>Ga0265296_1000639_pt1 | contig 49713 bp, 47 predicted proteins | sample MunlanPumphouse1_FD_189073 | JGI IMG/M metagenome (GOLD analysis project Ga0265296, IMG submission 189073) | Groundwater microbial communities from a municipal landfill in Southern Ontario, Canada - Pumphouse #1 | ecosystem: Environmental > Aquatic > Deep subsurface > Groundwater | place... | reverse complement strand
CCTCTCAATTTGAATATTTAATTCTATGTCATTAAGCCATTTGGCTTTAACGATTTCAAATTAAAACTCTTAATTATTAAATGATTTCATCTTCATTATACCATAGAAAAACCTTGTCAACAATAGTTTTCCACAGATATAAACGATTTTGAGATGGTGGCAAAACTATTTCGTCGCGAAATTTTATATTTTCCGGCGAGACGAGGAGGGCAAGCAAAAAGATTTGAGCCGTAGCCCAGCTACGGTGAAAATCTTTTTGCGCCGCCCGACGAAGTCGTAGCCGAAAATATAAAATTGCAGCAGAAAGAGTTTTGCCACTATCTCTATACCTTTCTATTTTAAATATTTTTTAAAATCTGCCGACGTTGGGAAATAAATTTTTTCTAATGGTTTATGATTATATAGAAATATTGTTTTAGCAAAAAAGAACGCCCGATTATCATAATAATCGAGCGTTTTATTTTATAAAATTTTAAACAACAGAAATGAGTTGTGGCCGCCGAAGCCCAAGCTGATTGAACCGGCAACTTCTACCTTGGTTTGACGGCTGCCGGCGACGCAATAATCCAGATCGCATTCGGGGTCGGGAATGGTGTAATTGATCGTCGGATGAATCTGGCCATTCTTAACCGTTAAACAGCACACGACCGCTTCAATGGCGCCAGCCGCGCCAATACAGTGGCCAAGCATTGATTTGGTTGAACTGATTGGCAGTTCGTAAGCGTGTTTGCCAAAGACATTTCGAATTAATGCGGTTTCGGTCTTATCATTGACTTCGGTGCTGGTGCCGTGAGCATTGATATAGTGAACATCTTCGGGCTGGAGACCGGCTTCCGCCAACGCACCTCGGACCACCCGTTGACCGCCTTCATGGTCGTCGGGGGGCGCCGTAATATGAAAAGCGTCGGCAGTGGTGTCATAGCCCACAAGTTCAGCATAAAGGTTCGCGCCTCGGGCTTTTGCGTGTTCGTATTCTTCTAAAACAACAATGCCAGCGCCTTCGCCCATAACAAAACCATCGCGTTCTTTGCTAAATGGGCAGGATATGCCTCGTAGCGATAGGGCTCCGAGATTGCCAAAACACGCTAGGTAAAACTCATGGGCGAGATCATCGCAACCGCCGGCAATTACGGTATCGGCTTTATTAAGTTTGATGAGCCAGTAGCCGTGGCCAATATTATCAGTGCCAGTGGAACAGGCGGTAGTAAGGCATTGGGCCGTTCTTTTGGCGCCAAGCATAATTGAGACATGAGCCGCCGGCCCATTGGGCATAATTTCCGGCACCGTAAGCATTTTAATCTTGGTCGGACCTTGTTGAGGATCAACATAAGTCGCCACTTGGTCAAAATAAGCCGGTCCATCGCCCATACTTAAACCAATATAAACCGCGGTTCGCAATGGATCAACCTGAGAAAGATCGAGGGATGTCTCGGTTGGCTTGACTAAACCGGCGTCACGAGCGGCGCGTAGACCGGCGACCAGGGCAAATTGGGTCGCTTTTCTGGCGCTGCGCAATAATTTTTCCTGTTTTGCCAGAACCGGTTCAAGTTCCTTGAGGTCAAAATTTTTAATCCGGGCATTGCGAATTATTTGCCGCCGGCGTAAAATTGGCACCGGTTTTTCTAAATCGCTGGTCGCGTCTTGGCCATTAAGCAATTGTTGCCAGACGGTCTTAACCTCGTGCCCAAGAGCCGTGACCAATCCCAATCCAGTAATAACGATGCGTCTTTCCATTTTTATTTCCTCCCTTATATTTTTTCAAAGATCGTTTAAATGAAGGTAGCACGAGCATTCAATTCTAATTCTCCTTCCACTTATAATAAGTGACGAAAAGCTTAATGTCAAGATATTTTATAATAAAAAACCGCAGTCACAAATTTTTTTACTTGTGGCTGCGGCACATCTTATTACAAGGGGGTTTTTCTGTTTGCCAGTTAACGGCGCTTGTGCGTCTTAACCGGCCTACTTTCATAGAGGACCTCGTCATCGGGATGCTCCACATTCTTTAAGGGAGCGGCGGAGGCGCTTTCTTTCCCCGAGGAGAGCGGTTTGGAAATCCAGGCAAACTTTCCAGAGAGCGTCCTCACCGCCGTGTCTCCCGGTTGAAACTGCAACTCATTGCCTTTGGCGAGGTAATCGAGCTGGCGGCCGGTTTTCTTGCGAATGACCAGCCGAGGATCAGAAACGGCCTGGCCAGCAACCATCTTGATGTTAGAATTCACCATCACGACAGTCACTTCTTCTCCTGGCAGGGTCGCCAAATTAAGCGTCCAATATTTGGACCCCAACAGGAGAAACCCGATAGCGGCCGCGATACCCAGAGCAAACACAAGCGAGAGAACTATCGTCAAAATGACGGCCCGCCCTACCATTTTGGCCATTTTTTGCGCCAACGCGCTAATGGCATTCTTCGTCTGCTGGAACATGGTACTTTCCTCCTCAATCGAATTTTGACTGTACTTTACCTTTAACGTTTTAAATAACGTATCTATATTATATCACACAATAGATATAATGTCAATAGATTTACCCATTTTTTTAAAAATTTGCCTAATTTTAGGCATTTAAAAAGCAAATAAAAAATCCGAGCCATATACTTCCCTGCCCGGATTTATTGCGTTTGTCATATTAAAAAACTTGCCTGTCGGCGAGGCAAGAGCAACAAATCGTCTTTGGTGGACTCTAGGAGATTCGAACTCCTGGCCTCCTCGGTGCAAACGAGGCGCTCTACCAGCTGAGCTAAGAGCCCGAAATCAACCATCTCAATTAACAATTAACAAATTATTTCCAACCCATTAGTGGCGCAAAAACCCAAATAACAATGCCCTTCAGCATGTCGGTCATTATCAAGAAGGAAACAAAAATTATTATCAGGCCAATAACCTGATAGCCAGCCGAACTTCGACCGGGACCAAAAACTTTTTCGGCCCAGGCCTGCACGCCAATTATTTCCAAAAACCAATTTGGCTTCCAAACCATTAAAAATCCAAGAACTACTCCGACCAAACCAATTATTATGTTGGCCATAAATTTTAATCAATTAATTTAATTGGACGCTAAAGGATTCGAACCTTTGGCCTTCTCGGCCTGCCCCATTAAATGTCTTGGGTGGTAGAGGATTCGAACCTCTGGCCTTCTCGATGTAAGCGAGACGCTCTAACCAACTGAGCCAACCACCCATAAATTTAATGGGGTGAATAAACGAGACGCTCTATCCTGGGTTGGCATCCAATCTGCCACTGGCAGATTGTCTGGCGCTCATCTGCGCCTCGCTTGATGCTCGGCTTGCTTCGCTTCCAACCCGTCTCGGCCTAAAGGCCTCGACCCAACTGAGCTAAGCGTCCTAAAAAATGCGGACGGGGAGACTTGAACTCCCAATCCCTTGCGGGAACAAGCACCTCAAGCTTGCGCGTATACCGAATTCCGCCACGTCCGCAAATTAGAAATTTAATGCGGATATATCCCGCCTAGATTAATTTCACTATACAAATTTCAACGCCAGAAAGGGAATTAAACCTGCTTTTCTTTTAATTTCTTTTTGTAATCTCTTAAATAATAAAGTTTGGCTTTTCTGACTTTTGCCGCCTTGGATAATTCAATTTTTGTAATATTCGGCGAATAAATTGGAAATATCCTTTCTACGCCAATGCCGCCACTGGCGATTTTTCTCACGGTTATGGTCGCGGTTTTTTGTTCGCCCCCTTTATGAGACAAAACAATGCCTTCAAAAATTTGGACTCTCTCCTTTTCCTCGCCCTTGGTATTTCTCTCTTTAATTCTTTGATGGACTTTAATGGTCGCGCCCGCTTTGATTTTTGGCAAAACGGCTTCTAACCAATTAGATTGCTGGATTTCTTTTTCTTTACCCATAAAATTTAAAAAATAATTAATATCAGCTCTAAAAATAATAACTTATTTTTGACGAAAAGTCAAGTATTTTTAGAAAACAGCATTTATGGCGCGGGTTCAATTGTCTTTACAAATTATATAAATTTGTTATAATATCTAAAGTTTATTCTTTTCTTATTTCTTTGCGGGTATAGTACAACGGTTAGTATACGTCCTTGCCAAGGATGAGATGGCGGTTCGATTCCGCTTACCCGCTCAAGTCACGAAAACACAAAAACAAAGGTCATTAATTAATATTTTTTTGTTTTAATGTTTTCTTGTTTTTGTGTTTTCGTGTTATTCATGCCCGGGTGGTGGAATTGCTAGACACGAAGGACTTAAAATCCTTTGGCCGAAAGGCCGTGCGGGTTGGAGTCCCGCCCCGGGCATAATAAAAAACACCTGATTTAAATCGGGTGTTTTTTTATAAAATTATTCCGCCGACTAACTCCAATAACCTATAATCTCATCTAACTTATGAAAAATCGCCGAATTATCCGCTTTATTGTATTTTTCTAAATTCTTATCATAAGTCGGCAAGTTTTCCATAAACCGCCAATAATTTTTTTTCGTAAACTCAGCACAAGACAGGCCATAGCCCATCTTCTCCAAATAGTAAGCGTTGATTACTTGCTCAATCTGCTTCTTAACCGGCACGGCCAAATACGGCTTGGCCAAATGCAAACTTTCGGTAATCAAGCTCAAACCCGCCGTGCCGATGATGGCACGGCAATTGGCCAAATAATTCAGCCACTGATGCGAATCATAATTTTTAAATTCAATATTGCCTTCCACGCCTTCTTTACTCAAACCAAAAACCACGAATTTCTGGTTTATATCCCGAAGCTGATTAACAATATGGTCAAAGTTTGAATTTTGATAAACCAAAATATAATCCTGTTTTTGCGGTTTTAAGTCCAAAATTTCTTTTCTCAAAATCGGCGGGAAAAGAAAAGTATTTTTCTTATTGACCAGCGTCTTAAAAAAAGTGGTCACTAAATAATATTTGGCGCCCCAAACCATTGATTTAATCACTAATTTATCAGCCAATAAATCCTTGCGGTATTTCAAGGGCAAATCAATTTTTGTGTTCGTAATCTGATGCTGGTTATCAATGGAGATTAAGGGCGCGCGCTGAAGCTTGGCCAAGACCGCCGAGAGCGATTCAAAATCGGTAATGACCAGGTCGGGATTGAAGTCCCTGAATTTATTTAAAATTTTTTTCCAATTTTTTGACTGGCGGGCGAGTTGGAGAGTATTTTTATAAATCGTATCAAAATAAGACAGCTCATTATTCTTATAGCTCAAGCCCAGGCCGGGAATTTCATAAACCGCGAATTCTTCCTGCAAAAAAAATAGGGCCTGGCCGTAAGTAAAAACCAGGACTTGATGTCCTTTGCTCACTAAATATCGCAATATTTCACGGCTTCGGGTGGAATGGCCAAAGCCCTGGCCCGACACGCCGTAGATGATTTTTGCCATAAATTGAGTGGTAGTTAGTAGCTGGTAGTGTCTGATACAATCATAATAAAAATTTCTACTAACTACAACCCGCAACCCGTCGCCTTGGTTGTTATTTTACTGCCCAGATGATAAGATGATTTTATAAATAAGCATAATCAATGGCTGATTTTAACAAAAACCGAATCACTTCCGCCCAAGAAAAACAAACCGACCAGGTTTTGGATTCAACCTTAAGGCCAAAAACCTTGGCTGAATATATCGGCCAAAACCAAGTCAAGGAAAACTTGAAAATTTTTATTGAGGCGGCTAAGACGCGGGGCGAAGCCCTGGAGCATGTCTTAATATTCGGTCCGCCCGGCTTGGGCAAAACCACCTTGGCCCATATCATTGCCAATGAGATGGGCAGCGGCATAAAAGTGACTTCAGGCCCGGCCATTGAAAGAACCGGCGATTTGGCCGCTATCCTGACCAATCTTTCTGACAATGACATTTTATTTATTGATGAAATCCACCGGCTTAATAAATCCATTGAGGAAGTGCTTTATCCGGCCATGGAGGATTATGCCTTGGATATCATTATCGGCAAAGGGCCGTCAGCCAGAACCTTAAGATTAGACCTGCCCAAATTTACTTTAATCGGCGCCACCACAAAAGTAAGCGGTTTGTCCTCGCCCTTGCGCGACCGCTTCGGTAATATTTATCGCTTAAATTTTTATGAGCCGGCGGAAATAGAGCAGATTATCAACCGCGCCGCGGGAATACTTAATATTAGTGTTGAGCCGGCGGCCGGCGCCGAAATCGGCAAAAGAGCCAGGCAAACCCCGCGTATTGCCAATCGGCTTCTCAAAAGAGTGCGCGACTTTGCCCAAGTCAAAAAAAATGGTAAAATAGATAAAGAAACCGCGCAAGAGGCCTTAAAAATGCTGGCCGTTGACCATCGCGGTTTGGACGATATTGACCGTTTGGTCTTAAAAACAATTATAGAAAAATTTGCCGGCGGACCGGTCGGCTTAAACTCCATCGCTTCCTCGCTATCTGAAGAAATGGATACCATAGAAGACGTGATTGAACCATTTCTGCTCCAGCTCGGATTTATTAATCGGACGCCGCGTGGCCGGGTGGCCACGGAATTGGCCTACAAACATCTAAATATTGAGCCGCCGCTTAACTTGCAAGATAAACTAATCTAATATGGTAATCACCATTTCTGTTTTCTATTATTTATACTTATTGGTCGTGATGTTTTTTATTCTCTATGGTTTGTTTAATATTTATCATCTTTTGATTTTCGGCTTTTTTAGCTTTGCCAATATTTTAGTGATTGTTTTATATGTGGCGGTAGCAATGATTATATTAAATTTTTCTTTTACCCAGCTTGCCTTAATTGACTGGCAACAGCCGTTATTTAGCGCTGAATCTAATAATCTTTTTTAAAACAAATGATTGGCAAAAACAGCATACCAAACAAAAAAACCGGAGAGGAAATTATCGTCCACTTAAGGCGGCACTGGTTTATTTTTTTTAAAATTTTTTTACTTTTTGCCGTATTATTTTCCCTGCCGGTTGTTATTTATTATTTTTTTAACGCCGCCCTGCCGGGTATATATGACAACCCGATTACTTATCCGATTCTGCTGGTGGGAGTTTTCATTTATTATTTAATGACCTTGGTCTTCGCTTTCACTTTTTGGACCACAACTTATTTGGATGTCTGGACCATCACGACCGAGAGGATAATAAACCGCGAGCAGAACGGCCTTTTCAACCGCGTGGTTTCCGAACTGGATTTATACCGCGTGCAGGATGTGACCGCCGAACAAAAAGGATTTTTCGCCACCATTTTTCATTATGGCGACGTTTATATCCAATCAGCCGGCTCAAAGGAAAGGTTTGTTTTTGAACAGGTGCCCAATCCATATTCAATCGCCAAAATGGTTCAACGGCTTGATGAAAAAGCAAAAATAAACCATGCTCACGAGCCAGTTTGATTACAATTTGCCCAAAACACTAATCGGCCAAAAGCCGATAAAACCGCGGGACCAAGCGCGGTTATTAATTTTGGACAGAAAAACAAAAACATTATCTCATAAAAAATTTTATAATCTTATTGATTTTTTGGAAAAGGGGGACGCGCTTGTTTTAAATAATTCCAAAGTCATACCGGCTCGGCTTATCGGCCGCAAAAAAACCGGCGGGCGGATTGAAGTTTTTTTGTTAAAAAAAATTAAACGGGGTTTATGGTCGGTATTAATCAAAGGCAAAATTAAAGCCGGCCAAAAAATTATTTTGCCTAAAAAAATTATCGCCACGGCATTGAAAAAAATGGATGGAGATTGGCTCGTCGCTTTCAATGCCCCTGATAAAAAATTATTTTCTATCGGCCAGACGCCGACCCCGCCCTATATCAAACAAAAATCCAATCTCATGGATTATCAAACCGTCTATGCCAAGACGGATGGCTCGGTCGCCGCGCCCACGGCCGGCTTGCATTTTACAAAAAACCTGCTAAAAAAGTTAAAAAATAAAGGCGTCAAAATTGAATATATCACCCTTCATGTCGGCCTTGGCACTTTTGCTCCCGTCAAAACAGAAAAGATTGAGAATCACAAGATGCCTGGCGAATTAGCCGTTTTAGATAAAATCACGGCCGATAGATTAAATAAAATAAAAAAAATGGGCCATAAAATAATTGTCTGCGGCACCACCACCGTCAGAACGGTTGAGGCCTTTGCCGATAAAGATGGAAAATTAATTCCGCAAAAAAAATGGGTTGATATTTTTATTTATCCCGGCTACAAATTTAAATTTGTTGAGGCGATTATTACCAATTTCCATCTGCCAAAATCAACCCTGCTAATGTTAATCTCTGCTTTTGCTAACCAAAAAATAATCAGGAGGGCCTATCAAGAAGCCATTAATAAAAAATACAGATTTTACAGCTTCGGCGATGCCATGCTGATAAAATAATATGATATAATAGTAGAAACAGGGCGCCTGTCTCTATATAATAATTTTATGAACTGGCTTACCATTGTTATTATCGCTTATTTCCTTAATGCCATCGCCATAACGATAGACAAAATTTTATTATCCAAAAAAATTCCCAATCCGGCGGTATATGCTTTTTTTATCTCCGCCCTTAGTTTATTCGCTTTGGTTCTAATTCCTTTTGGTTTTAAATTTTATTCTTTAACGCAAATTATCATCGCCTTGGTGGCGGGCATAATTTTCGCCTTCGCGCTTTTGTTTATGTTTAAGGCCATCAGCAAAAACGAGGCCTCGCGCATCACGCCTTTTATGGGCGGGCTCCAGCCGATTTTTATTTTTATATTCGCCTTAATTTTTTTAGATGAGAAATTGGGCCTGCAATCGCTTACCGCTTTTTTTATTATTATTTTGGGAACGGTCGCCATCTCTTGGCAATCAGGCAAATCCTCGGCTAAAAGCTATCAATTAGCCATTATCGCCACCTTGCTTTTCGCTATTTCCTACACCATGAATAAATATGTTTTTATCCAGCAAGATTTTATTTCCGGTTTTGTTTGGACGAGAGTGGGCGCCTTTTTAGGCGCGCTATTCTTGCTGATTCCCAAAACCAACCGGCAAGACATTGGAGGAAAAATTAAAAATCCCGGCAAAAACGGCGGGGGCTTATTTATTTTTGGACAAATCAGCGGCGCTTTAAGTTTTATCCTGATTAATTACGCCATCGCCATCTCAAGCAGCGTCGCCCTGGTCAACGCTTTGCAGGGTTTGCAATATATTTTCTTATTAATTATAATAATCCCTCTCGCCAAAAAAATTCCTCGCCTGCTCAAGGAAGAATTTTCGCCAAAAGTACTGGCGCAAAAAATCTTAGCGACTATTTTAATTATCCTGGGCCTATTTATATTATTTTTTTAAAAATGATTCCTAAAAAAAACATAAAAACAATGATAATTATTTTGCTAATAATAATTTTAACGGCCGTTTTATTTATCGCGGATTTTTCCCAGAAAAAAATTTCTTGGGGCGTGACTTTCAGCCAGCAATATGCCAAAGACGAACTGGGTTTGGACTGGAAAAAAACTTATTCAGCTATTTTAGATGATTTAAAGATTGACCATATCCGCCTTTCGGCTTATTGGAATCATAATGAGCCGTTTCCCAAAGAATATAATTTTGCGGATTTGGATTGGCAAATAAACGAGGCGAGCCAAAGAAAGGTAAAAATTATTTTGGCCGTCGGTCAAAAATTGCCCCGTTGGCCCGAATGCCATTACCCAAAATGGACAATTAGTTTAGATGATAACCAAAAAGGCGAGGCGTTGCTTCAATTTATCAACGTGGTTGTAAGTCGCTATAAAGACCAGGAAAATATTACGGCTTGGCAAGTGGAAAACGAACCATTTCTTGAATTATTCGGCGAATGTCCGCCGCTTGATAAAAATTTATTAAACCGAGAGATTGAATTAGTGAAAAAATTAAGCGACAAGCCGATAATGATAACGGACAGCGGCGAATTAAGCACCTGGATACCGGCCGCTAAAACCAAAACTAATATTTTAGGCACGACCCTATACCGGGTGGTTTATAATAAAACATTCGGCTATTTCCGCTGGCCATTACCCGCTTCGTATTATTATATTAAATCACAAATAATAAAATTCTTCTTTAAAAAAGAAAGGGTGATTGTCGCTGAACTCCAGGCCGAAAGCTGGCATAAAGAAAATAAAAATTTAAGTCAAATGACCTTGGCGGAATATTTCCAGTCCATGAGCTTAAACCAATTTAAAAGCAATATAAAGTACGCCCAAAAAGCGGGCTTTGATGAAATCTATTTCTGGGGCGCGGAATGGTGGTATTTTATGAAAGAAAACAAGAATTATCCCGGTTATTGGGATGAGGCAAAAAAATTATGGAATAGATAATAAAATGGTAATCTAAAAAAATTAAATAGTTTTCTCCCCTTGTATTAAGGGGAGATTGAAGAGGGGTCTTAATTATGTCCACGGCCGGAAAAATCGCAAAAAATACTCTATACCAAATAATCGGCAAAGTCCTCGGCACGCTGGTCGGCCTGATTACGGTTGGCCTGATGACGCGCTATCTCGGCCAAACCGGCTATGGCTACTTTACCACGGTTATCGCTTATCTCCAGTTTTTCAGCGTGTTGGTGGATTTTGGCTTGCAGATGGCAACCACGCAAATGATCTCCAAACCGGAGGCCGACCAGCAAAAAATATTCCGCAATGTTTTTACGTTACGCTTTTTTTCCACCTTGATATTTTTGGGCCTGGCCGTCGCGATTGTCTGGTTTCTGCCTTACCCGCCCATGATTAAAACCGGCGTCGCGATTGCGAGTTTGTCCTTTTTCTTTATCGCCCTGCAATCCGTCTTGATCAGTATTTTTCAAAAAGAGCTGGCCATGTCCCGGGTGGCTTTAGCGGAAGTGTGGGGCCGAGTCGCTTTACTAATAGGCGTTTGGCTGGCCATAGGCCTCAACCAAGGACTGTTATATCTCATCGGCGCCGTGGTTTTGGGCAGTTTAATAAATTTTTTAATCCTTTTTATCGGCTCCCGCCGATATTTTTCCATAAAATTTGATTTTGATATATCTTTTTGGAAAAAAATCTGGCACACCACCTGGCCCTTGGCCATCACTATCGCCCTTTCCTTGGTTTATTTCCGGGCCGACACTTTGATTATGTCATTTTTCCGGCCGCAAAACGAAGTGGGCATCTACGGCGCGACCTATAAAGTCCTGGAAATTTTAATCCAGTTCCCCTATTTATTTTTGGGCTTAATCCTGCCTCTTTTGACTAAATTTTTTGTGATTAATAAAAATTTATTTCAAGTTATTCTGCAAAAGGCCTTTGATTTTTTGGTTATCATTGTGGTGCCCATAATTTTAGCCACCTTGATTTTGGGCGAAAAAATCATGGTGTTTGTAGCCGGCCAGGAATTTTTCCTTTCCGGCCAAGTGCTGAAAATTTTAATTTTTGCCGCGGGCATAATCTATTTAAGCGCCCTTTTCGGCTATGCCGTGGTTTCTTGCGAGCTTCAGAAAAAAATGATTAAATTTTATATCCTTGACGCGGTTGTTTCCATTCCCCTTTATTTAATATTTATTCCCATTTATTCTTATTGGGCCGCGGCCATAATTACCGTTCTGACCGAATTGATAATGATGCTCTCGGCGTTTTATGTTTTAAAAAAATATACCGGGATATCTTTATGTTTAAAAATTATTTTAAAATCAACTGGCGCCGGATTAATTATGGCCATTGCTTTATCCTTATTGATTAATCTAAATATAATTGTCCTGATTATTCTCGGCCTGCTAATATATTTATGGGCGCTTTATATGCTTAGGGGCGTTTCTAAGCAGATGCTTATGGAGATTGTGAGTTACAAAAATTAAAATTACATTAAAAAATAATTATGTTATATCTGCTTATTTTCTATTTCTTATTTTTCAGCTACCTGGCCTACAAAAAAACCAATTGGTCTATTTATCTTATAATTGCCGCTCTGCCAAGTTATCTAATCCGGTTTTCTATCTTTGGCCTGCCCACCACCTTATTGGAAATAATGATTTTAATTTTATTTTTTATTTGGTTGATTAAAGGCACCTTCTCCTGGGCTGATATAAAAAATAATCCGTTTTTTTGGCCGATAACCGCTATTCTTATTTTTTCTATTATTTCTATTTTCACCTCGCCTAATTTAATTAAAGCCCTGGGCGTCTGGCGGGCATATTTTTTTGAGCCGCTTATCTTTTTTTTCATTTTGACTGACAGAATAAAAAATCCAAAACAACTGCATAATGTTTTTTGGGCCTTGGGCGCGTCCGCTTTCTATTTAAGCGCGATTGCCATCTGGCAAAAATTCAGCGGCTGGAATGTGCCGCTCGCTTTCTTAAACCCCGACGGTTCAGTTGATAGGGTGGTTTCCGTTTTTGGTTATCCCAATGCCTTGGGCTTGTATCTCGGCCCGATTATTATTTTATTCACCGGCTTTCTCCGGCAAAAAACAAAATCATCTTGGCCGCGAATTATAAAATTTTTAATTATCCTGTTGGGCCTCATCACCATATTATTGGCTCAATCCGAAGCGGCGATTTTCACGGTGGTATTAATCTGGCTCATCTGGGGAATGCTCTATAAAAAAACCCGACTGTATTTTTTTCTAATTTTTCTGGCTGGCGTTATTATATTTTTTTCCAATCCACCGATTAATCATTTTATTATTGAAAAAATTACGCTTCAAGATTACTCGGGTTTTATCAGGCGGCTCATTTGGGGAGAAACCTGGCAGATGCTTAAGCATAATTGGCTTTTCGGCGCCGGTTTAGCCGGCTACCAAACCGCGATTGCCAAATATCATCTGCCGACGTTTGAAATTTTCCTGTATCCTCATAATATTTTTTTAAATTTTTGGAGCGAGCTGGGCCTGATGGGGCTTATGAGTTTTTTGTGGCTGATTATTTCATTTATCGGGAAAAACTTAAAGGCGATTTTTAAGGGGATAAAAGATAAAACTAGCCGTCCTTATGCGAATTTAAATGTCACCTTGATTTTTGTGATGATTGAGATTATAATTCATGGTTTGGTTGATGCGCCGTATTTTAAGAATGATTTATCAATTTTATTTTGGCTGATTATTGGTATATTTGTGATTAACAAAAATATTAAAATTGATCAAAAAAATTAACCTGGAGAGGTGTCAGAGTGGTCGATCGTGCGGTTCTCGAAAAGCCGTGTCCCGCAAGGGACCGTGGGTTCGAATCCCACCCTCTCCGCCAGTTGGGAAAATGCAAATTTGAAGAGGTCAGCTCGCGGCGCGGAACGCGCCGCTCGCATAGGGTTTGAAAGGGCTTTTTTGGCGAAAAGGAAAAGGATTTATCAATTAAAATATGGTTCGAGCCGATTTGTTTTCAGGTTCTTTGGCAGTTTGGAATGTTCGCGACGGAGCCGCTCGGATTTTTGCCCACCGCCCACGCCGCCGCAGGAGGCGAAATGCGTTCGAGCTATTTTCAGAATACACCGCCAGATTACCAAGTTAGAACCGAAGTAAAATAAGGGTTTCTTGAATATTAAGTTTATGGATTTTAAAGAATACTTCCAAACGAAAAGTCTTGTAAAAACTCCTCGTGTAGGGGTTCATTACGAACAAAAAACTACACCGGACTTGCTATGGTGCGTTGCTCATGTCATCCTCGACCTCATTAAAGATAATTCAGGCAGAGTGTTTTCTGACGCCGACGTTAGAGAGTCTCGCTTGTTTGACTCCTTAATGCAGGACTATTTTTCAAAGCCACCACAAGAAGAGGCTGAAAATGAGTACAACAAAGTCAGCTCTTATCAGCTAGGCGTTTTTTCTTTTGCAGGAATTTTAGATCAAATAGATGTGCGTCCTAAGAGATATAGGATAAGTGTTTTGGAAGCATTAGAATATATCGCCGTGAACGATTTTAATGCGGCACACTTTTTAGGTGAGTACACAGAAAAATTTATTCAAGATAATGGCTTCAGCAATGTGTTCGAAAACTATCGCCAAAATCCAAACCAAGATAATCACTTGCGCGCGAAAGAAGCATACTGGAATTGGGCACGGACTCACACGGCCGTAAAGGGAGATGATAGGAGACATACATATCGCGTATTCAATAAAATATTCAATGTTTTCTGCTATAAAAACCGGCTTCCAGGTGAAGACGCTTCAAATATAACACCAGGGGTGTGTCCATATACTTTTCTTATTTACAACCGAGAGAACTTCCGCGACAAAGACATGCCTACGGGCATGACGAGACAACAATACCATGATGAAGTCCTTTCAGAAATTGACGAGGGGGGTGTGGTTGAAACACTTCTGCAGAAAGCGAAAGATGCTGTAAAATTAAAACACGGTAACAATAGCGAGATACAAGACCCAGATTTGGGCTATCTGCCTAACGGTGGTGTTCATGTTCATCACATATTACCTCGCTATTCGTATTCTCAGTTCTCTCTTTCAAAAGAGAACTTAATATCTCTAACTCCAGGTCAACATCTTTCTCGTGCTCATATTGAAGCAAATACACGAACTATTAATCCGGAATTTCAGATTATCTGTCTCAAAAAGAAGTTCGAGCATATACGAGCTTCTTTAGATGCCGGTGAAGATTTCTATGATCTAAAAGAATTTATTAAAATTCTTAAAATTTGCTTTCACTGGACTCTTGACGAGGATTCAAGTGTTGAACAAGTGGACACTGTGCTCGCGACTATATAGTAATTTTCTGTATTCCAAAAAAGAATACGGAGTTATTGTCGATATTCAAAGATCGAGTGCCGTGATTTCTGGCCACTCGATAAAACTTGGTAAATTCTTCTGTTCCAAAATAATCGAGATCTTTTGACGTTATCTCAACCCCACTCTCTTTTGGGGTGAGAATTGCTACAGAGCCATCAACAAGAGTGTTCTCGGGCAAAAATGACGCTCGAGGTGCGTAAGTGAGATTTGGAACTAAGACGCTGTTTTCTTTATTGAGAAATTTCGAGATGGAAAGGCCATCTATCGAATCCACATAAGAATCATAATTTGGAATATTTAATATTTTATTCCGTCCAATATTTCTCGATTTCAATACCCTTATTCTCCCTTGATTTTTTGTTATTTTCTTTGTAATTTGTCGATCCCTGTACGAAGTAAAGATATTGAATCGAAGTTTTTTAGCGATAGAGTCAAAAAATTCATTTCTGTACACCAACCAGTAAGGAAAATCTTTTGAACAAATATAAGATTGGTCTTTATAATCAATTTCGTTTTTTACATAAGACTCAACGAGGGTCCGTGTCCCTTTATTGCGAGTATTGATAATCAAACTGATTGTCTCAATCTTCACACCCTTGAACCCTTTTTCTCCGTAGTCCGTGATTTTTTCAATGGCAAATGACGAAACAAGTTCTCTTGTTTTGTTAAATTCTGGTGCTGATAGAAAACTTTTTGGAATAATAAGACCTACAGTATCTCCCTGCTGTATTGCTTTCTCCAGAAAAAAAGAAAATAGATTATTTGTCTCGGTATTATATTTATTTCTCTTATAAGTGCTTAGGAGAACTTTATTTTCAGATATATTTCCGAACGGCGGATTGCCAATAACGATATCGTATCTTTTCGATTGACCAAATAAATTAGTTTCGCCATGCAATAGAAAATCTGCGTTAATTAAATTGATATTGATATTTTTTGGAACATCGAGTTTTTTTAGTAAAAGCCTAAGAATCTCAATTGCATTTTTGTCGATATCAATTACATCAATAGTTACTTCTTTAACTGTTTTATATTTTTCAACAAGAAGCGGGAGAAAATTACCAGCACCAACTGATGGTTCTAATATAGAAAGTTTTTCAAACCTTGATACATCAGGAAGATCTTTTACTATAGTGAAGCAAATATCCTGTCTAGTGTAATAGGCAGCGTGTTGAAGTCGTTGGGCATTTGAAAGCTCAACAATTTTAGCTAATTCAGGATAGCTCAAATCCTCTATTTTATCTCTGAGAAATGTTTTTAGATTTTCTTCAATATCAAGTTTCCTGTCTCGAATAAATTGTTTTATCTGGGTTTCGCTTTTCTCAATATTCTTAAATTTCGAATTAATATTTTTTGCTATACCATTAAATATAACAGTTGGCACCGCTTCACCAAGAGATTGCCTAATGTTGATTTCTTCTTTTTTAAGAATTTTTCTTTTCTCCTCTTCCTGTAATTTATTTAATTCGTTTAATGGCATAGGCACCCAGTTAAAAGAATCGGGTACTGACATTATCCGCATTAATTCCCTAATACTGAAAACCCTATTGTCCTTAGGGTGGATGGTAGATTGACTCGCTAAAATATCATTTCTTGTATGTACACAAGGTGCTACTTTATCCCAATAGCATCTTGAATATTTGTCTCCATTTTTATTTTCGTTGTGTACGATTTTTCCATTTACAATTTGGTGTGGTCGTCTTTTCGGGTCAAGATTATCAAACGCTGATTGGCCCTCTTTGATATTTTCTATCCAAGGAAGCATATGTTTACCGTATGGTCGAAAATTGTGGTAGATATCGCTTACGTCAATTTCTCCCATCTTTTTAAGAAATGGGAGATCTTCTATTGCATCACGTAAAGTCCCTCCGTTTTTTAAAGGTGGCATAAGATCAAGCGGAGTAACTTCTTGGATATCCTTTCTTACTCCAATAACTAATGTTCGCGTTCTGCTTGATGGGTTGCCGTAATCTTTAAAATTTATTACTTGATAATGGATGTTATATTTTCCACCAAGGTTTACTTCTATTGCCTCACGGATCCGCTTCTGTTTATTATCGGTATCAGTACAGAGAGTAGAGAGAAAAGCTCGCACATTCTCAAAGATGAAAACTTTCGGCCTAATCTCATCTACAAGTTTTATTGATTCAACAACAAGAGAGTTTCTTGCCAACTCATCTCCTTTTTTGTGATTTGCTACAGACATACCCTGACAAGGTGGTGTCGCTAGCAGCACGTCAACTTCTTTTAGGTTTTGTTTTGATTTCCAGAGGTCTATTTCGGAAAATATTTTTTCTTGAGCTGTTTTTTTTGTAATATCATCCGCTATATATCCACTAGGGTATAGACATTTTTTGTTGTGTTTTTGCACATCTAAACGTCTATTAATCAACTCAACAGTTGCGACACAGTCAAATCCTTCTTTTGAAAAACCATGGCACCCGACACCAGCACCACTGAATAAACTTATATAAGTTATTTTGTTTTGTTGGCTTTTCATATTACTATAGTGTTCTAATAATTTTTTCGACAACTCCACGGACTTCAACTTCTTTTCTGAAAAGCGGTCGAAGATTTTTATTTGCCGGTTGAAGTCTTATCTTGTTTTTTTCTTTGAAAATCTTTTTGAGAGTTGCTTGGTTATCATCAATGATAGCTACAACGGTTTGTCCATTATCAGCAATTTTTTGAGACCGGATGACAACTATGTCGTCGTTGAAAATTCCTTCCTCGATCATACTGTCTCCTTTTACTCGTAGAGCATAGTGCTGAAAGGGTAACTTGATATCACTTCTCGGAATGGTAATTGTCTCACCAGATATTTCTATTGCTTCAATAGGTTGTCCTGCCGCGATACTGCCAACCAACGGAATTTCCAGGGTCTTCTCTTCTTTCATGGCAGAAATAGTTCTACCCTGTTTTTCCTCTTTTGTAAGTAATCCTTTTTTCTGTAATTGCTTGATATGAAAATGGGCCGTTGAAACAGAAGCAAGTTTGAAGTGTCGTTGTATCTCTTCAAGAGAAGGAGAGTAACCTTTATTCTTCTGATGCTCCTTTATAAAATCAAGAACTAATTTTTGTTTTTTAGTAAGCATATATTGTTGACATAGTATTATACTCAGAGGTATATTATTAATTATAGAAGGAAAATAGAAGGTCAACAAGCATGAGTTATCCACACCCCATAAAAATTACATACGACCATCTTGCCTTTTCTGACGATTCTGGACATGAAGATGGCCGATATAACAGCCTCGGTTTAATTACATTCCCTTTTAGGTATGAGGCGAGTTTGTGCGATGAATTAAAAACAATATTTTCGAGCTCTGGTATTAATGGCGAATTTAAGTGGCAGAATATTCGTGGCGCGAAATATAAATTTGCCGCGGAAAAATTACATGCATTTATATTTAGCCACTTAGACAAAATTAGAGTTGACGTCTTAATATGGGATATGAAAGATTCAAGGCATAAAGATATTTCTGGTAGAGACGATGATGCTAATATTGGTAGGATGTATTATCAGTTAGTACGGAATGTTTTAAGTAAGCGCTGGGATAATAATTCCAGTTGGCTTTGGCGACCGGATAAACAATCCTCTATGGATTGGAAAACCCTCGGAAAATGTTTAGTTAGTAAGAAGTATCAGCTCGCCGCTGACTTATTCGGGATAAATAAAACTGATTTTATAAAACTTCAACTAAAAATGATTAGGGTAGTCGAATCTCACAAAGAAATATTCGTCCAGGTCGCTGATTATTTTGCTGGCCTTGGTGCTTATTCCTATGGCCATTTCGAAAAATACAAAGAATGGGAGATGATTCAAAGAGGTCAATCTTCTTTATTTGAAGACAAAAAAGTTGTAAAGAACTGGTCAAATAGCGAGAAAGTTAGATTTCCTCTAATTAACTGTTTCGATAATGAGTGTAAGAGTAAAATACTGACAGTTGGTCTAAATAGTACAAAGGGGTTAAAAACTCACGATCCGTCAAAGCCAATAAACTTTTGGTTATATACACCACAGCACATGTTAGACAAGGCGCCTCGTTATTCGAATGAAAATACAGAGTTTATTTAATCGAATAATCGACCGCGTTTTGTCCTTTATCTGATTTTGGCTTCGGAACCTCAAACCATTCTGGGTGAATTTTGAACATAGCCCTTAATTCCTGTATAATTGGATCAAGAGTCCAGATAGTTAGCCGTTTTGCTCGATACTTTGGTTCTAACTTGCGGACATCGCCACCGCCAGTTAGGAAATGAAGTGGTTGGCTCGCCCGCTACGCGGGTTTATTTTTTATAATAAATATTGTATAATTAAAATAATAAATCCAGCGCTTTTTTGCGGGATATTACCCCTGCGCAAAAGCGCTGGATAAACATACTTATCATCGTTAAATTGTTAATATGAAACAAAACCCCGCCAAAAAATTATTTAAAATAGCAAATCTTTTCTTGATTTTTGCTTTTTTATTAACCGCCGGCTTTGGCTGCAAGAATCCCAATCAGCAAGTCCAAGAATATTTAAAGCCCATTACTCTAAATTATTGGCGAGTTTGGGACGATAACGATGCTTTTGATGAGATTATCGCCGATTACCAAAAACTCCATCCCAATATCAAAATCAACTACCGCAAATTCCGCGCCGAAGAATATGAGCAGGAACTGGTAAATGCTTTCGCCGAAGACCGCGGACCGGATATTTTTTCCATCAATGAAGGTTGGCGAAAAAAATACCAGGCAAAAATCGTGCCCATGCCGCCCCAAATAACCCTGGCTTATCAAAAAGAAAGGGGGACGATTAAAAAAGAGGTGGTTTCGGAATTGCTCACCAAGCCCAGCCCGACCTTAAGGCAATTAAAAGAAAATTTCGCCGATGTGGTGTATAAGAATGCCGTTATTGACGGCCGGGTCTATGGCCTGCCCCTGAGTTTGGAAACTTTAATCATGTATTATAATAAGGATATTCTTAATAAAGCGGGCGTGACCGAACCGCCCAACAATTGGACGAATTTTCAGGAAGCGGTCCAAAAAATAACCCGATTTGACGATAAGGGCAAAATAATCCAATCAGGCGCGGCCCTGGGCGCGGCCGATAATATTGATAACGTGGCTGATATATTGTCCATTCTTATAATGCAAAACGGCGCGGAAATGGCCGATGCCAACGGCTATGCCACTTTTTTGAGCAACAATAAAGACGGGTATAACCCGGGCGTGGAAGCGATTAAATTTTACCTTGATTTCGCCTCGCCGGTTAAAAATGTTTATAATTGGAATAGTGAGATGCCCAATTCATTAGAGGCCTTTTTGGCGGGACGGGTCGCCTTTGTTTTCAGTTATAATTACTATTTGCCGATTATTAAATCCAGGGCGCCAAAATTAAATTTAGGCCTCGCGCCCATCCCGCAAGTCAATCCGGACGCGCCGGTTAATTATGCCAATTACTGGCTGGAAACCGTCTCTAAAAAATCAACCCACCAAAATGAGGCCTGGGATTTTATTTTATTCGCCACCGGCAAGCCCGAGGTGGAAAAATTCTTAAGCAAAACCCAGAGGCCGACCGCTTTAAAATCATTGATTAATGGCCAACTTGAAGTAGAGGCCTTACACGCTTCGGCGGCGCAAATTTTGACGGCGCAAAATTGGTATCAAGGCCGGGACCTTCCGGCTATGGAAAAAATAATTAAAGACATGATCAGCCAATTGTTAAAATCAACCAATGACCGGGAGTTTGAAAACATCCTAAGAAACTCTATCTTAAAAGTTAATCAAACAATATGATTGGATTAAACCGAAAGAACAAAATTTATACTCTTATTATAATTTTTATAATCTCCCTCTTTTTTTCTCTGGCGTTTCCGGTCTTGGCCGCCGAAGTGCCGGAGGGCTTAGTGCCGTTAGAATGCGCCGGCAATCAGTATGCAAAAGGCGCCTGCGGACTATGCTCTTTTATTAAAATGTTTGTCAAAGCCGCCGATATTTTAGTCGGCTTAAGCGGCGTGTTCCTGATCTTAATGTTTATTTTTGGCGGGTTTGTGATGATTACGGCTTACGGCAATGAAACCCGCGTTAAATGGGGCAAGGATGCTTTAGTGGCCGCGGTTATCGGCATTTTTATAATTATGCTGGCTTGGACCCTGATTAATACGATTATTTATTCTTTTTACGGCATTACCAGTCCGGGAGTTGATAGTACTTATAATCGGTTTACCGGCAAATCACTAAATCAATGGGGTCAATGCGCTATTCCCAATAAATAAAGCCGGCAAGGGGGATAAATGATATTTTGCTAAAAGCGAAAAATATTATATAATATAATTAAGTTAAATCCTTAATATCGCATTATTTTTAAAGTTTAAAATAAGCGCGAGCCAGAGAAAGGGGGTGAAAAAATGAAAACATTGAGAATGAAAAGAATTTTAGCCACCTTAGTTATTGTGATGACCGTGTCCTTGATGGCTCTGCCATTAATCACCAACGCTCAAACCGCCGAAAACCTTTTTGACTTGAATGCGGCAGGGAACATCGGCTTAGGCGATGCGCCGTTAAAAGATACAGTTAATGCTATTATCAAAGTCATTTTAGGGTTTCTTGGTCTTTTGGCGGTTATAATTATTCTGTGGGGCGGCTTTATCTGGATGACGGCCATGGGCGATGAGACAAAAACAGAAACGGCAAAAAAATTGATTATCGCTGGTATTGTCGGCATTATTATTATTTTGGCGGCCTATGCGATTGCCGCATTTGTTATTACCAATATTGGCAACGCCACCGGCTTACCTGATGTAAGTAATTAATCTTCATTTTAAGGGGGGCTTATGGCCCCCCCTAAAATACGCGCCTCGTTTTTTGAGATAATTTTCTATCTTTAAAGCTATTGGGGGGTTATCTAAGGTAATGAGGCCAAAAATATAAAATGAAAAAATTTATTCTTTTAATGACACCCCTTTATCTTCTAATCGCGCCCATTATTGCCAAGGCGGACAATAAGTTGGATCAGGCGGTCAAAGGAACGCCTTTAGAAAGCCGGGCGGAAATCTATATTTATCTCGGCTCTTTTATCCAATATGTTTTGGGCACATTGGGAATTGTCTTGATTATTCTTATTATTTACGGCGGTTTTACCTGGATGACGGCTAATGGCGACTCGGCCAAAATAGACAAGGCAAAAGGTATTTTGATGGCTTCAATTATCGGCTTGATTATTACTTTAACCGCCTATATTATTACTTTTACGGTGGTGACTGACTTGCAGCAATTCACTCAAACAACTTAAATTAAAATTCATATGAAAAGCCCAATTAAACTAGCGCAAAATAACCGATTGTTTCTTAAAAAATGCGCCTGTTTCTTGTTTTTATTAATATTGCTTTCGGTTCCGGTGTTAGCTATGGCGGCGACAGATAATACCAATATCTTGGATAACTTAAATAAAACCGGCTTGGGCACGGGAAAAGGAACTGATTTAAAATTAATAATCGGCGCCATTGTGAAGGTCTTTTTGGGATTTATGGGAATTGTCATGGTTGTCTTGATTATCTACGGCGGCTTCCTTTGGATGACGGCCGCGGGCGATGCAAAAAAAGTGGATAATGCCAAAGAAATCCTGAAAAGCGCGGTTATCGGCATAATAATAATTTTAGTGGCTTATGCCATCACGGCCTTTGTGATAACTAAAGTACAAACGGCTGTTGGTACAACAACGAGCGGATCAGCAACAAGATAATTATGGGAATTTAAAAAGGCGCTGACTCCGAAAAGAGTTGGCGCCTTTATTTTGGTTTTATTTTAATTAACTTTCAATCAACGAAGAAGAGCCAGTCCATGGCAATAATATCACTGGTGTCAGGCACTCTGAATTCCGAATTGCCGCGCACCCAGTCAATCTCCTTGTCGCGCTCATCCGCAATAACCTTGCCTTTTTGATTATAGGCGGTAAACCGATACTCGCCGGGCGGCAAAGTCACGATTTCGTAATTCCTGGCCATTACCATAATTGACTGTGGTTTTCCGGACGGTTCGGGACCGACCGCGCCATAAGTCATGGTCGGCGCAAAATCCACTCTTACGGGATAGTCGGAACGATTTACAACCGCGCCCCGTTGAAGGATATTTTCCCGAGCGCCGCCATAACCGAAACTGTAGCCACCCGCGCCGCCGCCCCAGTTATAGCCCCACCGATTTCTGTCTTTGGAAATTTCGGTGATGGCATTGGTGGCCTTTTCTCTGGCTTTGGGGTCGGCAATGGTTGCCGCCGAAAGAACACCAGCGGTTTCATCCAAGCGCGCCCCATGCCGAAAAGCCACCTGCCCCGGGTCAACACGGCCCGATGGGTCGCCATAAGCCAGCGTCTCCTTGGGAGAAGTCAGCCAGCCCGAGCTGGATTGGAATTGATTGCCCGTGCCGACACAGGCAATTACCAACAATGCCAGACACATTAAGGCCATTGTTTTCATTTTAATTCCCTCCTTTAATAAAATGTACGAATTTTTTAAATTGACTATTTAATATAGCCAACTTAACTTTTTATATCATAACTATTTAATTTTGTCAACCCCCAATTTTCGTTCTCCTTTTCAGCCCCCAAATTTTAATTAAGTAATCCACCGTGGTCTTAAAAATTTTTACCGTGCTCTTCCGGTTTAAATTCCGGTATTCAGACCAGTTCACCGGCACTTCTTTTACCTTATACCCCCATTTTTCCGATAGAATGGTAATTTCCGTATCCAAAAAAAAGCCATCGTCTTTTGTTTTTGATAAAACATTATTTTTCACTTGATTATTAATCGCTTTAAAGCCGCACTGGAAATCGGTAATTTTAGTCCCTAATATCAATCTAACTAATAAACGATAAGCAATTGAAGTCATATCTCTAAAAAACGGCCGAACCACTACTGAGCCCTTTAAATACCTTGAACCAAGCGCTAAATCGGCGCCACCCTTGATTCCCTCAATTAATAAATTAACGGCCGGCAAATCAACCGCTAAATCCGCGTCCATCACGATATAAATATCGGCCTCATAATTTTGGAACGCCGTACGCCAAGCCACGCCCTTGCCCGGCTGTTTGGTAAAAAAATAATCCACGGCCGGATATTTTTGCGCCAGCTCGCGGCCGATAATTCCGGTCTGGTCATTAGAATTATTGTCGGCAATAACTATTTTGCAATCATAACCGCTCAAATCGCGCCGGCAAAACTCCCACACCTTAAGCGCGCTTTTTTCAATAATCAACTGTTCATTATAAACCGGCAAAACAATTAAAATTTTCATATCACAATTTATCTTTTAACAAATAAAACTGGCTGAAAAATATTTTCCACATTATAATTTAACGGCTGAATCAGCCAATTATGGTTTATAAAATATTGTCTCATACCTTGGTCGCCCAATAAAACCCAAACGCGATTATGGCCTTGCGTCAATTTATCCAAATACTGGACATGAATTGGATTATTGTTTTCAAATGTTATAATGTGGGCGCTAAATTTATTTTCCAGCGAATTTGTGGCGTAGTTACTCAACTCATAGCTTTTTTCAAAATTTTTATAAGGAAAAAAATCGCTTACGGTTATTTTACCCTGATAATAATAATTAAACAAAACTCTCCGAAAATCATTGAATACAATTAGGTCATTTGGCTGTTCGCTGTTTCGGATATATTGAGCGAGTTCTTTAACCCGATACTCCTTATTCCAATTGGAATCACTATTTATCACCTGTGGTAAAACCACGACGAAACTTATTAAAATAAAAATGGTTAAAAAAAATCTAAAACTATAATTTTTTAAGGTATAAATGGCATAACTAACCAAGGCCAAAAGCGGGAAAACCGCAAATAAAATATGGCGCGAAACAATCGGCGTATATTGGATACTTAAATTACTGGCAAAATAAAAAAATAAAACACCTCCAAACAAAATCGATAAGAACATAAAGCGCCAGAGTGATTCTTTTCTAATTTGATTTTTTAAAACTTTAAACAAATAAATGAGTAAGCCGACGATAGCCGCTTCGGCAAAAAAAATAATAACTGGCCCACTTTTACCAGAAAGATAATACTTTTCTAACCATAACAAATTTTCCGTGACGCGCTCAAGCCAAAAAAAATCATAACCACTGCCAAATGCCATTCTCGCGCCATAAATTTCGGTCTGACTTTCAAAAAATCTATTAATTACCGTGGGCAGCCACAAAGAAAACCCCGTGATTGTCGCCAAAAAAAAATAAAATAACTCTTTAAGGGAAAACTTGACGCCGAACGAACCGGGGCGATATTTTTGAAAAAGCCAGACCACAGTTAAAAACACGCCCTGGACGGCCACAATGAAAAAATATGAATAATGGATATAAAGGCCGATGATATTACTGGCAATTAAGCCGAGCCAAAAATACCATTTTCTTTTTTCCAAAAGAAAAAGCAAAAAATAACAAGACAAAAGCCCAAAAAAAGTGAAAAAAGTATAAGGTCTGGCTTCTTTGCTAAATTCAATGTGCAAAGGATTTACCGCCAAAAAAGTCATGGCGAGCAGTGCGATTTTCACCGAAGTTTTAGGCGGCAAATAACTAAATACTTTTTTTACAAAAAAATAAAATAAAATAAGCGATGCTATGCCGAATATGACCGAAAAAGATCTGGTGCTCAGCGGCTCAGTGCCAAGGGCCCTGGTCCAAAAAAACATCGCATAATAATAGAGCGGGGGATGATATTCGCCTTGCTGGATAAATGCCGTAAGGTGCGCTAAGGAATCACTGTATCGAGAAATTTCCATTGAGACCACTTCATCAACCCAATACTCCTCGTTGCTAATGTTGGTTATCCGCAAAACAAGCCCGATAAATAAAATTAATATAAAAATAATAACCAGTTTTCTTCGGCTATTAAATAACTTTTCTATTTTCATAAAACTTTATAAATTATAGCGTCGTCATCGCCGTATACTTTCAAAAAATGAAAGTTATTATTAAGCATTTCAATCATTTCTTTATGAGCGGGCGTGACTAAAACATACTTGGCCTTAAAATCATTTTTAATAATTAAATAGGCCTCGTCGCTTCTTTTCCCTAAGGTGATGTCCCACCACTTCTGATAAAGCCCCTTATCATACAAATACATAAAAGTCGCGTCCAAGCCGACAATATAATAATTCTGGCTGTTATGATAAAAAAGTTCCGGGAAAATATCCCAATCGCTATTAAAAACAAGGTCGCCCTGATTAGAGTTTTTGAGCAAAAAATCAGAAGCGTTTTTAAGATAATTATAATGAAGGCCTTGCGATAAATTGTCCTTCGACTTAAGGGGCAAGTAATAAGCCAGAACAATAAAAACACTAACCAAAATCGCGGTGATAAAAAGCTGTATCCAACGATTGCTGAACAATATTTTGCCGAGTATTTCCTTTAAATGTTTTAATTCCGTCCGGGCCTTTTTAAATTCCATAACCCCGCTATAAACTAAGGCGGAAAAAATAACCATAAAAGGAACCAAATACTCAATATTCCGTCGCGCTTTTATGGTCGCGATTAAAAATAAAATAAAAAGAAAAAATATATATTTCACCACCACCTTAAAACTTTTATAATAACTGAAAAATAAAATCAAAGCGCCGATCACTAAAATCAAGGGCAAATAGGTATTTTGGATGAATTTAAAAGCATCATAAGGATACCACTCGGCGCCCACGCCGATTTTATTTTGAAAATTTAGCAACCCGATTTGCACAATATGAATCCAATAAAAACCTAGATTCTTAGGGAAATACGGATTGACAATAACACCCAAAACCAGGCCAAAAAACACGCTTGAAAAAAGCTTGAGATTGTTTTTGCTAATCAGGACTTTAAAAAATTTGACTAAAACTAATTTAACTCTCTGCCGGCGGGAACTAAAACAAATTTTCATCTTGTTAATAAAATTATCACCGCCCAGTAAAGCTGAGTCAAAACTATTGACCAACATATGAACCACCGCCAAGATAAGCAATAAAAACCAGCCGTCATAAGTCCAGACATAAATAAAGGCCAAAAAAAATAAAGGCCAATATTTTTGCCGCATAATAAAAAAAACACTTAAAAATACAATTATTAGCGACAGGGGCTGGGCTTTAATCAAGCCCAAACGAAACATAAACGACTCACTGAATAAAAGTAAAAAATTATACCAGAAAGCGCCTTTTACTTTGAGCCGATTTAATAAAAAAAAGAAGGTTATAATCACCAAAGAATCTAAAATAATGTGGGCAAACTTGGCGCCTACAATGGGCGGTAGCCATCGGACGAAGGGCGCCAAATACAAATGATATAAAAAATGATGGTCAATGTAGCCGTCTTTTAAAATAGTAAAGTTTAGATAAGGAAAATCATAAACAATACCTTTTTCGTTTATGAGCTGGGCCATCTTAATATGATAAAAAGAATCCGGGTCGCGGAAATACGGCGAATCCTGAATCCAGGAAAAATAGACAAAACAAATCAAAAACAGCAACAAGAATGCTGCTATTTTGTTGCGCTCCAACCAATTATTAATTGCGGAAAATTTAATTTTTATGGCCATGGGGATTGCTCAATTTTCCAACTTCTTTTTAAAAAAATCAACCCAGGGAATTTGCCCCGGATCTTTTTTATTCAATACCGCCAAATAAAAACTAAGCCAGCTGCCTAAAAGCAAAATTTCCAGACCCGCCAAAAGCTTGCTTTCACCGCGAATCAAGTAATCAATAAAATTAATTTGCTGTTTTTTCAAGACCTTTTGCGTGATTAAAAATCTTTTGGCGATCGGCTGGCTGTAGCCGCGAGCGTTGAAAAATAAAACTTTTATTTTTTTGGCCGCGGCCGGCGGCAAAGACAGGCCCTCCATTAAATGATGATTTAACTCGGGGATTAGATAACTAAAGGCCAAATTTTTGGCGCTCTCATTTATTTGATTGGCTAAAATATGGGCGTTGGCTGATAAAAATTCGGCGGCGATTAAAATCGGCAAGTGGCCGGATAGTTTGCGGGCTAAATTTTTTGCCCAGTTATCGGTCGAGGGCGAATAGCTATTGATTTTTTTATTAAAAATTTCCAGGTATTCAACGGCATTGGCCACTTCTTGGTTATTGACTTTAATGATTTTCAAATTGGAAAAAAACGCCAGCGCCGCGCCCAATTGGGACCCGAGGCCGTAGCGGGGCTGACCCGATGGATTGTATTTAGTGTTTATTTTATAAAAAGGTAGTTTATTTTTTCGGGCCAAAGTTATAATTTTTCCGCCGGAGGCCAGGCAAAATATTTTTGCTTTTTTATCTTTGGCCTGCTTTAAACAACTAATTGACTCTTCGGTATTGCCGGAATAGCTTGAGATGATAACTAATGTATTCTTATTAACTAGGGCGGGCAAATTATAATTTCTTACCAAGATAAATGGTTTTTTAATCTCCGCGCCATAAATACTCCTAACTAATTCAGAGGCCAAATTAGAGCCGCCCATACCGCAGAAAACAATCTGCTGGCACTTAGCATAAGATAGGGGTAATTTAATTTTTAAGACCTCGGCCCAGGCCCGCCCAAGTTGGCGTGGCAAATAATCAATAGATGACGCCACTTTTGATTTATCATATTTGACTATCTCTTTTTCCTCGTCTAAAATGTTCATTGCTAATTGGATTAATTTATTTTTTAAGTTTATATGGTTATTACATAATTTTAACAAAAGTGACTTAAAATAACAATTGCTTTTATGGTTTTTTTATGTCATAATATTAATTAGAAATTCTATCATTCAAATTATTGTTAAATTGTTAAATGGTTAAATTGCTGTCTTACTGCCAAACTTTTCAACAATATAACAATTTAACCATTTAACAATTTTCATTTTATGTCCGGCCACAGCAAATGGGCGACAACTCATCGGAAAAAAGAAGCGACCGACGCCAAAAAAGGCGCGGTTTTTACTAAATTGGCCAACCTGATTTCTCTGGCCGCCAAAGGGGGCGGCGACCTGGAAAACAACTTCCAGCTTCGCCTGGCCGTAGAAAAAGCCCGAGCGGCCAATATGCCTAAAGATAATATTGAACGGGCCATAAAAAGGGGCGGCCACGATTTGACCGGAGCCAACGCCCTGGAAGAGGTGGCCTATGAGATAATCGGCCCGGCCGGAAGCGTTTTTATCGCCGAAGCGATTACGGATAATAAAAATCGCTTAGTGGCGAATTTAAAAGCGGTCTTAAATAAAAACAATGGGCAGTTGGGCAGTCCTAATAGTGTTTTATGGCTGTTTAATAAAAAAGGTATGATTACTATTAATTTAGAACCGCCCAATGACAAAATTTCGGATGAATTGGAATTAAAAATAATTGATGCCGGCGCCGAGGATATTGAAAAAAATGAGGGCGAGTGGGAAATCTATACCCAAGCCGAAAACCGGCAGAAAGTAGAACAAAAATTAAAGCCGTTAGGCCTAAATATTAAAGAGTCGGGCCTAACTTATATGGCTAAAAACGATTTAAAAATCAATAATCCGGAGGCGCGGGAAAAAATAGAAAAACTATATCTGGCCTTAGATGAATTAGATGATATTAATAATGTCTACACCAATGCCCACTGGTAAAAAACAAATTTTTCTTGGCGTGGACCCCGGCTTGGCTGATGTCGGCTTCGGCCTTGTCGCTCAAAAAAATGGCAAACTAAAAATCATTGACTACGGCTCAATAAAAACCAAAAAAGAAACCGCTCCGGCTGAGCGCCTAAAACAAATTGCCAGCCGACTAGATAAAATTATAAAAAAATACAAACCGAATTTTGCCGCGGTTGAAGAATTATTTTTTTGTAAAAATATCAAGACCGGGATCGCGGTCGGCCAAGCCAGGGGCGTAATTATTTTAACGATAATAAAAAATAAACTGCCTATGGCGGAATTTACGCCTTTACAGGTTAAGCAGGCGGTTACCGGCTATGGCCGAGCGGAGAAGAGACAGGTCCAACAAATGGTAAAAATAATTCTTAATCTGAAAGAGGCGCCCAAGCCGGATGACGCGGCCGACGCCTTGGCGGTCGCGATTTGCGCGGCCAGTTCTCTCGCTCTTATGTCATTGAAAAAATAAATCTAAACTATTAATTACTTTGAATTACGAAACTCCTCTTAAACCCCCTCCCCTTTATAAGGGGAGGGTAGGGAGGGGTAAAAAATATCAGAAAAAGAATTAACCCCCTCCTGGCCTCCCCCTTATTAAGGGGGAGAAAAATGAGTTTCACAATTCAAAATTATTAAATTAAAATGACCATACCCCATTTATTAAAGAGGGGCCAGTCCGAGCAGGACTGGCGGCGCCCCACTCATCTTGGCCGAAAAAGTTTTGGCGCCGGCCATAAAAAAACCTCGGACAATTTCGGCCTCAGCCATAAATATCCAGGTCCACGGCGCCATAAAAAAGGACTGATTGGAAAGCTCTTGGGTGTTTTAGCGCCCTTGGCGGTTTTCTTTATTTTATTGGGCGCTATTTTTACGGTGGCTATGTTTGCTTGGGTTTCCCGCGATTTGCCTAATCCGGACGGCGTGATTAATCGCGCCATAACCTTGAGCACAAAAATCTATGACCGAACCGGCAAAACCGTTTTATATGACATTCATGGCGATATAAAAAGAACTCTGATTAATTTAAACGATATTCCTGATTATGTCCAAAAAGCGACCCTAACCGCCGAGGATAGAAATTTTTATAAACATCAGGGCTTTAGCTGGACGGGCATTGTCCGCTCCCTGATAAAAAACATCTTCACCGGCAGTCGGGCGGGCGGCTCCACCTTAACCCAGCAATTTGTTAAAAATGCGATCTTAACCAAGGAAAAAACCTATACCCGCAAATTCAAAGAAATTATCCTTTCTTATCAATTAGAAAAAAGATTTAAGAAAGACCAAATCCTGCAAATGTATTTTAATGAAATCCCTTATGGGTCGGTAATTTACGGCATTGAGGCCGCCGCCCAATCATTTTTTGGCAAATCAGCCAAGGACTTAACCATTGCCGAAGGCGCGATTTTGGCCGCCATGCCCCAACGTCCCACTTATTATTCGCCCTATGGCAATCATTTAGACAAGCTGATTGAAAGGCAAAGATACATTTTGGACTCCATGACCGAGCTGGGCTACATTTCCCAGGCCGAGGCGGAAAAAGCCAAACAAGAAAAAATAATTTTTAAACCCCTGCGAGAGTCCATTATCGCGCCCCACTTCGTGATGTACGTTAAAGAATTATTATCGGAAAAATATGGCGAGGATTTTATCACCCAAGAAGGCCTTAAGGTTTATACCACCTTGGATTTAGACAAGCAAAAAATCGCGGAAAAAGCGGTCAAAGACGGAGTTGATTTAAATAGTAAAAAATATGATTTTACCAACGCTTCTTTGGTTTCTCTTGACCCGAAAACCGGCCAGATATTAGCTTTGGTTGGTTCGGCTGATTATTTTAATCAAGACATAGACGGACAAGTTAATGTGGCTTTAAGGCCAAGACAGCCGGGTTCGTCCTTTAAGCCCATTGTTTATACAGCCGCTTTTATCAAGGGCTATACCCCGAATACGGTTTTATATGATGCGGTCACTAATTTTGATACCACGGGCAGCAACAAATATGAACCGCATAATTATAACCCCAAAGAATACGGCCCGGTTACTATAAGACAGGCGCTGGCCGGCTCGTTAAACATACCGGCGGTTAAAACCACCTATCTAACCGGCATTAATAATGTTTTGGATTTGGCGGACGAGTTTGGCTATACCACCCTAAAAGACCGGAGCCGATTTGGCTTATCATTGGTCTTGGGCGGCGGCGAAGTGAAATTATTGGAACACACAGCCGCTTTCGGCGTTTTAGCTCAAGAGGGCGTTAAACACGAGATTAATCCCATCTTAAAAATTGAAGACCGAGACGGCCGCGTCTTATATGAATACACGGATAAAAATAAAAAGGTGATAGAGCCGGAAATTGCCCGGCTCACCACTGATATTCTATCCGATGACGACGCCAGGGCTTATATTTTTGGCCAAGGGGGAAAATTAACTTTGCCGGATCGGCCGGTCGCGGCTAAAACCGGCACCACCAACGACTATCGCGACGCTTGGACCATCGGCTATACCCCCAGCTTGGTTACTGGCGTCTGGGTGGGAAATAATAATAATCAGGAAATGAAAAAGGGGGCGGACGGCTCAATTATCGCGGCCCCGATTTGGAATCAGTATATGCGGGAGGCCTTGCGAGATACGCCGCCGGAGCAGTTTACCAAACCCCAACCCATAATCACCGGCAAGCCCATCTTAGACGGCCAGCTGACGCCGGAAACAAAAATAAAAATAGACACCATGTCCGGCAAGTTAGCGACCCAATACACGCCTGACTCAACCCTTAAAGAAATTGCCACTAAAAAAATTCATGATATTTTATATTATATTAATAAAGACGACCCGCGGGGTGAGCCGCCAAAAAATCCAGCCGATGACCCGCAATTTAATAGTTGGGAATCATCGGCTTTAAGGTGGGCCGAAGAGCAGGGGATTAATCCTAATAACAATCAGCCAATCCCCACTGAATTTGATGATATTCATTTAGAAAAAGACCAGCCAAAATTAATTATTATTACGCCCCTGCCCAATCAAACCATTAAAGACCAATTTTTAGTGATAGAAATTACGGCCTCGGCGCCGCGCGGCATAAAAAAAATAGAATATTATCTTGATAATAAATTAATCACCGCTAAAACCGATGTTGGCGATGCAAATCTGGACTTGTCAGACTTAGACAATGGCTACCACACCCTGACGGTTAAAGTAAAAGATGATTTGGAAAACACCAAATCCCAATCAGTGGAAATTAATGTCTTATTGGCCCAAAAACCAGTACCAACTTTAAATTGGTTTTTGCCTAATAATTCTACGATCAGTTTTCCGGCCAAATTTAATGCCAGTTTAAATAATTGGCCGCAAATTAAAAAAATTGATTTTTATTTTATCAAACAAGGCGTTGGTTTAAATGTAGAACAATTTATAAATTATCTTGAGCCCTTAAGCGCTAATATCTCGTTGACATGGGATAAAAAACCCGAAGCCGGCTCATATATCGTCTATGGCAATATTTTTGACCAGAACGGCAAAAAATATAAAACCGAGGAGTTAAAAGTTGTTGTGAAATAAAAAATTGTGTTTTACTGTTTTATCGGCATAATTATATAAACATAATCATCCTTGCCTTTTGGCTTTAAAACACAAGGGCTGTTGCCGTCATTTATCTCAATCACGGCCTGTTCCGAGCCGATATTTTGCAACCCATCTAATAAATAATGATAATTTAAAACAATACTATTGGATTCGCCAACTATATCCGCCTCGATTATGGATGTGTTCTCGCCGGTTTGAGCGGAAGAAGAGGTAATAATAATCTCTTTATTGTCGCCGTTAAAGTCCAATTTTACATCATAAATACCACTTTTGGTAAATAAACTTGAGGTTTTAACCGCCTTTATTAAATCTAAATTATTGGCTATAATCTGGGTCTTAAAATTTGTTGGTATAATTTGCGTATAATCAGGATATTGGCCCTCAATTAAGCGAGAAATCAAATCCACCCCATTATAAGAAAACATAATTTGATTTTCGGTTAAATAAATTTCAATATTGCCCGCCTCTTCTATTGATTCATCCTCTTTAAATACCCCTAAAATACGGGAAAGTTCCTGCAGGGTTTTAACGGGAATAATTATTTTTCTTTCTTCTTTGTTGCCCTCGGCTAATTTTAATTTTTTCTCAGCCAACCGATAACTATCAGTCGCCGCTAATATAATATTTTCTTTTTCCATACCCATAAACACCCCGGAAATTTCCGGTCTTGTTTCCGAGGTAGAAACCGCAAATGACACCACCAATATCGCCTCTTTAAAGTCTCTGCTGTTTATTATATATGGCTTTTCTTTTTTAATTTTTGGTATTAAAGGAAAGTCGGAGGCGGGCTGGCCCTTAATTTTGGTTTTTTGTTTTTGACATTCGATTTTTAAATTATCTCCCCCTAATTCAATATCAATTCTTTCTTTGGGTAAAAGCGAGATATAGTTTGTTAATAGGCGAGCGTCAACTGTAAATTCACCACCATCTTCCACCTTGCTTCGCAGTTGGATGGTAACGCCAATTTCTAAATTAGTGGCGGAAAGGGTTAAAACTTTTTCCTCTACTTTAATTAGGGTGTTGGCCAATATAGGTAGGTTAGTGTTTTTATTGGCAATATGGCTAACCACCATTAAACCTTGATTTAAATTTTCTTGGGTACAGGAAATTTTCATATTATTAATTATTATTTTAGTTAATATATTAAATTATAATCATAATAATAATATAAAAGTGAATAAATTAAATATTATTATTTTATTATTTAAATTTAAATAAAAAACAATTTAATAAACCACAATCACTTATCTTATAACTAACCACAAAACCGTGATTAAATTGTTTTTTATTTGTTTATAATTAAAAATTTTTTTAAGAGTAAAAACTTTTCCACCTTAGTTATAAAATTATCAACCATTTGTCAATTAATTTATTAATATTTAATCACAGGATTTAAGGTGGTTTATTAATATTTAATTCACTAATTATCAGGCCTATCCACCATTTCCCCCCATGTTAATTTTGCGAGGCGTATAATCGTTGTTTTATTACATTTACGTCTTGGCGGAGTTTATCGTCGGATTTTAAGTTTCTATTGATTTTTTCATAAGCATGAATGGCGGTGGTGTGATCGCGGCCGCCAAGCTCTTGGCCGATAGTGGGGTAAGAGGCCTTCATTTCCTCCCGCATGATAAACATTATAATTTGGCGCGGTTCAGCCAAGCTTTTTTTGCGGCAGGCGCCAAGAATGTCATTTATTTCAATATCATAGTATTCCGCTACCACATTAATTATGTGTTTTGGCGTCAGTGATTTTTTCAGGGCATTGGTGGTAATTGAGGCCGTGATTTGCTTTACTTCTTCTAAATCAAGTTTTTTGTTTTGCAGTTGGCTGTGGGCGATAATTCTATTTAAAGCCCCCTCTAACTCCCTAATGTTATTATGGATTACACTCGCCAAATAATTGGTAATTTCCGGTTCTAATGGGTAATTTTTTTCTTTGGCTTTGGCGTCAATAATGGCAATTTTTGTTTCTAAATCAGGAATGGAAATATCGGCAATCATCCCCCACTCAAAACGGGAAACCAAGCGGTGTTCCAGGGTGGCAATGGCCTTGGGCGGGCGATCAGATGAGATAACCACCTGTTTATTTTGTTGGTGCAACTCATTAAAAGTATGAAAAAACGCTTCTTGGGTCCGTTCTTTGCCGGCGATAAATTGAATATCGTCTACTAATAAAACATCAACCGAACGGTATTTTTTTTCAAATTCATTGGCTTTGCCATTTTGGACCGCGGCAATATAATCGTTGGTAAATTTTTCGCAGGAAACATATAAAACCTTAGCCCTTGGATTATTGGCCATAATTTTGTGGCCAATTGCCTGAAGTAAATGGGTTTTTCCCAAACCAACGCCGCCGTAAATAAAAAGGGGATTATAGGCGCTGCCCGGATTTTTCGCTACCGCTAAAGACGCCGCGTGGGCTAACTCGTTATTTTTACCGACAATAAAATTAGAAAAAGTATATTTCAAATTAAGACCAAAGACATTATTGCCCGTCGGCGCGTCAATAAGCGTCTTGTTAATTTTTTCCGCATTTAAATCAATGCCGCTTTCCATATTATTCGCGTCCCCGGGAGTAATCGGCGGCAATAATGGCGGTTGTTGGGACGGCGTCTTAATTTTATATTCAATTTCTCTGATCCGACCATTGGCCGCGACATTGCGAAGCGCTTTTAAAATTGTTTGATGATATTTTTTTTCCAACCACGCCTTGGTGAAGCCATTGGGCACGGCCAGGGTGATTTTTTCATTCTCAAAGGCGATAATGGCGGTATTTTTAAACCAAGTGGTAAAATTCGCTTTGGATAAAAGCAATTCGAGCTCGCCCAAAGCGGCTTGCCAAAGTTGTTGGTTGTTCATGGCGGCTTAAATTTAAATTTATAAATTGAGATGGTTATGAGGCGGTTTTTTAATCATCTCATTAAGACGAAATCAATCTGCCCTATATTTTATCACAGAAGTTATAAATTAAAAAGGGTTCCAATATCAGCTGGTGCGCCTAATTGTTTATAAGATGTTGATTAGGTGTTAATAAATCCAACCCCGCCTCTCGTGAGAGGCGGGGTTGGATAAATTGACCAACTAGATAAAAAATGTTATTCTTTCTAAGTAATTAAATAAATTGTAACTAAATTAGTTTCCAAATATTTAAAATAATTTAAAAATATTTTTATGCCCAAAATGACGTATCAGCCCAAAACCAGAAAAAGAGCAAAAACCCACGGTTTTAGAAAAAGAAGGCGCACCCCGGGCGGGAAGCGGGTTTTAAACAGCCGAAGAGCCAAAGGTCGTAAAAAATTGGTCTAAAAACTATAATTTTGTCTAATGTTAGCCAAAAAATACCGGTTAACCAAGCGAGGCGATTTTAAAGAAGTTTTTTCAAAAGGCCGGTGGCTGGCCGGGCATTTTTTTTCTATTAGATATGCGCCCAATACTTTAGAGAATAGCCGTTTTGCCGTGGTGGTTGCCAATAGGGTCTCAAAAAAAGCCACCCAAAGAAACCACTTAAAACGGCAAGTAAGAGAAATAATTTATTTAAATTTATTTAAATTTAATGAAAAATTTGATATTATTGTAAATGTTTTATCTGCCGCCCTAAATAAGAATTACCAGGACTTAGAAGAAAATTTATTGGCTATTTTAAAAAAGAATAAGCTTATTTAATGATAAAATTATATTATTTTCCCCGTTATTTTTTGCTAAGGTTAATAAGAATTTATCAAAAAACCCTTTCTTTTGACCAAGGTGTTTTTAAAGTGTTTTTCCCCAACGGTTATTGCCGGTTTCACCCCTCCTGCTCGGAATATGGTTATCAGGCCATTGAAAAATATGGTATTATTAGGGGTGGCTTAAAGGCCTTGGGGCGGATTTTTCGCTGCAATCCTTTTAGCAAGGGTGGAAACGATCCATTGAAATAATTTCAAAATTTTGAAATTAATTTAAATCCATGATTCAACTCTTTAATACTATTTTTTATCAACCCATATTAAACCTATTGGTATTTTTTTATAATATAATTCCCGGGCACGATATTGGCTTAGCCATTATTTTAATCACGATTTTTATAAAATTGATTTTATATCCCTTCTCTTTAAAATCATTACAATCACAGAAGGCCTTGCAAGAATTGCAGCCGAAAATAGATGAAATTAAAATCAAATACAAAGGTCAAAAAGAAAAATTGGCTTCGGAAATGATGCGACTATATAAGGAAGAAAAAGTCAGCCCCTTTTCTTCTTGTTTGCCCCTGCTCATCCAATTTCCTTTTTTAATCGCGGTTTATCAGGTTTTTATGGTCGGATTGACCAACGGCAGTTTAGCCGCTCTCTATCCTTTTATTTACAATCCCGGCTCTATCACCACCATCGCTTTTGGTTTTTTGGATTTATCTAAACCGCAGATTGTCTTGGCGGTGTTGGCGGCGGCGGCTCAATTCTGGCAGGCGAGAATGCTGATTGTCAAAAAACCCGAGGTAAAATCAGCCGGCAGCAAAGACGAAAATATGATGGCGACCATGAACAGGCAAATGGTTTATTTTATGCCGATAATGACCATAGTGATTGGCGCCAGCTTGCCGGGCGGTTTGGTTTTATATTGGTTTGTCATAACCCTGCTTACCGCCTTACAGCAAGTGGTTGCTTTTAAAAAGAAAAGCCCGGCCGTTACCGTGGTCGCCAGAATACCCTCACCCGCAAATAATTTACTGCCGGAAAAACAAATAGAAGATCATAAGAATGACCAATTAAACTAACATGCTATTATCAGGCAAACAATTAATTGGCTTGCCGGTAAAAACCAAAGACGGCCGACATCTTGGTCGGATTAAAGATTTTGAATTAGAGACCGCAAACGGCCAGATTGTCAAATATATTATTTCCAGCTCTGATTTGGTAAAAAAGATTTTGGCGCGGGACTTGATTATTGACCAAAGCCAGGTTTTAGAAATTAATAATCGGGCCATGATTGTGGCCAGTGGTTTGGTGGGCGATAAGGCCTTAGTGAGCGACCCGATATCAACCTAATTATTACCTAAAACAATAAATATTCTGCTTTTCAGCAGAATATTTTTAATGGAAAATAATTTTTATAGATAATAAAATGGTTATAAAATAATTTTATAGTCATTTCCTGGTCTATAAACTTCCCCGGCCCACAATCATTCTCAATTTTTTTGGCTGGACTTTTATTTCCACCGGTGTTTTTAAAATTTTTTTTTCATCCATTAATAATATGGGCATGGGTTTTTCGGCGGATAACCTGATTTTTTTAAAAGTTAAATGACTTAGAGTGGCTTTTTTTTTAATTAAAAATTTTTTTTCCGTATTTTCAATAAATAAATCCAGGCATTCATCATTAGGTGAAGCAAAAATTCCGTGTTGATAATTTAAATTACCGATGTTTATGATATTGTCTTTGTTGGTAAGATTGATAATATAATTGCCATCGCACTCAAAAGTTAATTTTTGTCCGCCCGTCTCTATGGCGCCAATAAAGTAATAATTATTTACTTTTCCTAAATCAATTCTCTTAACAATTCTGGCTGATAGAACATCGCAGGCATGTTCACCCTGAGGAATGTTTAGCAGCCCGGCAATACACTCCGAGTGTATGGGGATATAGCCGATGACCACATTTAAGTCCATTATCAGATTGATTATTTGACCCAAGGTTTTGTCACTGCCAACTACCACGACCGTTTTAACGCCGCGCCTTATTTCTTCGGCCAGGATCTGTTGGATATTCTTTAAGAATGATAAATGATTAATTTTGCCATTAATGCCCAAATCGGTTAATCGGTTTTCTATCTTCGCCAACAAGCTATGGTATTTTTTATCGTTCAAAAAAGAATCATAAATGTAATAATACATAAATTGGTAAGCTCTAAGAAACGGTTCTTAAGTTTTTGCCCTTGGGGATTTTGTTTCGGTTTTAATCATCGATTCTAATTCTTCATCTTCATCGGTGGCGGCTGGCCGGGCTTTTAACTCAATTTTTTCCTGCTTGGAAAAGTTCGGTTTCGGCGTCTTGTTTTTGCCGTCGCCCATCTGGCATTTGCCATTTAAAACCGAGCCGGAAGCGATAATGAGGATATTGGTCTTGATATCGCCGTAGATTTTGGCGGTAGAAGTAAGTTCCAATTTTTCTTTTACCCTTATATTGCCCTGGACTTCGCCGGCAATTAAGACATTTTCCGCACTCACATTGGCAAAGATTTTTGATTTTGACCCGACTCTTAAGTCGCGAGAGGTCTTAATGGTGCCGCAAACCATGCCCTCCACAATAATATTGCCCTCGGTAATAAAATCACCCTCAATCTTAACCGATGGCCCGATAATGGTTTCGGTTTCATTATTGGCCGGTGTTTCTTTAAACATAAGGTTATTGATTATTAATTATAGTTTTGTAACCATCTCAATTTGTATTTTACTTAAAGAAATCGCTCTTGTCAAAGCTATTTTTTTATGGTATATTGTTTTAGTATTTACCGCGTTTTAATGGATTAACTAAATATTTAAGGAAATAATTATGCCTATAAAAAAATCAGCCAAAAAGGCCCTAAGACAAGGCCTAAAACATGCCATAAAAAACGTTAAAGTCAAAGAGACGATAAAGGAGTTAATCAAGAAATCAAAAAAATTAATTGAGGCCAAAGACCAGAGTGCCACCGATAAAATCAAAGCCACCATAAAAGCCATTGATCAGGCGAGGCAAAAGGGCATTTTAAAGAAAAACACCGGTTCAAGAAAAAAATCCCGTTTAATGAAGAAATTGAACTTAATGGGAAAATAATTATAACTATATCTTTAAAGAGACGGGCTTGGCCCCGTCTTTTTTAATTTGAAATTTTTGAAAATGAAAAGCGGCGCGATGGAGCTTCGTGCCGCTTGAAGTTTGGTTGATGGGTGAGGATTTGGGTTTTATTATACGGCCCAGCTTTTATGTAGCTTTGTCAACTAAAATTTTGATTTGGTTGCGGGCTTTGATGAATCCGGCCATCGTTACTTGATTGCGAGTTATGAGAACTGGCCTAAAGCGAAAAGTTAGAACCTCCTGAACATTATGGTGAATTTTTCCACCAGCTTTTTTAATAAGACCATTTCCCATTGAATCAAGTGTTTTTAAGGTGCTATTGTCCAAGCGCTCGGACTTGCCTTTGCCACAATAATTGGAATTCCCATCTCTTAATTAAATTATATAAAATTATTTTAGTTATGTCAATGATTTTAATGTGGATAAGTTGCCGGAACCGCCTAAGAACAATTTTTGGCAATAAATAAATCAAATAATAACTCTGGATTTTTGTGGCCGGTTTTAAGCTGGCTTTCTAATTCAATCAGGGCCTTAAAAATGACCACCAATTTTTCCGGGGTAAAATTTTTCACTTGGCCCAGCGCTTTTTTAAAAACAAAGGGATGCAGGCATAGAGTTGAGTTGTTCGCCCCGCTCTTTACCTGTAAAAGTATTTTAAATTGCCGGGAAATCATTTTAAGGATTGATAATTCATGGACACCGCTATTTAATTGGTCAGAAGTTAATTTAAGCGCCAGCTTTTTATTTTTCTGGCTTAAAGCGTCAATTAAATTAAAAATATTCTCGTCAAGCCTGCCGTTGGTTAGGGTCTTTACATCCTCAATCCTGATAATCCGGCCGTTTCTATAAGCCATTAGTTTATCAATCTCCGAAACCAAATTATTTAAATCATTGCCCGCTAAAAGCGCCAGCTCTTTTACGGCTTCGTTTTCAATTTTAATATTGCGATTAACTAAATATTTTTTTAGCCAGTGGTTTAAGGCCGGATTATTCATTAAATTGAATTCCCAGACGAACTTCTGCGAGGCCAGGTATTTAAATAAAGGTCCGGCCAAAGATATTTTTTTATTGGGCGGCAGCTTGATTTTTTGCGGGTCAAAAAAATCAATAAAGCAAATGACGTTATCAATTTTATTTTCCGATTCTTTTTCTTTTAAAAATTCAGCCAATGGTTTTTCTATTTTTTTATCGCTACTGAAAATATTTTTAATCACGACCATTTTTTTTTCACTTAAAAATGGCGTGGTCATTATTTCTTGTTTCAGCTGATCAAGACCAATTTCTTCGCCGTCCAAATTAATCACGTTAAAACCGCCCTTATCCCTTTTTTGGATAAAGCCGTTTTTTAATTCTTTCAGTTTTTCCTGGCAACGATATTGGTCCGTGCCGTAGATGAAGAAGATCATAATTTTATTTTTTCCGTCTCGCCCCAATTGTCGCCCACACTGACCTCGGCTTCAATGGGCGCTCGCAGTTTATAAACAGAACACATTTTTTCTTGAACGAATTCGGCGACTTTTTTCACTTTTTTTTCGGGTACTTCAAAAACCAACTCATCGTGTACCTGCAAAATCATTTTGGTCTCGGGAGAGATTTTTGGCAATTCCCGGTGGATTTCAATCATGGCTAATTTAATGAGGTCGGCGGCCGAACCCTGAACAGGCGTATTCGTGGCCATTCTTTCGGCCGCACTCCTAATTTGCTGTACGCCCGAATTTATTTCCGGAATATAACGTCTGCGACCGTAAAATGTTTCCACAAAGCCCTTTTCTCTGGCCATCTCAATGGTTTCGTCGATATATTTTCGGACACCCTTAAATGTCTTAAAATACTTAGTGATGAACTCTTGGGCTTTTTGCCCGGAAATGCCCGTGCGCTGAGCCAATCCCCAGGCGCCCATGCCGTACAATACCCCAAAATTAACTTCCTTGGCGGCGCGCCTCATCTCTGGCGAAACATCCTTTATTTCAACATCATTTATAGCGGCCGCGGTTTGCGTATGGATATCAATTTTATTTTCAAAGGCCTTAAGCATCTTTTTGTCATTGGCCAACGAGGCCACGATGCGAAGTTCTATTTGCGAATAATCCGCCTTTAAAATTTTAAATCCGGCTTCAGCCACAAAGGCCTTTCTTATCTGCCGGCCAAGTTCAGTGCGAATGGGTATGTTTTGCAGATTGGGGTCGGAAGAAGAGAGCCGGCCCGTGGCCGTCACGGTTTGATTGTAGCTGGTATGGACTCGGCCGTCTTTGGGATTAATTAATTCAGGCAGAGCGTCAAGATAAGTATTTTTTAATTTTGATAATTCGCGAAACTCCAAAAGCAAATCAATAATTTTTCGTTTTTTTCCGTCTTCTTTATTTTCGCGCAGCCAGCCAGCTAATTTTTGGAGTTCAGCCGCTCCCGTAGAAATTCCGGTTTTTGTTTTCCCTAATCCGGTAGGATCGATTTTCATTTTTTCAAAAAGAATTTTTTTGAGCTGGAGAGGCGAAGCCAGATTGAATTTTTCACCGGCGATTCTATAGGTCTCTTCTTCAAGGGCTTTGATTTTTGTATCAAATTTTTTTGAAATTTTTTGTAAAAATTTGTCGTCAACTTTTACGCCATTTTTTTCCACTTGGGCCAAAACCTCTACCAGAGGCATATCAATTTTTTCAAACAGGCCAAACATGCCCTGCCTTTCCAATTCTTTGGCAAACTTTTTGTATAAGAGCCAGGTGATAAGGGCGTCCTCGCAAGAATAGCAGGCCACTTTTTCTACCGGCACATCAGCCAAGGAAATTTGGTTTTTACCTTTGCCTATTAATTCCTCAATGAGTTGCATTTGGTAGCCCAGTTCAATAAAGGCGAGAGTGTCTAAGCTATGCTGGTGGCTGGATGGATTTAAAAGATAAGAGGCGACCATGGTGTCAAAATAAACGCCGTTCACTTTAGACCTCTCCCTAACCCTCCCCTTAATACAAGGGGAGGGAAAATACTGTTCCAAGACCTCAACATCAAATTTTAAGTTGTGGCCGATTTTTTGGACTTTTTCATCAGCAAAGATTTTTTTCAGCTCATTTTTAATCTGTTTGATAGTTTTAATCGGCAGATAATAGGCGATATTTTTTTCCCAGGAAAAACTAATGCCAACCAAATCCGAGACAAAGGGATCTAAATTGCTGGTTTCTGTGTCAAAACAAAATTTTTCTTGTTGTTTTAATTGAGCCAGAAATTTTTTCAATTCTTTTTCACTATCAATTAAATTGTATTGATGATGAGGATTTTTTTCGGACAAGGTTTGTTCCGGCTTTGGCCCGCCCTCAAATAAACTGCCCTGGCGCCGGCCGGCCTGATTACCCTTGGCGATTAACTTATTTTCCAAAGTCGATAATTGGCCCAATAGTTTTTTAAAATTCAATTTTTGAAAAATTTCAATGACCTTGGCCCGATTAAAGCCGATAAAAGCGCATTTTTCTAAATTAAAATCAATAGGCACATCAATAATAATCGTGGCTAATTTTTTAGAGAGAAAGGACTCGGTTTTGTATCGCTTTAAAAGTTCGCGAGCGCGGTTTTTTATTTTTGGCGACTCAATATTACGGTAAATATTTTCCAGCGCGCCGAATTCATTTAATAAATCAATCGCGCCTTTTTGGCCGATGCCTTTTACGCCCGGAATATTATCGGACGGGTCGCCGCGAAGCGCCTTGTAATCAATCAATTGGTTTGGCGTCAAGCCCTCAAATTTTTCCTTGACTAATTTTTCATCATAAATAATCGTTTCGCTTATGCCCTTGTGAGGCGATAAGACCTTGGTATTGTCATCAACTAATTGGAGCGTATCCTGATCGCCCGTCACAATAATGGTCTCAATGTCGCTTCGATCAACGGATTTTAAGTGGGCAATAGTGCCAATCAAATCATCGGCTTCAAAGCCCTCTTTTTCAAAAATCGGAATATTGAAGGCCTTAAGCACTTCTTTGACGAGCGGGATTTGGGCATAAAGTTCATCGGGCTGTTTGACGCGATGGGCCTTGTATGGTTCGTATTCGATATGCCGAAATGTTTTGGCCGCCAGATCAAAAGTCGCCACAATGTAATCGGGTTTCAAATCCTTGATGGTCTTAAGAAGAATAGAGGTAAAGCCGTAAACCGCATTAGTAAGCACGCCCTCTTTGGTCATAAGCGGGGGCAAGGCGTGAAACGCCCGATGGATTAAGGCATTGGAATCAATTATGGCAAACTTTTGTTTGGTTTTTAGCATACAATTATTATAACAGTTTAGCCCATATTATTACATTTTGACAAACCGGTCTTTTGGTGGTATCTTTTAGATGGTTCATTAACAAAAATTCCATTGCAATAAGATGGTTACAAAACTATATTTTCTCTAAATTTGTCCTTTTTGGCTGCGACTTCGTCGGGCTGGCGCAAAATGACTTTCACCATAGCCCCGCTATGCCTCAAGTCATTTTGCTGGCCCTCCTGGTCTCGCTCAAAAAGTCCTAAATTTATAGATAAAATAGTTTTGTAACCATCTCAATTTAATCCAAACATGGAGGTAAAAAACCATGAAAATCGGGATACTCTCGGATACGCATGATATCACTGATAATGTTTTATCCGCGGTAATTGATGATTTAAATCGTCGTGGCATTGGCTTGTTTGTGCATGCGGGTGATATTGAGCTACGGCACATAAACGGCGACTTATTTTGCGGGAAACCGGTGGTTTGTGTTTTGACCAGGCAGCAAAAATTTGACAGCCGTTTTGAATTTTCGCCCGCCAATTGGCGTTTTACCAGGCCGGGCAGCATTGAAAATCGGATTGTCAATCTTGGGCCATTCAAAATTTGTGCCGGTCATGAGCGTTCCATGGATATGCTTCGTGATCCGGCAAAACTCACCACTTTTATTCAGGGAATTTACGATGTTTGCGATGGCGTCCGCTATATTTTCACCGGCCACACTCATCAGCAATTTTTGATTCAGCGCGGACTTATGACTTGGGTGAATCCGGGCGGTGTTTGTGACGGCTCGGATGGCTATGAATTTGCTTTGGTTGATTCGGAAAATAACGAAGTTGTTTTTACTCGGATACCCAAAACGAAAATTACGGCCACGCCTTCCACGGTTGGCATTATTACGGACACTAGTAATATCAGCCAGTTAGATGAATATTTTTGGCATCAGATGGCGCGTGAATTTGAACAAAGAGACGCCAGAACCATTATTCATTGCGGTAATATCTGGCCGGGCGATATCGGCAATTCGGCGTTCTCAAAATTTGAAGTATATTATTATTTTTTGCCGGAACAGGAAAATCCCAAGGAGATTCCGGAAAATTGGCACCCGGTTCTTTTGGAAAAACCCGTAGTAGATGTTTGCGCCCACCGTTTTTATGTGTAACATGACTTAGGCCACGACTTTTTGCAAATGTCAGAGTATCAGGGCATTCAATTTGCCCGAAAACTTTCCAAACAGTTTCATCGGGTGGATTTTGTTCTTTGCGGTTTAATCAATGAGCCGCTTTATGAAGAGGGTGAGGAAATCACCATTATTAATCCGGGTAATGCCAGGAATAATCGGCATTTCGTCACAATTTGCCTGCCTCGGCGGGAAATCACTTTTGGCACCGTGCGTTTAGGCAATGATGGTTGTTAATGAATCTGTTTTTTTAAACAAAAAGTATTTTGTGATACAAGAAGGAAGCAATTCCTTCTTTTTAATTTTTAAATTACGGAGTTGATAACTGGCGGCATGCCCGATTTTTTGTTAAAATATAATCATTATTCAATTTAATTGAAAATTGAAAGCTTGTCCCCGACTTGCATCGGGGATTAGAAATTGAAAATTGTTAATTATGTATTTACAAAGAATAGAATTACAGGGCTTCAAGTCATTTGCGCAAAAAACCGTTTTGGAATTTCCGGCGCCCGGCAAAAACTGCTCAATGGTTCATGGCCGCCAGGCCTCGGCTATCGCCTGCGGCGTCACGACTATTGTCGGGCCCAATGGCTCGGGCAAGTCAAATATTGTTGACGCGGTGAGATGGGTCTTGGGCGAGCAGAGCTTGAAGTTGCTTCGCGGCAAAAAAGCCACTGACGTCATCTTTTCCGGCTCGGCCAAAAAATCCCAAATGGGTTTGGCCGAGGTTTCTTTACATTTAAACAATGAAGACAAATCCGCGCCCATTGATTACGGCGAGGTAGTCATCACCCGCAAACTTTATCGCGATGGCAGTTCCGAGTATCGGCTCAACAAAGGCGAGGTTCGTTTGTTTGATATTATTATGCTTTTGGCCAAGGCCAATTTCGGCCAAAATACTTATAGCGTTATCGGCCAAGGCATGATTGACCGAATTGTGAATTATTCGTCGTCGGAAAGAAAGGATTTTTTTGATGAGGCCACGGGCGTTAAGCAATATCAAATAAAACGGGAAAAATCCGTAAATAAATTAAAAAAAGCCAGGGAAAATATGGTTCAGGTTCGGGCGCTGGTTCAGGAGCTTGAGCCGCATTTAAGGTCTTTGACCAGGCAGGTAAGCCATTGGCGCAAAAGACGGGAAGTGGAGGCGGAACTTCGAGATTCGCAGGTTAAGTATTATGGCAAATTATGGTTCAATCTTGACTCGGCCTATCAGGGTTTCGCTCTGGATTTTATCAAGACCGAAAAGGAGAAGATTAAATTAGAAAATAAAATCAGGGAAACAGAAGCGCAATTGACGGACTTAAGCCAAGAGAGAGGCCGGGTGGAAGAATTTAACCAATTACAATCCATTTATGATCGGCAATTGGCCAAGAGAAATAATTTATTACAGCAGTTAGCCGAAATCAAAGGCAAATTAAATGTGGAATATTTAAAAATCGGCAAGCCGGATTTGACTTGGTTGGAAAACCGGAAAGACGAGTTAGATTTACAAATCAAAGATATTAATAATGAAATGGCCGCGCTTGATAAGCAGATAGTGCGATTGGCAGATATTTTTAAGGAGCGGCATAAAAAACAAGAAAAGGCGCTTGGTGAATTTAAAGATTTTGAAGATAGATTATTACAGTTGCAAAAAGAATTTCAAAGCGACTTGGGCGTTTCCGAAAAGGAAGTCAGGCAAGCGGTTAATCGCATTTATTCGCGGCAAAAAGATTTTATTTATAAATTAAAAATTACCCATAGTTTAGACGGCTTAACCAAATTAAAAGTAGAAGCCGAAGCGGTATTCTCGGAAGTGGAAGTTTTCTATAACAAAATTTCCCAGCCGGAAAAGAGGCGGCAATCAGAAGAAATGATATCTTTGCAAAATCAGCTCTCCGAATTTTTAAAAAACAAGGATTCTTTGGTCAATGAAATCAATGAAATAAAAATTAAATTAGAAGTCGCGGTTTCACAGAAAAAATCTTTGCAGGTGAAGGCGGCCGGACTTGACAATGACCTGGTTAAAGTTAACAATGATTTAAAGAAAAATAAAATTATTCCGGCCAATAAAGAAAAGTTTTCCGAGGCCTTGCAGAAAGATAAGGCCGAACTGCAAGAACAGATTAAAGAAGCGGAAAATGAATTTTCCCAGATCAAGGATAAAATTAAGGATTTTAACGAACACGAAGAACAGAAAAAACAAAGAATTTTTGCTTTACAACAGGAAACGCACAATAATCAATCGCAACTTAATAGTATCATCAGTTTTTTAAATGAAATAAAAATTGAAATCGTTAAAATTGAAACCAAGAAAGAAGATTTATTTGTGGCGATGAGGCAGGATTTGGGCCATGATTATCGGCCCAAGATTGAAAGGGAGTTTCAAGGCGTGAATATTGAAGAGTTGGCATGGAAAATAACCAAACTAAAAAAGCAGTTGGCGCTTATCGGCGGTACCGACCCGGAAGTGGAAAAAGAATACAACGAGGTTAAGGAGCGGCATAATTTTTTAAGCCGGCAAAATGAAGATATAGAAAAAGCGATTAAGGATTTGGAAAAAATCGTGGCGGCATTGGATAAGATGATTAAAAAGCAGTTTGAAAGCGAGTTCAAGCGGATTAATGAAGATTTTTCCCGATATTTCAAGCAGTTGTTTGAAGGCGGGAGCGCGAAATTGGTTTTATCGCAAAAGGAAGTTACCGAAGCCGAAGCCGTAAGAGAAGAGGCAGTTCAATTAGATAATCTCCCCCTGCCCGAGGGGGCTGGCCCTGATTCTTCTCCCCCTGCCCGAGGGGGAGAAGCCGACGCTCAAGCGGCGGCAGAGGGGGTGGGAGAAGGAATCCATCTTGAAGATAAATCGTTTTTAGCCAATATGGGTATTGATATTGAAGCGTGCCCGCCCGGAAAAAAGATTAAGAATATCAATATGCTTTCCGGTGGCGAGAAAACCATGACGGCCTTGGCTTTAATTTGCGCCATTATCTCAAATAACCCCTCGCCGTTTATTTTATTTGATGAGGTGGACGCGGCCTTGGACGAGGCCAATTCTTCAAAATTCAGCAATATTATTAATGAGCTTAGCCATAAAACCCAGTTTATCATTATTACTCATAATCGCGCGATTATGGCCAAGGCCGATGTATTATATGGCGTGACCATGCAAGGCGACGGCATTTCTCGTTTGATTAGTTTGAAATTGGAAGAGGCGGAGAAGATGACAAAATAATTTTACAAAATTATTTTGTCATCCCTGGTTCCTCAGCTTCGTCGAGGGGTTCCTCCGTATGTTGTTTTGTATTGACAATATTTTACTTTTAATGTATAATGTAAATATTAGTTAGTTAAATTTTTATAAGTTTTGTATCCTGGCTTTCTTTTTGTTTAAATTAAGCTAAATTATACAGAAAGAAGGCCGGGATTATTGAAATATCCCGACTTCTTCTTGGCTATATTGGTTGAGAACACTACCCCAAAGAGGTGGAAAAATGAAATCAGAAAACAAGGCAACGGCAAATGCGCTTCTGGCGGCGCTCAACGACCTGACGGACGAGGAGATGCTCGCTTTGACTGACAATCCGGGAAAGCTGAAGGAATTCTGCGGCGCTCTCGTCATTGAGAACACCCAGAATACTTTCGTGATTCCTTTGTCGGATAACGAAGTGCAGGAGCAGTACCCGCAATTTACGGATCGTCTCGCGTCATGGCGTGAGCTGGCGGTTCTCTTGGACTACCGCGGGCCGATCACCTGGAAGGTCAAGCAGGGATTCACCCTGAAGACCCATGCTCCACTGGCTGGTTCCTGTCACGATAAACTCAATTATCTGCAGGGCTGGAATTTCGTGGATGACCCCACTACTGATTCCCTGGTGTTCTGGATTCCCCGATTGGCGAAGGAGAGCACGCGCAAGACCATTAAGCAGATGGAAGCGCATCGTGTCGAACTCAAGAAACGTCATGAGCTTCCCGAAAGCCACGCCACATCATTCGGCTCGATCCAGCTCTTGTTCGCCCTCATACTGGCGCACTTCAAGCGCACGGGCGAACGGGTGCCACTAAGTTGTCTCTATGCGGCGTCGGATACTCTGAACCCGGACGGCAACCGTCTCTTTGCTGGCGATTTCGGTGGCGACGGGCTCTACTGCCCCGACTGGAACGACTCGGTCGGCTACGGCACGGTCGGCTTCTTCCTCCTGGGGGTGGAGAAGCTCGGACAGTAGGATCTTTGGCGCCTGTAGTGCCTTGGATAATTGTACCCTTGAGACCTTGGTTATTGCACCAAGGTCTTTTTTTATTTATAAAATTAGAATTAAGACCCATACAACTGCCCCCTCATTTTTCACCGTTGACCTTTCTGTATTTTTAAGGTAATATAATTTCACCGTTAAGTGCTCAAACCTAACGAAAATAATTAAAAAACCAATGCTATCAATCCGACTCTCAAGACAAGGCACCAAGAAAAAGGCGTTTTACCGCCTTATTATCACCGAGAAAAGCCGCGACCCATGGGGAAAGTTTTTGGAAAATTTAGGAACCTATAACCCCCATACCAAAGCCGCCACATTCAAGGCCGATAGAATAAAGTATTGGTTAAGCCAGGGCGCGCAAGCCACGGCTACCGTCCACAATCTTTTAATCAGCCAAAATATTATTCAGGGTGAAAAGGTCAGGGCCTCTAAATCCAGGCCC
>Ga0265296_1000638_pt1 | contig 49748 bp, 52 predicted proteins | sample MunlanPumphouse1_FD_189073 | JGI IMG/M metagenome (GOLD analysis project Ga0265296, IMG submission 189073) | Groundwater microbial communities from a municipal landfill in Southern Ontario, Canada - Pumphouse #1 | ecosystem: Environmental > Aquatic > Deep subsurface > Groundwater | place... | reverse complement strand
AGAGGCGGCGGCGCGGGGGGCGCGGCGGCTGTTCCTCGAGGTGGCCGAGGACAATGAGGCGGCGCGCGCCCTCTATGGCCGCGCGGGCTTCAGCGAGGCCGGGCGGCGACCCCGCTACTACGCCCGCGCCGACGGTTCGCGGCGCGACGCCCTGTTGCTGGCTCTCGACCTCCCTGCACGGCTTCCATAAGTCGGGCGGCCCGCCTATCCTGCGGCCATGGACCGGATCGAAAAACTCTGCGCCGACCGCGGCATGCGAATGACCGAACAGCGCCGCGTCATCGCGCGCGTGCTGTCGAGCGCCGAGGATCATCCGGATGTCGAGGAGCTGTACCGCCGCGCCTCGGCCATCGACCCCCATATCTCGATCGCCACCGTCTATCGCACCGTGCGCCTGTTCGAAGAGGCGGGCGTGGTCGAGAAACATGACTTCGGCGACGGGCGCAGCCGCTATGAAGAGGCGGGGGACGATCACCACGACCACCTGATCGACACCCGGTCGGGCGAGGTGATCGAATTCTTCGACGCCGAGATCGAGCGGTTGAAGAGCGAGATCGCCGAGCGGCTGGGGTATGAGCTGATCGGCCACAAGCTGGAGCTCTACGGCAAGGCGATCGAGGGGGCGGAACCGTCCAAGCGCGAGGGGCTGATCTTCAAGCGTCACGCGGCGCGGATCGACCCGGCCGACATCGATCCCGCCGATCTGGACAAGGGCTGACGCGGCTGCGGGGCATGGCGCGTCGCGCCGGCCCGCAGTAAAAGTCGCGGCATGACCGAGACCCTCGTCCCGCCGGGCGCGTCGGACGGACAGGCCGCGCCGAAGCGGCTGTTCATCAAGACCTACGGCTGCCAGATGAACGTCTATGACTCCGAGCGCATGGCGGATGTGCTGCGGCCGCTGGGCTATGCCGTGACGGATACGGCCGAGGGCGCGGACTTCGTCATTCTGAACACCTGCCATATCCGCGAGAAGGCGGCCGAGAAGGTCTATTCGGAACTCGGCAAGCTGCGCGAGATGCGGGACCTGGGCCTCGCCGCCGGCCGGCCGCGCATGACCATCGCCGTGGCCGGCTGCGTCGCCCAGGCCGAGGGCGAGGAGATCATGCGCCGGCAGCCGGCGGTGGACATCGTGGTGGGGCCGCAGGCCTATCACCAGCTGCCCGAGCTGCTGACCCGCACCGCGCGGGCGCGGGGCGAGCGGATCGGGGCCGACTTCGCCCCGGTCGACAAGTTCGACGCCCTGCCGGCGGCGCGCGGCGTCGACGGGCCGACAGCCTTCCTGACGGTGCAGGAGGGATGCGACAAATTCTGCAGCTTCTGCGTCGTGCCCTATACGCGCGGGGCCGAATGGTCGCGGCCGGTGGCGGCGGTGCTGGCCGAGGCGCGGGAACTGGCGGCGCGGGGGGTGCGCGAGGTCACCCTGCTGGGCCAGAACGTCAACGCCTATGACGGCGAGGGGTCGGACGGGATGCCGTCGACGCTTGCGCGGCTGGCGTATGCGCTGGCCGACATCCCCGGACTGGACCGCATCCGCTATACGACCAGCCACCCCAACGACATGTCGGACGACCTGATCGCCGCCCATGGCGAACTGGACGCCCTGATGCCGTGGCTGCATCTGCCGGTGCAGGCGGGGTCGGACCGGATTCTGAGGCTGATGAACCGCAAGCACGGGCGGGCGAAATATCTCGACCTGGTCGAGCGGATCCGCGCGGCCCGGCCCGACATCGCCATGGCGGGGGACTTCATCGTCGGCTTCCCGGGCGAGACGGACCGGGACTTCGAGGAGACGATGGATCTGGTGCGGCGGGTCCGATACGCCTCGGCCTTCGCCTTCATGTACTCGCCCCGCCCGGGCACGCCGGCCGCGACCATGGCGGGGCAGGTTCCGGTCACCGTATCGCGCGAGCGGCTGCACGCCCTGCAGGCGCTGCTGGGGGAGCAGCAACTGGTGTTCAACAGGGACACGGCGGGCCGGACGGTCGGCGTCCTGTTCGAAAAGGCGGGCCGGCATCCGGGCCAGGCCGTGGGCCGTTCGCCCTGGCTGCAATCGGTCCACGTCGACGACGCGGATCATCTGATCGGCCGGATCGTTCCGGTGGCGATCGAATACGGCCAGCAGAATTCGCTGAAGGGCCGGCTCATTCATGACGGGGCGACGCCCCTCAAGCAGCGAGACGCCGCGCGTCGAGCGACAGGGAAACAACAGATTGGCGCGTGAGAGTGAGTTTCTGGCGTTGGGCGACGAGGCCCTGCACGCCGTCATCGGTCCGGGCAGCCGGCACCTGGCCCTGATCGAGGACCGCTTCAAGGTTCTGGTCGAGACGCCGGGCGGAGGGGTGTCGATCAACGGCTCGGCCCGTGACCGGTCGCAGGCGAAACGGGTCATCGAGACCCTGGTCAAACGCGCCGACACGGGCGCCGAGATCACCGAGGCCGATGTGCGAACGGCCCTCGGCGCCGCCACAGCCCAGCCGCGGGCAGGGCAGGGGAGCGTGGCCCCCGACGCGGTGGCCCTGCCGGTCGGGCGGCGCGGGGCGATCGCGCCCAAGACGGCGGCCCAGGCCAACTATCTGTCGCTGCTGAGCCGCTGCGAACTGACCTTCGGCGTCGGCCCGGCGGGTACGGGCAAGACCTTCCTCGCGGCGGCCTACGGCGCCTCCCTGCTGCGGCGGGGGCAGGTGGACCGGCTTGTGATCACCCGCCCGGCCGTCGAGGCGGGCGAGAAGCTGGGCTTTCTGCCGGGCGATCTGAACGAGAAGGTCGATCCCTATCTGGCCCCGATCTGGGAGGCGCTGAACGACATCCTCGGCCCCGATGACGTGCGCCGCCGGCGCGACAAGGGCGAGATCGAGGCGGCGCCGATCGCCTTCATGCGCGGCCGCACCCTGGCGCACGCCTTCATCATCGTCGACGAGGCCCAGAACACCTCGCGGCTGCAGATGAAGATGGTCCTGACCCGGCTGGGCGAGGGCGCGCGCATGGTGGTGACGGGCGACCCGTCGCAGGTCGATCTGCTGAACCCGCGCGATTCCGGCCTGAAGCACGCCCTGCGCATCCTTGAGGACGTGAAGGGGGTGGGGGTGCAGCGGTTCGAGGCCCAGGACGTGGTGCGTCACGCCATGGTCGAGCGGATCGTGCGCGCCTATGACGCCGACGCCGCCAGCCGCCGTCCCGCCGCCGACCTCGAGGACCCGGACCTTCGGGATTCCGGGGCGTGATCGAGGTCGAGATCGAGGACGCGGCCTGGACCGACGCCCTGCCCGGCGCGGCGGCGGTGGTCGAGCGGGCGGCCATGGCGGCCCTGGGGTCGGCGACAGGCGACCTGGTCATCCTGCTCACCGACGACGCGGCGGTTGGCGAACTTAATCACCGGTTTCGTCACAAGGACGGGCCGACCAATGTGCTGTCCTTCCCGGCGGCGGAGAGCGCCGCGCCGCATCTGGGCGATCTGGTGCTGGCCTTCGGCGTCTGCGCGGCCGAGGCGAAGACGCAGGGCAAGACGATGGCCGATCATCTCAGCCATCTGACCGTGCATGGCGTCCTGCATCTGCTGGGCCGCGACCATGAGGCCGATGACGAGGCCGAGGCGATGGAGGGCGAGGAGCGATCCATTCTTGCCAGCCTGGGCGTCGCCGACCCATACAGGCGCGATGACCCATCCCACGGCGACGCTTGAGAACGACGGCCCCGAAGACGGTCCGGGGGCGCGGCTGATCCTGCGCTTCGGCCGCATCGGCCTGGCGCTGGCGGCGGGCGCCGCGGCGGCCCTGGCGCATCCGCCGTTCGGCGTCCTGCCCGGCCTGCTGGGCTACGCCCTGCTGATGTTCCTGGCCGAGCGGTCGGTCGGCGCGCGCGGGGCCTTCTGGATGGGCTGGCTGGCCGGCTTCGCCTATTTCTTCATCAGCTGCTGGTGGGTGGCCGAGGCCTTCCTCGTCAACCCGGCCCAGGCCTGGATGGCGCCGTTCGCCGCCAGCCTGCTGCCGATCGGCCTGGGCCTGTTCTGGGGGACGGCGACGGCCCTGTACCGCCGCTTCCGGCCCGACGGCGTCCGCCGGGTGCTGGTCTTCGCCGCCCTGTTCTGCCTGCTGGAATGGCTGCGCGGCCATGTGCTGACCGGCTTTCCGTGGAATCCGGCCGGGGCCAGCTGGAGGGCCGGCTCGGCGGCGTCCCAGTTCGCGGCGGTGGTCGGCGTCTACGGCCTGGGCTTCGTCACCGTGGCGGGGGCGGCGGCCTTCGGCCCCCTGCTGGGCGCGGGATCGCGCAAGGCCCGGATCGGCGCGGCGGTTCTGGGCGCGGCGGCGCTGGGCGCCCTTGTGATCGGCGGAGCCGTGAGACTGTCGCAGGCGCGGCTCGAGCTGACCGACACGGTGGTCCGCATCGTCCAGGCGGATGTGCCGCAGGAATCCAAATGGACCCCCGAGGCCTATCAGGGGATCGTGGACCGCTACGTCAATCTGACGGGTCACGCCGGGGCGATGACGCCCGACCTGGTCATCTGGCCCGAAGGGGCGCTGCCGGCCTCGGCCAATCAGGTGTTCGCGCCCGGCTCGGCCGACGCCGAGGCGATCGCGCGCGCGGTGCAGCCGGGCCAGAGTCTGATCATGGGCCTGGGCCGGGGCGTGCCCGATCCGGCGGCGCCCGGGGGCGGCCGCTATTTCAACAGCCTGTTCGTGCTGACCGACGAGGGCGCCGGCGGCCTGCGCATCACCGCCACCTATGACAAATACCGGCTGGTGCCGTTCGGCGAATACCTGCCGGCGGGGGGGCTGATGGGGGCGCTGGGCGTGCGCAGCCTGACGCATATGCCGACCGATTTCAGCCCCGGACCCGTGCCGGCGCCGATCGAGATCCCGGGCGCGCCGCGGGCCCAGCCGCTGATCTGCTACGAGAGCCTCTATCCCGGCTTCACCCCCGGCGGCGGGGGGCGGCCGGGATGGATCGTCAACATCTCGAACGACGCCTGGTTCGGGCGCACCTCGGGGCCGCTGCAGCACCTGAATCTGGCCAGCTATCGGGCCATCGAGACGGGCCTGCCGGTGGTCCGGTCCACGCCGACCGGGGTTTCGGCCATGATCGATCCGTGGGGCCGGATCGTCGGCGACCAGCGTCTGGATCCGGGCGAGAGCGGGGTCATCGACGCCCGCCTGCCGCGACCCGTGGGGGTGACGCCCTATGGCCGGTTAGGGGACCTGTTGTTCTGGCTGGCGGTGCTGGCCGGCCTGGCTCTGGCGGCGCCCTGGAGCTGGTTGCGTCGGCGTGAATTGCCCGCCTGACATCCGCGGCGTTTCGTCTTTCAGGCGAGTTTTCCCGCGTCACGCGAGGCCTGGAACCCGTTACTCAACCAAGGCTGGGCGTGGCGCGGGACTTTTTGCATTTTTTGATGACAGGGCGCAAAGCCGGGCGCATTCAGGCTTTACGGTACCAACCGAAGGACGAGTAACGATGGCGAGAGGCAAGGGCGAAGACGGCCCTCATCCCGTGGACCGGCATGTCGGCCGGCGCGTGTGCGAGAAGCGGTTGGCGCTTGGCTACAACCAGAGTGACCTTGGCCGGGCCCTGGGCCTGACCTTCCAGCAGATCCAGAAGTACGAGAAGGGGGCGAACCGGATTTCCGCCTCCAAGCTTTGGGATATCGCGCGATTCTTCAAGGTCGACATCGGCTATTTCTTCGAAGGCCTGACCGGGGCCCAGATGGCGGGTGTGGCCGAGGGCGCGGCGGCTTACGAGCACGACTTTCCGGCCACGCGCTACACCATCGAAATCGGCCGCCTGGCGCCCCAGCTGTCCAGCCGCCAGCAGAAGCTGGCCCTGGAGCTGATGCGCGACATGGCCGACCGCAAGGAGACGGACGAGGCCTGACGCCGCGTCCGCCGGACCGCCGTCCGCCTTATTGATCCGATGACGCCCGCCTCTGACCGAAGGTCGGCGCGCGGTCCTTTTGTTCGGCCCAGTAGGCCGCGCCCTCGCGTGGTTTGAACATGGTCTTGGGCACGCCGTCGCGCGACACCACCGCGAAGGTGTTGGTCGAGGCCTGATACAGCAGCACGTCGCCATTCGGCCGTTTGACCCGGTCCGTGCCCGCCGGCGGCCGGGTCGTGAAGGCCTGGATCTTCGCCAGATAGTCCTGCGGCGTGCGCGATCCGAAATCCGCTCCGTTACGCTCGAACAGCCGCGTGACCTTGGCGTCCACCGTCTCGCGCCGATTGGCGGTGAGGACCGGCTTGACCGCCTCGATCGCGGGGTCCGCGGCGGCGGTTGTCGCGGGCGCGCCCGAGGCCGCGGTCAGCACCGCTTCGCCCCCGTCCGCCGCGCGATCGCGCGTCTCGACGGCCGAACCGCCATTGCCGCAAGCGGAAACGCCCGCCACCGCGGCCATCGCGGCCACGATCCAGAGCCTGGAGATCATTCTATCCTCCCAAGGGTTGAAACTCTTGGGCTTGAGCATAACCACAGGTCCTGTGTTCGCGCAATGTTCCGTTTTCGGCGCGCCTCCCTCGACGCCGGACGCCCGGATGGCTAGATGACCGGCATGACCAGCCCCGCCCTGTCCGGACGCAAGATCCTGCTGATCGTCGGCGGCGGCATCGCCGCCTACAAGGCGCTGGCCCTGACGCGTCTGCTGAGGAAGGCCGGGGCCGAGGTCATGAGCGTGCTGACGGCGGCGGGGGCCGAGTTCGTGACGCCGATGTCGCTGGCCGCCCTGACCGGCCGTCCGGTGCGCCAGGCCCTGTTCATGCCCGAGGACGAGACGGCCATGGGCCATATCGAGCTGTCGCGCTGGGCCGATCTGGTCGTGGTGGCGCCGGCGACGGCGGGGCTGATCGCCAAGGCGGCCAACGGCCTGGCCGAAGACCTGGCCTCGACGACTCTGCTGGCCACGGACAAGCGGGTGCTGCTGGCCCCGGCGATGAATGTGCGGATGTGGCTGCATCCGGCGGTGCAGGCGAACATGGCGCGGCTGAAGGGTTTCGACGGCTTCCATGGCGCTGCTGTGGTCGGGCCCGACGAGGGCGAGATGGCCTGCGGCGAGTTCGGCCCCGGCCGGATGGCCGAGCCGGCGGCCATCATGGACGCGATCGAGGGCCTGCTGGCCGGACAGGACGGGCGTCCGCTGGCGGGCCGCAAGGCGGTGGTGACCGCCGGTCCGACCTTCGAGCCGATCGACCCCGTGCGCGGCCTGACCAACCGGTCCAGCGGCAAGCAGGGCTATGCGATCGCCGGGGCGCTGGCGCAACTCGGCGCGCAGGTGACGCTGGTGTCGGGGCCGGTGGCCCTGGCCGCGCCCGTCGGGGTCGAGCGGGTCTGGGTCGAGACGGCGCGCGAGATGAAGGCCGCGGTCGAGGCGGCCCTGAATACGACAGACGGGCCGGCCGACATCGCGGTGATGAGCGCCGCCGTGGCCGACTGGCGGGTGGACGGCGTGGCCTCGGGCAAGATCAAGAAGGCGCCGGGCGGGCCGCCCTCGCTGGCCCTGATCGAGAATCCCGACATTCTGGCCGGCGTGTCGGCGCCGGGCCAGCGGCGGCCGAAACTGGTCGTCGGCTTCGCGGCCGAGACCACCGACCTGGAGGCCAACGCCCGGGCCAAGCTGTCGCGCAAGGGCTGCGACTGGATCGTCGGCAATGACGTGTCCGACGATGTGTTCGGGGCGGACGGCAACACGGTGACCCTGTTCACGAAGGACGGAAACGCAGAGAGCTGGCCGCGCCAGTCGAAGACCGAGGTGGCGAGGAAGCTGGCCGCCCGGATCGCCGATCATTTCGTCTGATCTGTCCACACGTTCTCCACCGAGCTTTCCCCGGTCACCCGTGCCTTCTCCACTGGAGGTTCTCCGCCAGTGAACAGGGCAAGGCATCGCAGCAATGAGCGGCGCGGTATGGATCGCGGAGGCGATCTCCCGCCTTATCCGCTCGAATGAAGCCAGCTCACCCATGACGACCGTCCGGATCGAACGCCTGCCGCACGCTGAAGGCCTGCCGCTGCCCGCCTATGAGACCTCGGGCTCTGCGGGGATGGACCTTCGGGCGGCCATTGACGAGAACCTGCCGGTCATCCTGGCGCCGGGCGCGCGGACCCTCGTGCCCACAGGCCTCAAGATCGCACTGGAGCCCGGTTTTGAAGCCCAGGTGCGGCCGCGGTCGGGTCTGGCGCTCAAGCACGGGATCACCTGTCTGAACTCGCCGGGCACCATCGACAGCGACTATCGCGGCGAGGTGGGGGTGATCCTGATCAACCACGGGCAGGAGTCGTTCGTGATCCAGCGCGGCGAGCGCATCGCCCAGATGGTCATCGCCCGCTATGCGCAGGCCGAGATGATGGAGGTCGGAGGGCTGGACGAAACGGCGCGCGGCGCGGGCGGTTTCGGCTCGACCGGACGTTAAGCGGAGCCATTCGGCCCGGGGTGCGTTAACCCTGCTTCCGGCCAAGCTCGGCCGTATCCAGGAGGTTGGCGTATGGAGTCCCTGTTCGATTCGATCGGCGCGTTTCTGACCGGCCTGTTCGGCCTGGCCCAGGGCGGGTTCGACACCATCAATCAGGTCACGGGCCTGGTCATCGCGGTGATCGCCACCGTCATGATGCCCGCCTGGAGCCGGCTCTGGTCCACGTCGCTGGGGGCCGCCCTCGTCTTCATCCTGGTGGGCCTGCTGCGCCCGCTGCTGGACGGCGGCGCCTTCGTGATGCCGCCGCTGCTGACGCTGGGCTTCTGGATGACCGTGCTGGCTCTGTTCCTCGGCTTCGCCGTGGTGATCGCCGTGATGTTCTTCATCAAGTTGCTGTTCACCGGCGGCCACGGCCGGCGCCGGCACGCGCACTGATACCAGGGCCTATCGCCCTTCGGGCTACTTGAGGCCCGGGCCTCAATCCCCGCCCTACGCCTGCCTGAAGCCCAGCACGTCCTGCATGTCGTAGAGGCCGGGCTTGCGGCTGCGGACCCAGGCGGCGGCGGCGACGGCGCCGCGGGCGAACAGGGACCGGTCGATGGCCGAATGGCTGAGCGTCAGCGTCTCGTCCTCGGAGGCGAACAGGACGGTGTGCTCGCCGATGACGCCGCCGGCCCGCAGCGAGGCGAAGCCGATCTTGCCGGGCGTGCGCTCGCCGGTGATGCCGTCGTAAGGGGCGGTGCGGACGTCGGCCAGGTCCACCCCGCGGCCGTTGGCGGCGGCCTCGCCCAGCATCAGGGCGGTGCCCGAGGGGGCGTCGGCCTTCTTGCGGTGATGCGCCTCCAGGACCTCGATGTCCCAGTCGCGCGGGTCCAGCCGCTGGGCCGCGTGTTCGACGAGGCCGATCAGGATGTTGACGCCCAGGGAGAAGTTCCCGCTGCGAACGATGGCGATCTTTTCCGACGCCTTGTGGATGTCGGTCTCCTGCTCGGGCGTCAGGCCGGTCGAGCCGATGACGAGGGCCGGACCGCCGCGCTCGGCGCAGGCCCGGGCCAGTTCGACCGAGGCCTCGGGCGTCGAGAAGTCGATGATGACGTCGCACAGCGACAGGTCGGGCGTCTCGCCGCGGTCGAAGCGGGCCGCGACCACCACGTCCTCGCGCTCGTCCAGCACCGTCGATACGGCCCGGCCCATGCGGCCGCGCGCGCCCGAGATGCCCGCGTGGAAGATGACGCTCATGAAAGCCCCCGAACCATTCGTCGCATTGTGAAGGGTTTATCCCGGACCGTCATCCCGGACCGACCGGCGGACGCTATTGCGGCGTTTCCGAACCCAGGATGTCGGCCCAGAACCGTTTGGCCTTGCCGGCGAAGGACGAGTTGCGCGGGGTCTGGCTTTCACCGAGGGAGGCGGCCAGTTCCTGCAGCAGCTCCTTCTGGTGCGCCGTCAGGTCGGTCGGGGTCTCGACGAACAGTTCGACCACCAGATCGCCGCGGTTCTTGCCGTTCAGATGGGGCATGCCCTTGCCCTTGATGCGGACGGTCTTGCCGGTCTGGGCGCCGGCGGGGACGCTGACCGGCGCGCGGCAGCGGCCATCGCAGGCCTCGGACGTCAGGCAGGGTGCGTCGATCTCGCCGCCGAGGGCCGCCGTGGTCATCGGCACGGGGACGGTGACCAGCAGGTCGAGGTTGTCGCGCTCGAACAGTTCGTGCGGCGTCACCGAGAGGAAGACATAGAGGTCGCCGCGCGGACCGCCGCGCTGGCCGGCGTCGCCTTCACCTGACAGGCGGATGCGCGAGCCGTCGTCGACCCCGGCGGGGACCTTGAGCTGCAGCATGCGGTTCTTGCGCACCTGGCCGTGGCCGGCGCAGCTGGTGCAGGGCTCGGCGATCATCTGGCCGTGGCCGCCGCAGCGGGGGCAGGTGCGTTCGACCTGGAAGAAGCCGTTGGCGGAGCGGACCCGGCCCGCCCCCTGGCAGGTGGTGCAGGTGGTCGGCTTGGTGCCGGCCTTGGCCCCCGTGCCTTCGCAGGTGTCGCAGGTGGCGGTGGTGGGGACGGCGATCTCGACGTCGGCGCCCTTGTAGGCCTGCTCCAGCGTGATCTCGAGATCGTAGCGCAGGTCCGAGCCGCGGCGCGGGCCGTGCTGGCGGGCGCCGCCGCCGGTGCGGCCGCCGAAGACGTCGCCGAACGCCTCGCCGAAGACCTGGGAGAAGATGTCGTTGACGTCGGTGAAGCCCTGGCCCTGACCCCCGAACCCGCCGCCGCCGCCGTTGACCCCGGCGTGGCCGAAGCGGTCGTAGGCGGCGCGTTTCTGGTCGTCCGACAGGACGGAATAGGCTTCGGAGATTTCCTTGAAGCGCGCCATGGCGTCCTCACACCCGCCGTTCTTGTCGGGGTGATGCTTCATGGCCAGCTTGCGATAGGCCGCCTTCAGGCCGGCGGCGTCGATGGTCCGTTCGACCTCGAGAATCTCGTAATAGTCACGCGTCGCCATCAGGCGTTCGTCCTCTTACCCTTGCCGACGGTCCGCGCCTCTTGCCGGGCGGGAAAGACCGAAACGGCTGACCGGGCTGACATGGGCGCCCGGTAAAATGATGCAAGTTCATGAAACGGCCCCGCCCGTCATCAGACAAGCGGGGCCGGGGTGATCGCGGAGCCGGTGTGGCTTACGCGCTCTTCTTTTCGTCGTCGCCGTCGGGCGCGACTTCCTCGAACTCGGCGTCGACCACGCCGTCGTCGGCGGGGGCTTCAGCCGAGGCGTCGTCGCCGGCGCCCTGTTGCGAGGCGTACATGGCCTCGCCCAGCTTCATCGAGGCCTGGACCAGGGTGTTGGTCTTCGTCCGGATGTCTTCCGGATCCGTGCCGTCCTTGGCCGTCTTCAGTTCGGCGAGGGCGGTTTCGATCGCGGTCTTCTCTTCGGCCCCGACCTTGTCGCCGTGCTCGGCCATGGCTTTTTCGGTCGAGTGGATCAGGCTGTCGGCGGCGTTGACCGCCTCGACCATTTCCTTCTTCGCCTTGTCGGTCGCGGCGTTGGCCTCGGCTTCCTTGACCATCTTGTCGATGTCGGCGTCCGAAAGGCCGCCGTTGGCCTGGATGCGGATCGACTGTTCCTTGTTGGTCGCCTTGTCCTTGGCGGTGACGTGAACGATGCCGTTGGCGTCGATGTCGAAGGCGACCTCGATCTGGGGCATGCCGCGCGGCGCCGGGGGAATGCCCATCAGGTCGAACTGGCCCAGCACCTTGTTGTCGGCGGCCATGGGACGCTCGCCCTGGAAGACCCGGATCGTCACGGCCGACTGGTTGTCGTCGGCGGTCGAGAAGACCTGGCTCTTCTTGGTCGGGATCGTCGTGTTGCGTTCGATCAGCGGGGTGAAGACGCCGCCCAGGGTCTCGATGCCGAGGGTCAGCGGGGTCACGTCCAGCAGCAGCACGTCCTTGACGTCGCCCTGCAGCACGCCCGCTTGGACCGCGGCGCCGAGCGCCACGACTTCATCGGGGTTGACGCCCTTGTGCGGCTCCTTGCCGAAGAATTTCTTCACGGCTTCCTGGACCATCGGCATGCGCGTCATGCCGCCGACGAGGACCACTTCGTCGATGTCCGACGCCTTCATGCCGGCGTCCTTCAGGGCCTTGGCGCACGGCTCGATGGTGCGCTGGACCAGGTCGTCGACGAGGGCTTCCAGCTTGGCGCGCGACAGCTTGATGTTGAGGTGCAGCGGGCCCGAGGCGTTCATGGTGATGAACGGCAGATTGACCTCGTACTGGGTCGTGGAGCTGAGCTCCTTCTTGGCCTTCTCGGCCTCTTCCTTGAGGCGCTGCAGGGCCAGTTTGTCGGAGCGCAGGTCGACGCCCTGCTCCTTCTTGAACTCGTCGGCCAGGTAGTCGACCAGGCGCAGGTCGAAGTCCTCGCCGCCGAGGAAGGTGTCGCCGTTGGTCGACTTCACCTCGAACACGCCGTCGCCGATCTCGAGGATCGAGACGTCGAAGGTGCCGCCGCCGAGGTCATAGACGGCGATCTTCTGGCCGTCGTTCTTGTCCAGCCCATAGGCCAGGGCGGCCGCAGTCGGCTCGTTGATGATGCGCAGCACCTCGAGGCCGGCGATCTTGCCGGCGTCCTTGGTCGCCTGACGCTGGGCGTCGTTGAAATAGGCCGGGACGGTGATGACGGCCTGGGTCACGGTCTCGCCGAGATAGGCCTCAGCGGCCTCCTTCATCTTGCCGAGGGTGAAGGCCGAGATCTGCTGGGGCGAATAGTCCTTGCCGTTGGCGCGCACCCAGGCGTCGCCGGTCGGGCCCTTGACGATCTCATAGGGCACCATCTTCTTGTCCTTGGCGACCACGGGGTCGTCGAACGAGCGGCCGATCAGGCGCTTGATGGCGAAGAAGGTGTTGGTCGGATTGGTCACGGCCTGACGGCGCGCGGGCTGACCCACGAGGGTTTCGCCGCCCTCCTGGATGGCGATGACGGAGGGCGTGGTGCGGTTGCCCTCGGCGTTCTCGATGACCTTGGGATTCTTGCCGTCCATGACGGCCACGCACGAGTTGGTGGTGCCCAGGTCGATGCCGATGATCTTGGCCATGTGTTGGTCTTTCACTCCATTTTCAGCGGGCGGTGCGGCGGCCTTTTAAAGCGAAGCGCCGCGCGTGACCGCCCCCGGTGTCGGGGTCTTGAGGTCGGTTGGTACGGTCCGGCCGCAAAGCCCCACGAACTGCGGGGATTTACAGCGGTTGAGGCCGATATGGGAAACACCCCCCCTGCCGCAAGTCCCAAACGCCCCGGGGCGAAGATTCGCCGCTTCAACTGAAGGGATGATTTCACCGAACATTGGTGTAGTTAATGGGACGTTGGCCGGCCGGGGGGGCCGGTGTCCGGGGAGAAACCGATATGAACGTCCGCAAGACCGTCGCCCGCGCCGCCCTGGTGCTGGCGGCCCTGGCCTCGACCGCGGCGGCCGCCGTCACCGTGGCCGCGCCCGAACGGGCCGCCGTCGTCACGCCCGCCGCCGCCTCCGCGCCGGTGCAGTCGCGCGACGGCCGCAACCGCCGCGTCCGCATCCACAACAACACCGGCTGGGTCATGCTGCGCTTCTATGCGTCGAACACGAGCCGGGACGACTGGGAGGAAGACATCCTGGGCGACGACGTCCTGGCCAACAACGCCAGCATCGTGATGAACATCGACGACGGCACCGGCGCCTGCCTGTTCGACTTCAAGGCCGAATTCACCAACGGCCAGAGCCTGATCCGCAACAACATCAACGTCTGCGAGATCGCGGATTATTATTACACGCGCTGAGGCGCGAAGCGCCTCAGCGCTCTGTTTTGGGGCGCTATCGCGCTTCGCGCTACTTGAGCGCGGGGGCATGGGTTTAAACTGCGCTGATGTCCGCGCGCCTTGAGATCGATACGGGAATGGAGGGCTTCCGGTTCTGGCCGGGAGCCCTTTCCGCGTCCGAACAGGCCGGCCTGCTGGCCGAGGTGCTGGCGGCCGAGGCGGTCGCGCCGTTTTACCGGCCGGTGACGCCCGGCGGGCGGCCCTTTTCGGTGCGTATGACCAGTCTGGGGCCGCTGGGCTGGGTGTCGGACCGGGGGGGCTACCGGTACCAGGCGACGCATCCGGGAACCGGCGAGGCCTGGCCGCCCATTCCGCGGCTCCTGCTGGACCTGTGGCGCGATCTGACGGGGGCGGAACCGCCGCCGGACGCCTGTCTGGTCAATCTGTACCGCGAAGGGGCGAAGATGGGCCTGCATCAGGACCGGGACGAGGCCGAGATGACGGCGCCGGTGTTGTCGGTCTCGCTGGGCGACGCCGCCATGTTCCGCATCGGCGCGGCGGGCGGCGGGCCGACGAAGACGTTCCGGCTCGCGTCGGGGGACGTCTGCGCCCTGACCGGGCCGGCGAGGCTGGCGCGGCACGGGATCGACCGGGTCATCGCCGGCTCATCGACCCTCGTTCCGGGCGGCGGGCGCATCAACCTGACCCTGCGCCGGGCTGCGCCAGCTTCACAGCAAACGTGAATGGACGCTCGGACGGGGCCGCGCCAAGGTCCGGCCTTTCCAGAGCCGGAGGCCGCCGATGACGAACCTGATCCGCCCCGAAGGCCCCGAGGCCGATGATTTCCGCTTCAGTCGCCGCGCCCTGGCGACCGGCGTCGTCGGCGGCCTGGCCTTCGCCGGCTACGCCCCCGCGGCCCTGGCGCGGCAGGCGGCGCCGATCACCACCGGCGACGACGGTCTGACGCTGGAGGAAACGACCTATCCGGCGCCCGACGGCTTCGCCCTGCCTGCTTACATCGCCCGGCCGGCCGGCGACGGGCCGTTCCCGGTGGTGGTGGTGGTGTCGGAGATCTTCGGCGTCCACGAATACATCCGCGACGTCTGCCGCCGGCTGGCGAAAGCCGGCTATGCGGCCATCGCCCCGGCCTTCTTCGTGCGGGTCGAGGATCCGGCGCCGCTGTCGGACATGACGCGCATCCAGCAGATCGTGGCCGCGGTCGGCTATGAACAGGTCATGGGCGATATCGCCGCCACCCTCGATTGGGCCAGTTCGCAGCTGTGGGCCAATACCGACAAGGTCGGGATCACCGGCTTCTGCTGGGGCGGCAAGGTGGTGTGGCAGGCGGCGGCCCGTTTCGCCGCCATCGACGCCGGCGTGGCCTGGTACGGCCGTCTGGCCCCGGCGGCCAACGCCACGCCGGAACAGACGGCGGCCGGCCAGCCGTGGCCGGTCGATCTGGCCGCCGATTTGAAGGCGCCCGTGCTGGGCCTGTACGGCGAGGCGGACCGGGGCATTCCCCTGCCCAGCGTCGAGACCATGCGCGCGGCCCTGCAGCGGGCGGGCCAGACGGACAGCCGGATCGACGTCTATCCGGCCGCGCCGCACGGCTTCCACGCCGATTACCGCGACAGCTATCGCGCCGCCGACGCCGCGGATGGGTGGAGCAAGCTGCTGGCCCTGTTCGAGGCCCGGCTGAAAGCCTAGGCCTTGCCGTCGAAATTGCCGCCGGTCGCGCTCGCCGCCGCATAGGCGGCGTTTCCGGCCGCGGCGCCGGAGCCCTTGGCGGCGACGACCACCATGGCCGGGCGCACGGTGCGGCCGAACAGGGCGTAGCCGGCCTGAAGCGTCTGGATCACCTGACCGCCCTGAACCGTGTCGGACGGCTGTTCCATCATGGCCTGATGCAGATGGGGGTCGAAGGGCTCGCCCGGCTCGGGGGCGACGCGTTTCAGATTGTTGGCCTCGAAGGCCGACAGCAGGGACTTCTGGGTCAGCTCCAGACCCGTGACCAGGCCGGCCTCTCCGGCGTCGGCGTCTTTCGGAGCCGCCTGCAGCGCCCGCTCGAGGTTGTCGGCCACGCCCAGCAGGTCGCGGGCGAAACGCTGGATGGCGTAGGCGCGGGCGTCGTTGGACTGGGTCTCGGCGCGCTTTTTCGTGTTCTCGGCCTCGGCGACGGCGCGCAGGGCGCGGTCCTTCCACTGGTCGCGCTCGGCGATCAGGGCGTCGATGGGGCCCAGGCCGTCGTCAAGGCCGGCCTCGGCGTTGGCCTCGGCCTCCGCGATGTCGGCGGCCAGCTCTTCGGAGTGGGGGAAGTCGTCGTGTGTGTCGCTCAAGGCTCTTGTCCGTCCAGCATTCGCCCCAGCACCCGGGCGGTGTAGTCCACCAACGGTATGATGCGGGCATAGTTCAGTCGCGCGGGTCCGATCACGCCGATGGCGCCCAGAACCCGCTGTCGGCCCGTCATATAGGGCGCCGCGATCACGGCGGAACCCGAAAGTGAGAACAACCGCGTTTCGGCGCCGATGAAGATGCGCACGCCCTGGGCCGTGGACACCCCGTCCAGCAGGCCGATCAGCTGCTCCTTCTGCTCCAGATCGTCGAACAGGATGCGGACCTTCTCCAGATCCTCGGCCGTCTCGCGGTCGTGCAGCAGATTGGCGCGGCCGCGCACGATCAGCGACCGTTCGCGCTCGGCCCCGCCGGACCAGGCGGCCATGCCGTCCTCGACCAGGCGGGCGGCGGCGGCGTTCAGCTCGCGGCGGGCGGCGTCCAGTTCGGTGCGCATCTCGGTGCGCGCCTCGTGCAGGGGACGGCCCTTGAGCCGGGCGTTGAGGAAGTTTGAGGCCTCGGTCAGGGTCGAGGGGGTGACCCCGGCCTTGAGCGGCATCAGCCGGTTCTCGACCGAGCCGTCGTCCCCGACCAGCACGGCCAGGGCCTGATCGTGGCCGAGGGCGACGAACTCGACATGTTTGACCCCCGCCTCGCGCACCGGGCTGGCGACGATGCTGGCCCCGCCGGCGAGGCCGGACAGCAGGCTGGAGGCCTCGTTCAGCGCCTCCTCGAAACTGCGGCCGCGCCCTGCGAGGCGGGCGTCGATCTCGCGCCGCTCCTCGGCGCCGATGTCGCCGATCTCCAGCAGGCCGTCGACGAACAGGCGCAGGCCGGCGTGGGTGGGGATCCGGCCCGCCGAAGTGTGCGGCGCGCCCAGCAGGCCGGCCAGGGTCAGGTCCTGCATGGTGTTGCGGATCGACGCGGGCGACAGGGCCACCCCGGTCATCGACAGGGTGCGCGATCCGACGGGATCACCGGTCTCCAGATAGGTCTCGACGATGCGGCGGAAGATGTCGCGGGCGCGCTGGTCAAGGCCGGTCAGGCTGCCCGTCTCCATCGCCGTCGAGGTCAGCAGGGGCGGTTTCATGGCCTGGCCCGGCCTTCCCGCGCGGCGCGCGCCGAAGCGTCGTCAGGCGGGGCCGGACGCAGGCGAACCGAAGATGCGGGGGCCAAAGATGCTGGGGACAGGGTCACGGTTTCAGGATAAGCACCCCAGCCGCCGCTTCCAAGGAATACCGTATGCGCCCCTCCGAACGCACGCCCGAACAACTCCGCGCCGTCACGCTCGAGACCGGCGTGAACCGCTACGCCGAGGGCTCGTGCCTGGTCGCCTTCGGCCATACGAAGGTGCTGGTGACGGCCTCGGTGGAAGAGACCGTCCCCGGCTGGATGCGCGGCAAGGGCGCGGGCTGGGTCACGGCGGAATACGGCATGCTGCCCCGCGCCACCCACACCCGCGGCCGCCGCGAGGCCGCCAGCGGCAAACAGACCGGCCGGACGCAGGAGATCCAGCGGCTGATCGGCCGCTCGCTGCGCGCGGTGGTCGACCTGAAACTGCTGGGTGAGCGCCAGGTGGTGCTGGACTGCGACGTCATCCAGGCCGACGGCGGCACCCGCACGGCGGCGATCACCGGGGCCTGGGTCGCCATGGCCTCGGCCTTCGACTATCTGCGCGCCGAGGGCGTGCTGAAGACCGACCCCATTCTCGACCAGGTCGCGGCCGTTTCTTGCGGCGTCTGCAACGACCTGCCGGTGCTGGACCTCGACTATGAGGAGGATTCCACCGCCGAGGCGGATTCCAACTTCGTCCTGACCGGCGCGGGAGCGATCGTCGAGATCCAGGCCACGGGCGAGAAGCGCGGCTTCTCCCGCGCCGAGTTCGATCGGCTGTTCCAGCTGGCCGAAGGCGGCTGCGCCGACCTGTTCGCCCTGCAGCGGGCCGCCCTGGGCCGGTAAGCCCGGCCCGGCGGGCTTTCGCGGGGGGCCGAACCATGCCTATGGTGACCCTCCTCGCGACTGATCGGAGAGCCTGATGCGCCGGACCGTTCTCGCCCTTGCGACACTCGCCCTTCTGATCGGCGGCTGTCAGCAGCCCGCCGCGACGCCGGAAGCCGAACCCGCTCCGGCGAATGCGCCGCCGCCCGAGATGCCGGTCGACGCGCCGCCGCAGGAAGAGGTTCCGACTCAGACGGCCGCGACCGGCGAACCGGTCTCCTGCCTGTCCGAGATCGGCGCCGACGCCTCGGCCCGGCTGGTCCAGCGCTGCATCGCCGTCAGCCCCGCCACCCATCCGCCCTGCAACTCGGCCAATCCCTGCGCCATGATCCAGGGCGAGATCGATCGCTCCTGCGAGATGTATGCGCCCGGCGAGACGAAGCCGGCGGAATGCGCGGCGTGAGGCCTCTCGCCGGGGCTTAATCGTTTTCCAACGCTGCTCGGGCAGTCTGGCCGGCCATGACGCCCGTCCAGACCCCTCCCGACCTGCGCGCCCTGACGGGTCTGCGCTTCCTCGCCGCCCTGTGGGTGGTGCTCTATACGGCCTGGCCGCATCTGGACGTCAGCTGGGTCCCCGTGGCCGTGACCAAGGGGTATCTGGGCGTCGAGGTCTTCTTCGTCCTGTCGGGCTTCATCCTCAGCCACGTCTATCTCGAGGCCGCGGGGCGGAAACGCTATTCATACGGCGGCTTCCTGTGGGCGCGGATCGCGCGGGTCTATCCGCTGCATCTGCTCACCCTGTTCGGCATGGTCGCCCTGGGGATCGCCGGCACGGCCGCGGGCCTGAGCATCGACGGCAGCCTGACCGACTGGCGGTCCCTGCCGGCGCATCTGACCATGACCCACGCCTGGGGTCTGGCCCCGACCGCGGCGTTCAACCATCCGTCCTGGTCGATCTCGGCGGAGTGGTTCGCCTATCTGACCTTCCCGCTCTACGCCTTCATCGCCTGGCGGATGCGGGAGCGGCCCGTGGCGGCGGTCATCGGCGCGGTGGCGCTGGCGCTGGCGATCTACGCGACCTTTCAGCCGCTCGCGGGCTTCTCCCTGACAGAGGCGACCTTCCGCTGGGGCGCGCTCCGGATCGTGCCCTGTTTCGCGCTCGGCTGCGCCCTGTACCTGGTCTATCGCCGCGCCCCGATCCCGTACGCCGGTGCGGTCGCCGTGATCAGCGGCCTGGGCGTGCTGGCCAGCGCCTCGCTGGGTCTGTGGGACCCCGTCACCGTCCTGCTGGCGGGCGGGCTGATCCTCGGCCTCGGCTCGCTGGACAACGCCCGGGCGGGCCTGATGGGCTCGAAGGCGGGGGTCTATCTGGGGGAGATCAGCTATTCGATCTACATGGTCTGCGCGCCGGTCCTGCTGGTCATGACCAATGTCGCGGCGCGGCTGACCGGAGCCGACGACAAGCGGTTTCACATCATTGTGTGGCTGGCGGTGGTCGCGGCGATCCCGGTGGCGGCCATGGCGACCTATCACCTGGTCGAACGCCCGGCCCGCAAGGCTTTGAGGGGTCTGGCCGACCGGCGCCAGGCGCGGCGAACTGCGACAAAACCGCACACGGATTCGCCTGAAAGGGTTCTTCAACCCACGAAAACTATCGTCTAAGGCTTGGTCTTCGGCAGTCGGGACACACGCCAGCATGATGAAACGGCTCACAGCCGCCGCGGTTGCGGCGACCCTCGGATTTTCTGCGCTGGGCTATGCGCCCGTCGCGAAGGCCGATGAGCCCTACTGGCAGTGCGTGACCTTCGCCCGCATGTTTTCGGGCATCAACATCTTCGGCGACGCCCTGACCTGGTGGCGTCAGGCCCAGGGCAAGTTCCGCACCGGCGGCCGGCCCGAGACCGGCGCCGTGCTGGCCTTCCAGCCCAGCGGCCGGATGAGCCGGGGCCATGTGGCCGTGGTCTCCGACATCCTGACCGACCGCGTCATCCGCGTGACCCACGCCAACTGGGGCGGCAGCCGCGGCAAGGTCGAGGAAAACGTCACCGTGGTCGACGTTTCGCCCTCGGGTGACTGGAGCGCGGTCAAGGTCTGGTACAACCCGATCCATGATCTGGGCACCTCCGTCTATCCGACCTACGGCTTCATCTACAAAGCCCCGCCGCAGACCGTCGAAGGCGTGCTCATGGCCTCGGCCGACGCGCCTTCGGGCCAGCCCTAGGCCTCAAGTCTCCAACGGTCGGCCGGCGTCATCCGCGTCCACTGCGCGGGCCGTTCCGACGGCGAGCCGCCCATGGATCCGGCGACCTGGATCCTGCCGCCGCCCCTGATCGCCTCGATCTACGGCATGAATTTCGACTTCATGCCGGAGTGGTCCAATCCCCGGGGCTATTCGGCCGCCCTGGCGGCCGTGGTGGTGTCGGTCATGCCGCCGCCGGCCTGATTCAAGCGGAAGGGCCGGCTCTGACGCTCCGGACTTGACCGGGACGTCCGCGCCGCGCTTTTTGCGCCCATATCCGGAGTCCCCCATGCGTCCGATCGCTCTCGCCGTTTCCGTCCTCGCCCTGTCGGCCTGTTCGCAGGGCGGGGAGCCCGCGGCCGCCCCGCCGGCCGCCAAGCCGGCGACGATGCTGGCCGGGGTGGACCTGGGCCGGCCCGTGCGGGCCCTGGGAACCGAGCCGTTCTGGAGCGTCGAACTGACCGGGACCGAGATGGTCTATACGAGCCCCGAGCCGCCCGAACACCGCGCGCCGCAACCGCAACCGGTCATCCAGGGCACCACGGCGACCCTGGAGTCGAAGACCGCGGCCGGACTGACGTTCAGCATCACCCTCGTCGCCACCGAATGCTCGGATGGAATGAGCGACCGCACCTATCCGCTGACGGCCATGGTCCGGATCGGGGAAACCGGCCTGAGCGGCTGCGCCGCCTCCACCTCGGCCATCATGACGTCGGGCGAGAGCGGGCTGGTGGTCGACAAGGCTCAGCCGCCGGCCTGACCGGTCGGGTCGTGGCGCAGGGTTCGCAGGGCGCCGAGGCGGGCGAAGGCGATGGTCAGGGCCTTGCGCCGGGCCGGCGCCAAGGGGGCCAGGGGCGCGTCGCGCACCACCGCTCCGCCGAAGCCGTCGGCGACGATCAGGCCCGGATGGTCGGGCAGGATGTCCGACGGAAACTCGGGCGCCACCGCAAAGTAGAAGGCGTCGCAGAAGGGGCCGTACTCGCCCCATTTGCGGTCGACGCGATAGTCGTCGAGCCCCGACTTGACCTCGCAGATGACGATGTCGCCGCGCGGCCCCAAGGCCATGACGTCGGCGCGCCGGCCGTTGGGCAGGCCCACCTCCAGCAGCGGCGCATAGCCCAGGTCGACCATCAGCCGCGCCGCGCCCCGGGTGACCGACAGGGTCGTCTCCGGGCGGCTGAAGACCAGCTCTATGTGCACGGCGGCGGCGGACATTCCCGACTTATGTTCCGCTTGTGTTCCGATTTCAAGCCGGAGCCCGCCGGGGTCAGCGGCCGGTGTGGACCACGCCGGCGGTGTCGAGCCCCAGGGCGCGGGCGCGGGTCAGCACCCGGGCGCGCTCGGCCTCCGACGGGCTCTGGCTGCGATGCCAGACCCACCAGTCCGACTTGTTCGGCAGGGCCAGGATCGCCCAGCTGTAATCCGGCGCATGGTCCTGGACCCAGTAGTTCTGCCCCGCCAGGCCGCCGACGCCGAGCAGGCCGGTCAGGGTGAAACGGAAGCGGGTGTTGGTCCCCGGATCGGTGACGCGGGCGTTGGCGCGCAGGACCTCGACGCGGTCGTCGTCGCGGCGGGTGCAGGTCACAACGACGCTGTAGCGATCGGCCCGGGTCTGCGGATTGAAATCGATCCGGGCGCGGCGACAGTCCTTCTGCACGTCGTTCGGACTGCGCGCGATCTCGAACCAGCGGCCGTCGAACTGGTCCAGATTGACGACGCGCGGCCGGGCTTCGGCGGTCGAGGACAGGGCGGTCAACGCCGCGCAGGCCGACAGGGCGGCGGCGAAACCGGTCGAACGGTTCGGGGTCATGGAGCGTCCTTCGCGTGACTGGGACGAGAAGATACGGTCGCAAGGACCCGCGGGTTGCCGGGTCTAGAGAATGAACCGGCTCAGATCGGCGTCCCGGGACAGGTCGCCGACGAGGTCGCGCACCCTCGGGCCGTCGAAGGCCACGGTCTGGCCGTTCAGGTCCGAGGCCTTGAAGCTGGTTTCCTCCAGCACCCGCTCGATCACGGTCACCAGCCGCCGCGCGCCGATGTTCTCGACCGCGCCATTGGCCGCCACGGCGGCGTCGGCCATGGCCTCGACCGCGTCGGGGGTGAAGGTCAGGGTGACGTTCTCGGTGGCCAGCAAGGCCTGGTTCTGGCGGATCAGATTGGCCTCGGGCTCGGTCAGGATGCGCACGAAGTCGTCGCGCGTCAGGGCCTTCAGCTCGACCCGGATCGGCAACCGGCCCTGGAGTTCCGGCAACAGGTCTGACGGCTTGGCGACGTGGAAGGCGCCCGAGGCGATGAACAGGACGTGGTCCGACTTCACCGGCCCGTATTTCGTCGAGACGGTGGTGCCCTCGATCAGCGGCAGCAGGTCGCGCTGCACCCCCTCGCGCGACACGTCGCCGCCCGAGCGGTCGGAGCGGCTCGCCACCTTGTCGATCTCGTCGATGAAGACGATGCCTTCGTTCTCGGCCAGCATCAGGGCTTCGGTGGTCAGGCTTTCCTGATCCAGCAGCTTGTCGCTTTCCTCGGTCGTCAGGGGGCCGACGGCGTCGCGCACGGTGAGTTTGGCCGTCTTCGTGCGGGCGCCGCCCAGCTTGCCCAGCATTTCAGACAGATTGATCATGCCGACATTGCCGCCGCCGGGCAGGTCCAGCCCCTGCATCGGCGAGGCCGTGTCGGCCAGGGTGACCTCGATCTCCTTGTCGTCCATCTCGCCGGCGCGCAGCTTCTTGCGGAAGCATTCGCGCGTGGCGGGCTGGGATCCCGGTCCGACGAGGGCGTCGAGGATGCGCTCCTCGGCCGCGCCCTCGGCCCTGGCCTTGACGCCCGTGCGCCGCTTGTCGCGCACCATGACCAGGGCGGCCTCGACGAGGTCGCGCATGATCTGGTCGACGTCGCGGCCGACATAGCCGACCTCGGTGAATTTGGTCGCCTCGACCTTGAGAAAGGGCGATCCGGCCAGTCGGGCCAGGCGCCGGGCGATCTCGGTCTTGCCGACGCCGGTGGGCCCGATCATCAGGATGTTCTTGGGCGTCACCTCCTCGCGAAGGTCGTCGGGCACGCGCTTCCGGCGCCAGCGGTTGCGCAGCGCCACGGCGACGGCGCGCTTGGCGTCGTCCTGGCCGACGATGAACCGGTCGAGTTCGGAAACGATTTCGCGGGGGGAGAGGTCGGTCATGAGGTTGAGATAGGGGCGGGGGCCCGGGTCCGGGAGGGCTGGTTCATCACGAAGGACACGAAGACGGTCACAAAGGACACGAAGGGGTCACTCCAGCGTCTCAACCGTCAGATTGCCGTTGGTGTAGACGCAGATGTCCGCCGCGATCGCCATGGCGCGGCGCGCGATCGCCTCGGCGTCCAGATCGGAATAGTCCATCAGCGCCCGCGCGGCCGAGAGGGCGTAGTTGCCGCCTGATCCCACCGCCGCCACGCCATGCTCGGGCTCCAGCACGTCCCCCACGCCGGTGACGGTGAAGATCGAGTTCTTGTCCGCGACCAGCAGCATGGCCTCGAGCCGGCGCAGATAGCGGTCGGTGCGCCAGTCCTTGGCCAGATCGACGCAGGCGCGGGCCAGCTGGTCCGGATACTGTTCCAGCTTGGCTTCCAGCCGCTCGATCAGGGTGAAGGCGTCGGCGGTGGCGCCGGCGAAGCCGGCCAGCACCTTGCCGCCGGCGAGGACGCGGACCTTGCGCGCCGCGCCCTTGACGATGGTGGGGCCCATGGAGACCTGCCCGTCGCCCGCGATTACTGTCCGGCCGTCTTTTCGAACCGCCAGAATCGTGGTGCCGTGCCAGTCGGGGAAGGAAGGATTCGCGTTTGTCATGTCCCAGACATGGCGACCGAAATGCGGCGGGGCAAGCCGGAAGCCAAGCAAATACAATGGCGGGAATGCGTCATCATTTTGCCTATGTAACCCGTTACATTCAGGATCTTCTTCCATACATTTCGGTATTCGAGGCAATTATCGTGCTTCATCGCATCATCTATGCCAGCGAAGCGGTCGGCGCGACCGGTGCCTCGACCCTGTCTGTCGCCCAGATTCTGGGCCATGCCGAGCGAAACAACCGGCGCGATGACCTCACCAGCTGCGTGATGTTCCACGAGGGTCATATCCTGCAGGCGATCGAGGGCGGCCGGGGCGATATCGACCGGCTGATGCGCCGTCTGCTGGTCGACCCGCGCCATTCGGGCCTGCGGATCCTGGTCGACACCGTGATCACCGAGCGGGCCCTGGCGGAGCCCATGGGTCTGTGCGCCGATCCGGCCGACCTGCTCGGGAAGCTGGGCCTGCCCTGCCTCTCCAGCATCACGCCGCGCGAGGCCGAAACGATCATGGCGTTGCGCAAGGCGGCGTGACGCCGGGCCGATCGCGGCCTAACGGAGAGCGGTGAGCTTTTCCGACGATGAAATCGAGCGCTATGCCCGCCACCTGGTCCTGTCCGAGGTCGGGGGGCCGGGCCAGCAGCGGCTGAAGGCCGCCCGCGTCGCCATCGTCGGCATGGGCGGGGTCGGGGGACCGGCCGCCCTCTATCTGGCCGCGGCCGGAGTGGGCGTCCTGAGGCTGATCGACGACGATGCCGTCGGCCTGTCCAATCTGCAGCGCCAGATCGCCTTCACCACGCCGGATGTCGGCCGGGCCAAGGTCGTGGTCGGGGCAGGGGCCCTGACGGCCCTCAATCCCCATGTCCGGATCGAACCGGTCGCGGAGCGGCTGACCGGCGACAACGGCGCGCGCCTGATCGAGGGCTGCGACGTCATCATCGACGGGACCGACGACTTTCCCACGCGCTTCGCTGTCAACGCCGCCTGCGTGGCCGCGGGGGTTCCGCTGGTCTCGGGCGCCCTGGGCCGCTGGACCGGACAGGTCGGCGTGTTCCGGGGGCGTCCCTGCTACCGTTGCCTGGCGGCCGAGGTCCCGCCGGACGCCGAAACCTGCGCCCGCGTCGGCGTGGTCGGCGCCCTGGCCGGCGTGGTCGGCTCGATGGCGGCGCTGGAGGCGATCAAGCTGATCACCGGCGCGGGCCAGCCCCTGACGGGCCGCCTGTTGATCTATGACGGCCTGGCGGGCGCCTCGCGGGTCGTCAGGGTCGCCGCCGATCCGGACTGCCCGGTTTGCGGCGGCGTGGCTCAGGCGAAGGCCTGACGCAGCAGGGCGACGTAGCGGGTCATCAAGGCCTGCTCCTGCGAATCCTCCCAGTCGGCGTGGCCGGCGTCATCGATCTCGACCAGTTCCACGGTCTTGCCCGCCGCGCGCAGGGCGTCGCGCATGCGGCGCGACTGGAGCACCGGCACAATGCCGTCCTCGACGCCGTGGACCAGCAGGACCGGGCAGGCGATCTCGGCGGCGCGGCGCCGGGGCGAGGCCTGCTCCAGCGCCGGTCCGGCCGTCTCCGGGTCGCCGATGCGTTTGGTCCAGAATTCGTAGATCTGCTTGCCGGGCGTGTCGTCCTCGCGGTTTTCCCACGCCAGCATCTCGGGCAGGTCGCCGACGCCGCAGATCGAGATGGCCGCCTTGTACAGGTCGGGCCGGCGCACCGCGCCCATCAGGGCCGCATAGCCGCCATAGCTGCTTCCCATGATGGCGACCCTGCCCGCATCGAGACCGCGCAGGGCGATGGCCTGGGCCACGGCGTCCTCGATGTCTTCCTGCATACGGTCGCCCCAGCGGGTCCAGCCCTGGCGCGCGAAGCCCTGGCCATAGCCGCCCGAGCCGCGGAAATTGGGTTGCAGCACCCACCATCCCTGCGCCGCCAGCCCCTGGACCTGACGGTCCCAGGTGCGGGTGTCGCGTACTTCCGGGCCGCCGTGGGGCAGGACCACGAGAGGACCCGGCCGGCCGCCGGGAGGGGCCGTCAGATAGGCCTCGATGGTCGCGCCGTCGCGGGTGGAGACGGACAGGGTCTCCGTGGCGCCCAGACGGTCGGCGGCCAGCACATGGGCCGCGCCGACCGCCACGATGGCCCGCGCCGTCTTGTCATAGAAGAACCAGGCCCCGGGTTCGCGCGGACCGGTGACATAGGCGATGAAACGGTTGCGGGCGACGTCGACGTCGGTCAGGTAGACGTCGCAGTCGTTCTCGAAGAAGCGGTTCAGGGCGCGGTGGTGCGCGGCCAGGGCGGGCTCCGCGAACTCATACTCGAGCCGTTGGCCATAGTAGGCGGCGCCCAGGTATCGGCCGGCCGAATCCTTGAGGCCGTACATCACGTCGCGGCCCGGGCGGGCATTCATCGGCGGACCCGCGGCCAGGGTGCGCAGATCCATTTCGCGGACGGATTCGGTGTCCTCGGTCTCGCCCCTGGCGGACACCAGGACGATCCCCGGGCGATCGGTTTCGGCCACCCAGGAAAAGTCCGGCGCATCGACCACGCGGGTCCGCCGCGCCAGGGTCCATTCGGTCTCGCCCGGCGCGCGGGCGTAGACGGTTTCCATGGTGCCGCGCACATTGATGTCGTGACGCATGACCGCCACCCCGGCCTGGGTCTGCCAGGCGAAGGTTCCGGAGCCGCCCCGCTCCAGCCGTTCGGCCGAACCCGTGGTGATATTGACCTTGTGCAGGCCCAGCACGCCGTCCCGCTCCCAGGCGGTCATCAGCACATGGTCGGGTTCCCGGGGCAGCAGGTCGATAACCCGGCCCATGTCCAGGCTGTAGCGCATGCGCTGGCGTTGATCCTGGAACATGACCACGGCGTCGCCGTCGTTGGCGTCGACCGAGATCACGCGCCGCGAAACATAGTCGACGCCCTCGACGATGCGGTTCGATCCGGTGAGCCTGTGAGTTCCGGTGTTCTGCCTGATGGCGATCCGGACCAGCAGACGGTCGTCATTGCCCCATTCCATCGCCTCGGCCTCGATGGGGCCCAGCTCGATCCGGCGGCGGGGGCCCTCGGGATCATCGGACTGGATCAGATCGATGACGCCGCGCGGTTCGTCCTCCGTGCCCAGCTGCTCCAGGATCGCGATCCGGCGGCCCGACGGCGACAGGGTGACGGCGCGGGTGCGCGAGGGCGCGAAGAAGGTTTCCAGCGGATAGGCGGCGACGCCCCCGTCCGCCTGGGCCAGGGCGGCGTGGGGCCGAAGGGCGGCGACCGCCGCCAGAACACCCGCGCCGGCCAGCAGGCCGCGCCTCGACAGGGCGGCTCGCGCCGCCTTGTTCATTCCCGCCATGTCGATACGCCCCCGATACTTCCCCGGGGCCAACCAAGCCGGGCTTGGCGGTTCCGTCAAGCTTGGGGCGTCAGAGCATGGCCGGAATGACCCGGTCGGCCGGACGGTGGCCGTTCTGGAAGGTCAGGATATTGGCGATGACCCGGTCGCCCATGTCCTGACGCGCCTCCAGGGTCGCGGAGCCCAGGTGCGGCAGCAGCACGACATTGGCGTGATTCAGCAGGCCCGGATGGATGGCCGGCTCGTGCTCATAGACGTCCAGCCCCACGCCGGCGATCGCGCGGCGCGCGACGGCGCCGGCCAGGGCCGCCTCGTCGATCAGCTCGCCGCGGGCGGTGTTGATCAGGATGGCGTGCGGCTGCAGCCGGGCCAGCCGGTCGGCCGACAGCAGATGGTGGGTCTCCTTCGTCGCCGGGCAGTTCAGCGAGATCAGGTCCATCCGCGCCAGCATCTGGTCCAGATCGTCCCACCAGGTGGCGCCCAGCTCCTCGGCGATCATGTCCGGGACGGGTTTGCGGTTGTGATAGTGGACCTGCATGCCGAAGGCCCGGGCGCGCCGCGCCAGGGCCTGGCCGATGCGGCCCATGCCGACGATGCCCAGCCGCTTGCCCCACAGCTTGCGCCCGCACATCCAGGTCGGGGTCCAGCCCTCGAAACGGCCCTCGGCCACCACCTGGGCTCCCTCGACGATGCGGCGGCTGACCGCGAGGATCAGGGCCATGGCCAGGTCGGCCGTGTCCTCGGTCAGGACGCCCGGCGTATTGGTGACGATGATCCCGCGCGCCACGGCGGCGTCGATGTCGATATGGTCCACGCCGGCGCCGAAATTGGCGATCATCTTCAGCTGGTCGCCGGCCTTCGCGATGAGGTCGGCGTCGATCACGTCGGTGATGGTCGGGACCAGCACATCGGCGCGCGCGACGGCCGCCTCCAGAGCCGCGCGATCCATCGGCCGGTCGGTCAGGTTCAGTTCGGCGTCGAACAGCTCCCGCGCGCGGGTTTCGACCGCGTCCGGAAGGCGTCTGGTTAATACGACCTTAAGCCGGGGCGCTGACATTCGAAGCCTTGGATTTCACGGATGCAGACGGTGTCTAGCAAAGCTCGCTCCCGCCTCCAAAGGCTGGCTGTCATCGCGGCGGTTCTCGGCGCCGGCGTGATCGCCGGGGCGGGCCAGACCATGCCCGACGGGCGGCCCACGCCCAGCGGCCAGCCCGTGCCGCGCTGGCTGTCGCTGAAGTCGTCCGAGGTCCGGGCCCGCTACGGCCCCGGGCTGGATTACCGCATCCTGTGGGAATACCGCGCCTCGGGCCTGCCGGTGCAGGTGATCGCCGAGACCACCGAATGGCGCAAGATCTGCGATCCCGAGGGGGCCGTGGCCTGGGTCCACCGCAGCGTGGTCTCCAGCCGCCGCAGCCTGCTGAACGCCTCGGACGTCGAGGTTCCGATCCGCGCCGGCCGTTCGGACACCGCCCCCGTGCGGGCCCGCCTCAGCCCCCACGCCCTGGCCTCGATGGACGCCTGCGAGGACGGCTGGTGCGAGGTCCGGGTGCGCCGCCTGCGCGGCTGGGTCCGCCAGACGGCGGTGTTCGGGGCCCAGGAGCGGGCGCTGTGCAGCGCCTCGCGGCCGGCCGGGCGGGGCCGCTAGGCCGTCCCTTCCCCTGCGGCAGGGCGTCACAACGCATGTTGAGCCTGCCGCCTGCCTCGTGTACCCCGACGGCAACACCTGCCGGAGGCCGCCGTTGAGCCAGTCAAAACATCCGTCGTCGTTCGATTATGAAGCCCTGCTGGCGGCCGGCCGGGGCGACCTGTTCGGTCCCGGCAATGCGAAGCTGCCGGCCCCGCCGATGCTGATGTTCGACCGGATCACGACGATCAACGGCGACGGCGGCGCGCACGGCAAGGGCTATGTCGAGGCCGAGCTGGATATCCATCCGGACCTCTGGTTCTTCCAGTGCCACTTCATCGGCGATCCGGTCATGCCGGGCTGTCTGGGGCTGGACGCCATGTGGCAGCTGGTCGGCTTCTACCTCGGCTGGATCGGCGGACCCGGCAAGGGCCGCGCCCTGGGCGTCGGCGACGTCAAATTCACCGGCCAGGTCACGCCTGACATCAAGAAGGTGGTGTACAAGATCGATCTGAAGCGGGTCATCAACCGCCGCCTCGTCATGGGCATCGCCGACGGCGTGCTCGAGGCGGACGGCGAGGTCATCTACACCTGCCAGGACATGCGCGTCGGCCTGTTCGGCGGCGCGGCTGAACTGGTCGGCGGCTGATCCGCTTTCACTGAAGACCGCGGACAACGCGGCGACTGAAGACTGACAAGGGAAACCATCATGCGGCGTGTCGTCGTCACCGGCCTGGGTATCGTCTCTTCCATCGGCACGGGCCAGGAAGAGGTCACCGCCTCGCTGCGCGAGGCGCGGTCGGGCGTCGTGGCCGCGCCGGACCACATCAAATACGGCTTCCGCTCGCAGGTCTGGGCCCCGCCGGCCCTGGGCGCCACGGCCGAGGACTGGGCTCCGCTGGTCGATCGGCGCGCCGCCCGCTTCCTCGCCAACGGCACCGCCTGGGGCCACATCGCCTTCGAGGAGGCGCTGAAGGACAGCGGCATGACCGCGGACGAGATCAGGTCCGAGCGCATCGGCCTGATCGTCGGCGAGGGCGGCCCCTCGACCCAGGTCATCCTTCAGGCCGCCGCCACCACGGTCGAGAAGACCTCGCCCAAGCGCATCGGGCCGTTCGCCGTGCCCAAGGCCATGGCCTCGGGCCCCTCGGCCGTGCTGGCGACCTGGTTCCAGCTCAAGGGCATCAACTATTCGATCTCCTCGGCCTGCGCGACCAGCGCCCACTGTATCGGCGCGGGCGCCGAACAGATCGCCTGGGGCAAGCAGGACGTGGTCTTCGCCGGCGGGGTCGAGGACATCGACTGGTCGATGTCCAACATGTTCGACGCCATGGGCGCCATGTCGTCCGACTTCAACGAAACCCCGGGCAAGGCCAGCCGCGCCTATGACAAGGACCGCGACGGCTTCGTCATCGCCGGCGGCGCCGGCATCGTGGTGCTGGAAGAGTATGAGCGGGCCGTGGCGCGCGGCGCGACCATCTACGCCGAGGTCACCGGCTACGGCGCCAACTCCGACGGCTACGACATGGTCGCCCCCTCGGGCGAGGGCGCCGAGCGCTGCATGAAGATCGCCCTCGAAATGGCCGGCCATCCCCGGATCGACTACCTCAACCCGCACGGCACCTCGACGCCGGTCGGGGACAGCAAGGAAATGGGCGCCGTCCGTAACGTCTTCGGCGACGACCTGCCGATGATCTCCTCGACCAAGTCGCTGACGGGCCATTCGCTGGGCGCGGCCGGGGCGCAGGAGGCGATCTACTGCCTCCTGATGATGAAGAACGGCTTCGCCGCCCAGAGCGCCCACATCGACACCCTCGACCCCGAGTTCGAGGGCATGCCGATCCTGCGCGAACGCCACGACGGCGAGCTGAAGCACGTCATGTCCAACAGCTTCGGCTTCGGCGGGACGAACGGCACGCTGATCCTGTCGAAGGTCTGATCGCGGGAGCCAACCGGCGTCCGGCGCGCTAGGTTGGGCCTGACATCCGAGTTGGACATTCCCTGACCCTCGACCCCTACATTCTGTTCCTGCTCGGCCTCGGGGCCGTGATCCTGCTGGTGTCCTGGGCGCCGGTGGGTCTGAAGCGGTTGCCGCTGACCCTGGCCATCCTGTGCGTGGCCCTGGGCTTGGTGATCTTCAGCACCGGCCTGCTGTCGTTCAACCCCGACCCGAGGACGTGGGACACGGCGACCGAGCGGCTCACCGAACTGGTGGTCATCATCAGCCTGATGGGGGCCGGGCTGAAGCTGGACCGGCGGCTGGGCTGGCGGCGCTGGTCCTCGACCTGGCGGCTGCTGGCCGTGGCCATGCCCCTGACGATCGTGGCCGTGGCCTGGCTGGGCATGGCCGGCCTCGGCTTCAGCCTGGCCATGGCCCTGCTGCTGGGCGCGGCTATGGCTCCCACGGATCCGGTGCTGGCCGCCGACGTCCAGGTCGGCCCCCCGCAATCGGGCGACGAGGACGAGGTGCGCTTCGGCCTGACCTCGGAAGCCGGATTGAACGACGCCCTGGCCTTCCCCTTCGTGCATCTGGCCATACTGGCGGCGGCCGGAGGCCTCGCCACGACCTCGGGCCTGACCGACTGGTTCACGATCAAGGTCGGCTGGAAGCTGGCGGCCGGGCTTGGCGTCGGCGTCCTGTGCGGCCGGCTGTTCGGGCGTCTGGTCTTCCGCCGCGGCCAGGGCGCCGCCCGGTTCGGCGACGGCCTGGTGGGCCTGGCGGCGACCCTGCTGGCCTACGCCGCGGCCGAGCTGGCGCACGGCTACGGTTTTCTGGCCGTCTTCGTCTGCGCCCTGACCCTGCGATCGTGGGAGCGGGATCACGAGTTCCATCAGGAGATGCACGACTTCTCCGACCAGATCGAGCGGCTGCTGATGATGCTGCTGCTGGTCCTGTTCGGCGGCGCCCTGGCCAACGGCCTGCTGGCCTCCCTGACCTGGAGCGACGCCCTGATCGGCCTGGCCGTGGTCTTCGTGGTGCGGCCGGTGGCGGGAATGATCGCCATGATCGGATCGCGTCAGCCGATGCGCGAGCGGCTGCTGCTGTCCTTCCTGGGCATCCGCGGCGTCGGCTCGGTCTATTACGTCGCCTATGCGCTGAACCACGGCGCGTTCGGCGACAGCGAGCGGCTGTGGGCCATCGTCGGCTTCATCATCCTGGTCTCGATCCTGGTCCACGGCGTCACGGCGGCGCCGCTGCTGCAGCGGCTCACCCGCCGGCGCGAGGCCGAGGCCGGCTGAGGCCTCAGACGCCCTTGTCGGCCCGCATCACGGCCCGGGGAAAGCGGATCAGGCCGATCCGGTCCTGCAGGGTCTTCAGCGGGACCATGCGGGCGCGCCACACGGGGTCGACGGCGAATTCGAACGCGACCTGGGTCAGATCCTGCTCCAGCAGGAAGCCGAACGCCTCCAGCCCGGCCGGACCGCGGGCGACCACCACCTTCCAGTAGGCGCGCGGGATCCTCACCTGGATCGGCCCGTCGTCGTCCACGCCGACGAAGACCGGATCGTCCGCCGCCAGCAGCGGCCCGGCGAACAGGGCGTAGCGCTCGATCCGGCCCTGGGCCTCGATCAGGTTTTCCAGCAGGCCCCAGACGCCCCGGCGGTTCGAGCGGTTGAAGCCCGCCACCTGCGGCGTGCAGTTGGTGACGTGATAGGTGTCGCCGTTGGCGCGGCGCACCTGGGCGTAGTCGGCGCCCCAGCAGACCTCCTCGCGCCGGACCAGATGGCCCTTGTCGAAGGCCTTGCGGTCCTTGTCGAAGAAGCGGTCCGGCAACTGGGCTTCGGCCGGCAGGCGCGGGTCGAGGAACCAGCGCTCGAAATCGTTCTCGCCCAGACCGCCCAGGGCGTCGCGATTGTAGGACTGGGTCGGATCCGGTTCCTTGGCGGCGTCGGATCCGTCGACGTTGGAGGCGGTGAACAGGCAGACGCGCCGGGCCCTGTGCATGACCAGAGAGAAATTCTGGTAGGGCACCACCATGCCGCCGTCGTGCATCCGCGCCGCGACCGAGGCGTCCCGCAGCGTCGGCAGGGGCACGGAGAGGCCGAGAAAGCGGGGGTCGTAGCCGGTCCGCGAGGGGTAGTCCGGGTCGTGCCACGGCTCGACCACCTTCTCGATCGCCCCGGCCCCCGCGCCCGCGCTCGCGGCGAAGGCCGACCCGGTCGTCTGGCCGAGACTGACGGTGATGGTCAGGGGTAGGGTCAGGACCGTGGACCCCGCGGAACCGACGGCGGGCGCGCCGTCCATAACCTGCGCCGGGGCCGCCGACCGCTCCGTCGCCGGGACCGGCGGCTCGGCGCGGCCCAGACAACAGGCTTCCAGCTCGTCCCGCAGCGGCCCGGCGGGCGCCAGCGACAGGGCCGTCGCAGCGATGCGGCTGGCGCGGACGCCCTCATTGGCGATCCAGTCGATGTCGGCGTCGTCGTCGTCGTCGGTCGCGGGCTTGCCGTTCCGCAGCAGCCAGCGCCCCTGGGCGTCCTTACGCGGCACGCCCGAATGGTGCAGGGCCACGACCTGCCAGGAATCGTTGAACACCGGCGCGCCCGACGATCCCGGCGCGGTGTCGGATTCATAGGTCAGGTGGTCGGCGGTGATGTCCAGCAGCCGGTTCTCGCGCATCGCCACCTGTTTGGTCCGGCCGTTGGGATGCTGGATGATGGTGATGGCCTCGCCGACGTTGATCTTGCCCACCTCGGGGCTGAGCCTCAGCCAGCCGAAGTCCGACAGCCGGCCCTCGCCCCTCAGCGGCCGGGCGCGGACCGCGACCAGGGCCATGTCCAGGGCGGGGTCGACGACGAAGAACCGGCCCGGATCGAAGGCGAAGGTGGTGGTCGGACGCGGGAAGCCCAGCCGGTCCAGCTCGCAGTCGAAATCGACGCGCGATCCGGCGGCCGTGGCCATGTCGGGGAAGACGTGCTGGTTGGTCAGCAGCAGGTTCGGCGTGATCAGGAAGCCCGTGGCGTCGCCCAGCGCCCGCCCGCCGCCGTCGAGGATGGTGATCCGCCCCACCGGCCGCGCCGCGTCCAGGCCGCGCAGCAGATAGTTGAGGTCGACCAGATCGTCGCTGCCGATGGTCCGCTCCAGCTCGGACAGGGAGGCCTTGCGCCCGCCCTCCTGAAGCTGGAGCGTGCGCAGCGCCTGCCGTTCGGGGGTTTCCAGCTGGCCGGGCACGGTGGCGTCGACCCGCGCCTTCAGCAGATCCACGGCCTCGGCCGTCCTGGCCTCCATGGACGCGGCCCGGCCCGCGGCCGGCGGCGCGACCTCGTGGACGATCCGGGCGCCGGTGATTTCCACCACCCCCTTCAGACGATCGACCCTCATGCCGTCCTCCTGTCGAAGCGGCACAACCATAACGTCGATTTGCGACAGGGGGAACGCGGGAGGCCCTGGCGCCATCGCGACTTCCCCCGCGCGGCCGCCGCTGCTACCCCTCCGGCCACACGGAACGGCCCCGACCTGAGCGGCCGACGCAAGATGGAGATGCATCCCATGGCCGCTTCCGAAGGCTGGAACATGCCGACCGGCGAACTCATGAAGGGCAAGAAGGGCCTGATCATGGGGGTCGCCAATTCGAACTCCATCGCCTGGGGCATCGCCTCCCAGCTGGCCGCCCAGGGCGCCGAACTGGCCTTCACCTACCTCGGCGAGGGGCTGGAGCGCCGGGTGCGGCCGCTGGCCGAGAGCGTCGGGGCCAAGCTGCTGATCCAGGCCGACGTCACCGACGACGCCTCGATGGACCAGGCCTTCGCCGAGCTGGAAAAGGCCTTCGGCACGATCGATTTCGTCGTCCATTCGGTGGCCTTCGCCAACAAGGACGAGCTCAAGGGCTCGTTCGTCGACAACACCAGCCGCGACAGCTTCCTGCTGGCCATGAACATCTCGGCCTTCAGCTTCGTCGACGTGGCCAAACGGGCGTCGAAGCTGATGCCCAACGGCGGCTCGCTGGTGACCATGACCTATCTCGGCTCGGAACGGGCCATTCCCAATTACAACACCATGGGCGTGGCCAAGGCGGCGCTGGAGGCGGCGACCCGCTACATCGCCCGCGACCTGGGGCCGCGCGGCATCCGCTGCAACGCCATCTCGGCCGGGGCCATGCGCACCCTGTCGCTGGCCGGCATCTCGGGCGGCCGCGGCATGATCAGCCAGGGCCGGGCCATGTCGGCGATGAAGGAGGACACCTCGATGGAGGGCGTCGCCGGCGCCGCCCTGTGGCTGTGCTCGGACCTCGGCTTCTCGACCACCGGCGAGGTCATCCACGTCGACGCCGGCTTCCACATGATGGGCATGGCGGCGGACGAGGAGGGGTGATCAACCCAAGGTGATCAGGCCGCGCTTGTTTTAGGCGAAACAGGCAGGATAGGCTCACGTCGAACCGAAGGAGCGGACATGACCGATCCCGGCTACCCCCTCGACGACATCACGGTAACGGGTCAGCGCCGCAGGCCCGATGGAACCTATCCGAGCCGGGGCGGAAGCGGTGGAGGCGGCGCCAACGAGCCCGGTGGAACCAATCAGTGGGAACTGGAGGAAGAGGACGAGACGCCGCCGGAAGGTCAGGTGGATCCTTGCGCCGATCCCGTGTCACGAAAAATCTGGAATGCTGATGCCGCGGCGGCTGCCGGCGCTGCGGCGTTGATTGCGAAGGCCGCGTCATTGAATGACGGCTCCAGCCTCGCCAACCGGGAATTCGGCTCCTACCTGCTTTTGGGAGCCAATGGGCAAGTTAACCTTCAACCGAATATCACTGTCGGTGATCCCGCAGTGCTCGGGTCTGTGCCGAATGTGTCCATTGATGTTGCGGGGGTTCATTCGGGAAACTGGATGGGAGACATCCATAATCATCCAAGCGGCGACGGAAACCTGAGCGGCGGCGAGTGGGCGGAATTCATCAATATGTCCAGCCAGTACAGTGCTACCAATCCGGAACGCGCAGAACTTTCACACGTGTCGGTCTATGTTGTCGTCCTCGACGCTTCTTCGCCAACCGGGTACCGAATTTACGCATACAATAAAGACACGCCCTACAACCAGCTGGGAGCGGAGGTAAATCCGGATGCGCAACCCTGTCCTGCTACATAAATGCGTCGCCACCCTCGCGGCAGTCGGCGTGATCGGCGCCTTGGGCGGGTGTGTTTCGTCGCCCTCCCCTGCAGGTCCATTCGAGCCGCCCCTGGCTACGCCTTTGACGCCGGTGAGTATTGTGGCGAGGGGGGCGTCGGGCGTGCGCATGGAGATCGTTCTTGCCGCTGATCAATCATGGGTGGCGACGCTTGCCGGGAACAGGCGCGAGGGTCGGGTCACCGACCGGACCTGCATTGGCTTTCGGGACGCGATCGCCGCCTATTCGCGATTGCCGCCACTACGCCCGGCGCCTGTACTTCTGATTCCGGATCGTCCCCGGAACCTACCGCTTGCGCCCCGTGCTCCACACGCCGAATACTGGGTCATCACTACGGCGGGTTACGCGCCAGATTGGTCGCAGGTTGATCTGGAAATCCGCGGCTCGCAGGGTCCGTACGCGCACTGGGTCAACGACACGGTGGAAGCGATCAAGAGCTGTGCGCCGTCAGCGCCCTGAAAGCCAACACATAGCCATTGACCGCATTTGCCAAGGTCAACGACCCGTCGAAGACTTGTGGTTGGCAACGGTCTCCACATGCGTGGTGAGCTGTGACGACAGGGATGGGAAGAGCTGCGCAATCCATCCCTAGGGCGTGGCGATCAGCACCCGCTCGAACGGGTAGCGGTCGCGGATGTCCGAGGCGAAGAAGCGGCCCTTGGAGAAGGCGGCCCGGAAGGCCGCCTCCACCTCGGGCGGCACGCCGACGTAGTCGTAGACGTCGCCCGAGACGAAAGTCACGCGCAGGCGGCGCCGGGGCTCGTCATAGCTGAAGCGGCGGATGACGGTGGAGGGCATGACGGGGCAACGCGCCATGCCCGGCGCGGGCTCCAATTCGCTGCATGGCCGGATCAGCGCGTTCCGCACGGATGGCGGTCCGGGCGTTGCAGTTCATGCGGTGCAGCCGGATGGCGGTCTTCGCCGGATCGTCAGTCCGGTTCGCGCTCGCCGATCTCGGTCGGCTTGACGGCCAGCAGCCAGCCGTCGGCGATGTGCAGTTCGGGCACGGCCTCCTTGGTGAACGGCAGGTACCAGGTCGGGCCGCCCAACGCGGGCGCGATCTCCAGCATGTCGTCGGCGCCGAAATTCTGCACCGCGCGGACCGGGCCCAGCACGACGCCGTCCGGGTCGCGCGCCTCCAGCCCGACCAGATCGGTCAGGTAGAATTCGTCCTCATCGGGTTCGGGCAGGCGGTCGCGGTGGATGTACAGCTTCAGCCCGCGCAGGGCGTCGGCCTGTTCCTTGGTGGCGATCTCCTTGGCGCGGCCGACCACGGCGGTCTTCTCGGGCCGGGCCGAGGTCAGGGTCAGTCCGGGCGTGCCGTCGGCGCGCAGCAGGACGCCATAGGACAGCAGGGCCATGGGGTCGGCGGTCCAGGCCGTGACCCGCACCTCGCCCTTGACCCCGAACCCGCCGGCGACCTGGCCGACGAGGATGAGTTTGCTTTCGGTCATTCGTCCTTCTCCCCTCGGGGGAGAAGGTGGACCGCGGAGCGGGACGGATGAGGGGGCTGTTAAAGATTGCCCGATCTCACCCGTTCCGCGTCGCGTCCAACATCCCCCTCATCCGACCGCCTTCGGCGGCCACCTTCTCCCCCGGAGGGGAGAAGGATCACCGGATCAGGCCTCGGTCTTCTCTTCTTCGGTCGCTTCAGCGGCCGGAGCTTCTTCCGCGGGAGCTTCGGCCGGAGCCTCTTCCGTCACGGCTTCAGCGGCCGGAGCCTCTTCAGCGGCGGCCTCGGCCGGGGCCTCTTCAGCAACGGCTTCGGGCTCGGGCGCCGGCGCGTTCTTCGCGGCTTCAGCAGCAGCGGCCGCTTCTTCCTTGGCGCGGACGGCGGCTTCGGCGGCTTCCACCTTGGCGGCGGCTTCGGCTTCCGCACGGTCGGCTTCGCGCTGGGCGCGCTCGGCGGCGCGTTCCTGGGCCTTCTTGCCCGGCTCGGCCTTCTTCGGGTTGTTCGACTGGGTCCATTTGACCTTGTCGGCCAGGGCTTCGTCCTGGCTCAGGAAGCGGGCCACGCGGTCGGTCGGCTGGGCGCCCTTGGCGAGCCATTCCGTGATCCGGTCGGTCTTCAGGGTGACGCGCTTCTGCTCGCCGTCGCGCGGCAGCATCGGATTGTAGGTGCCGACGCGCTCGATGAATTTGCCATCGCGCGGCGAGTGGCTGTCGGCGACGACGATGTAGTAGTAGGGGCGCTTCTTGGCGCCGCCGCGGGCCAGACGAATCTTCAGCATTTTCAGTCTCTTTCGTTAAGTCGGATTATTTCTTGGGAGGGAAGGACTATTTCTTGGGAAGGCCGGGCAGACCCGGAAGCCCCCCCGGAAGTTGTCCGCCGCCCAGACCCGCGAGGCGGTCCTGGAGGGCTTTCATGTCGTCGGCGCTGGGCTCGGGCATGCGGCCGCCCCCCATCGCCTTGAGGCGGGCCATGTCGGGGCCGCCGCCCATTCCGCCGCCGAGGCCGCCCATCATGGCGGCCATCTGCTTCATGCCCTTGCCGCCGCCCTTGGACATGGACTTGACCATGTCGGCCATCTGGCGGTGCTGTTTGAGCAGGCGGTTGATGTCCTGAACCTCGACGCCGGCGCCTTTGGCGATGCGCTTCTTGCGGCTGGCGTTCAGCAGGTCGGGCTTCTTGCGCTCGGCCTTCGTCATCGAGGAGATGATGGCTTCCTGGCGGGCAATCATGCGGTCGTCGACGCCGCTGTCGGCCATCTGGGCCTTCATCTTGGCCACCCCGGGCAGCATGCCCATGATGCCCTGAAGACCGCCCATCTTCTTCATCTGCTGCAGCTGGGCGGCGAGGTCGTTGAGGTCGAACTGGCCCTTGGCCAGTTTCCGCGCCATGGCCTCGGCCTTGGACTGGTCCAGCTCCTGGGAAGCCTTCTCGACCAGGGCGACGATGTCCCCCTGACCGAGGATGCGGCCGGCGACGCGGCGGGCGTCGAAGACTTCCAGCGCGTCGACCTTCTCGCCCGCGCCGATGTATTTGATCGGCAGGCCGGTGACGGCGCGCATGGACAGCATGGCCCCGCCGCGCCCGTCGCCGTCGGCGCGGGTCAGGACCAGGCCGGTCAGGGGCAGACGGTCGTGGAAGGCTTTCGCGGTGCGGACGGCGTCCTGACCGGTCAGGCTGTCGGCGACCAGCAGGGTCTCAACGGGTTTGGCGACGGCGGCGACCTCGGCCACCTCGGCCATCAGGGCCTCGTCCAGCGTGATCCGGCCGGCGGTGTCGAGGATCAGGACATCGAAGCCCTGGAGTTTCGCGGACTGCAGGGCGCGCCGGGTGATCTGGATCGGCGACTCGCCGGCCACGATGGGCAGGGTCGCGACCTCGATCTGTTTGCCGAGGGTCTGCAGCTGCTCCATGGCCGCCGGACGACGCGTGTCCAGCGAGGCCATCATGACCTTCTTGCGGTCGAACTTGGTCAGCCGCAGCGCCAGCTTGGCCGAGGTCGTGGTCTTGCCCGAGCCCTGCAGGCCGGCCATCAGGATGACGGCGGGCGGCGTGGCGTTCAGATTGATCGGGGTCGGCTCGTCCCCGCCCAGCATCTCGACCAGGCCGTCATAGACGATCTTGACCACCTGATCGGCGGGCTTGACCGAGCGGATGACGTCCTCGCCCGTGGCGCGTTCGGTGGCGAAGGCGATGAAGTCCTTGACGACGGGCAGGGCGACGTCGGCCTCGAGCAGCGCCACGCGGACTTCGCGCATCGCATCGGAGACGTCCTTCTCGGACAGGGCGCCGCGTCCGGTGATCCGGTCGAAGACGCCTGTCAGCCGCTCGTTCAGAGCCTCGAACATTCACAACCTCGTCGGCCCTGCGGCCACCCAATCCGACGGATGAAACGGTCTCCATAGCGAAATGGCCTCCGGCGACGATCACGTCGGCGGAGGGTTCTCGCCCACCTCGTCCGGCCGAAACCGGGGTCGTGTGGGTGGAGACGCGAGGTTCACTTGCGTCGGAAGCGGCGGCTTATGGGGGAAAAGGGGCGGTTTGTCGACTCTGCCCGCGCGTCAGGTCTCGACCGGCAGCAGCCGTCCCGTCTTCACGTCGTAGATGAAGCCGTGAACCGGGACGTCCTTCGGCGTCAGAGGATGTTCGCGGATCCGCTTCACGTCGTCGACGACGCTCTTGCCCAGGTCCTTGAACGCCAGCCACTGAACGTAATGCCCGGCGGTCGATCCGCCCTCGGCGCCGGTGTTGGTCCAGACGGAGCCGTCGAAGGACGCCGTCGCCCGGCTGGTCTCAAGCAGGCCGGCGATCGTATCCCCGTCAAACAGTTGCATGCCGCAGTCGGTGTGGTGGATGACGAACCATTCCTTCGTGCCCAGCAGCTTGTGCGAGATCACCAGCGAGCGGATGGCGTCGTCGCTGGCGCGCCCGCCGGCGTTGCGGATCACATGGGCGTCGCCCTCGGCCAGGCCGGCGTATTTCGCCGGGTCGAGGCGGGCGTCCATGCAGGTCAGGATGGCGAAGGCGCGGGCAGGCGGCAGGGCCAGCCCGCCCTTGTCGCCGAAGCTTTCGGCATAGGCGGCGTTGGCCGCCGTGACTTCCTGATAGACCGGACTTGTGGACATGTCGGACCTCGCAAAATCCCCCGCCGGGCATGGAAACACGAAACTGCCGCGCCGCAACATTAATTGTCCGCACTGCAGCAAAACTTGACCGAAAAGACCCGTTTCGGCGGTTGACTCAACGTCGCCCCCCGGCGCTTGTGCCGACTCCCATGCCGCTTCCAGAGAGGCGCCGCCCATGAGCCCAGCCGCCCCCCTTCCTGAGTATGGGGACCGCCTGCGCGATGAGGTTCGCCTGCTGGGCGGGCTGCTGGGCGAGGTCATCCGCGACGAGGGCGGGCAGGATCTGTACGACCGCATCGAGGCGGTGCGGCAGGCGTCGGTGGCCTATCACAGGGACCCGGCCTCCAACGACGCCTCACGGCTGGAGGCCCTGCTGGCCGCGCTGTCGCTGGACGACGCCGTCGGCCTGGCCCACGGCTTCGCCGCCTTCTCCCTGCTGGCCAATGTGGCCGAGGACCGGGCCGGCAAGCGCCGGGCCCAGGAACAGACGGCGGCCGGGGCCCGGGCCGACACGCCTGACGGCGCGCTTCAGCGGCTGGACGCAGCGGGGGCCAGCCGGGCCGACGTGCGCGAGCTTCTGGCCGGCGCCCTGATCTCGCCGGTGCTGACCGCCCACCCGTCCGAGGTCCGGCGCAAGAGCGTCATCGACCGTATCGCCGCCGTGTCGGACCTGCTGGACGCCTGCGACCAGACCGGCGCGGCCTGCGATATCGACGCCCGGAACGCGGGGCTGAGGCGGCAGGTCACCATCCTGTGGGCCACGCGTCTGGTGCGGCGGACGGGGCTGGTGGTGCAGGACGAGATCGACACCGTCGTCTCCTTCCTCGACCGCGTCTTCCTGCACGTCGCCCCGGCGCAGCTGGCGGACTGGCGCCGGCGGCTGGAAGCGCCGGACCTGGCCCCCTTCATCCGCATCGGCACCTGGGTCGGGGGAGACCGGGACGGCAACCCCAATGTCGACGGGGCGGTCCTGACCGCCGCCTTCCGCAGCCAGGCCCGGGCCGTGCTGCGCTTCTACCTCGACGAGGTGAACGCCCTGGGGGCCGAGCTCAGCCTGTCCGGGTCGCTGAGCGCCATCTCACCGGCGCTCAGGGCGCTGGCCGAGGCGTCGGGCGATCGCTCGCCCCACCGGGCCGACGAGCCCTACCGCCGCGCCCTCAGCGAAATCTACGCCCGGCTGGCCGCCACCCATCCGGTCCTGACCGGCCAGCCCGCCCCGCGCGCGCCTTCATTCGCCGCCGAACCCTATGCCGGGCCGGACGCCTTCCGCGCCGATCTGGCGGTGCTGCAGGACAGTCTGGTCAGCAACCACGGCGCGGTGTTCGAGGACGACCGTCTGGCCGGGCTGATCACGGCCGCCGACGTCTTCGGCTTCCACATGGCGACCCTGGACCTGCGCCAGAATTCGGACGTGCACGAGCGCGTCGTCGCCGACTTGCTGAAGGTTGCGGGCGTCTGCGACGACTACGCCGCCCTCGAAGAGGACGCGCGCCTGACGGTCCTCGCCGCCGAACTCGCCTCGGGGCGGCCGCTGTTCAATCCCTATGCGGCCTGTGCCGAGGAGACGTTGAAGGAGCGCGGCATATTGCAGGCGGCGGCCGAGGCCCTGCGCCTGTTCGGGCCGCAGGCGATCCGCACCCACATCGTCTCCAAGACCGACGCGGCCTCGGACCTGCTGGAGGTCTATCTGCTGCTCAAGGAGGTCGGTCTCTACCGGCCGTCCGACCCGGCCGCCTGTCCGGTCCAGGCCGCGCCCCTGTTCGAGACCATCGACGACCTGCGCGCCTCGCGCCCGACGCTGGAGCGTCTGTTGCGGGAGCCGTCGGCCCTCGCCGTCGCCCGCGCGCGCGGCGTTCAGGAAGTGATGATCGGCTATTCCGACTCCAACAAGGACGGCTCCTACCTGACCTCGACCTGGGAGCTGCACGAGGCGTCGCAGGCCCTGAAGGGGGTGACGGACGCGGCCGGGCTGAGGCTGCAGCTGTTCCATGGCCGGGGCGGGGCGGTGGGCAGGGGCGGGGGCTCCAGCTTCGCCGCCGTGATCGCCCAGCCCCAGGGCACGGTGGCCGGGCGTATCCGCGTCACCGAACAGGGCGAGGTCATCGCCAACAAATACGGAGAGCCCGAGGTCGCGCGGCGCAACCTCGACGCCCTGACCTGCGGCGTGCTGCTGGCGTCGCTGCGTCCGCCGGAGGACGAGACCTTCACAGCCAGACACGGCGAGACCGCCGCCGCCCTGTCGCGGGCCTCGATGGCCGCCTACCGGGCCCTGGTCTACGAGACCGACGGCTTCGTCGACTATTTCCGCGCGGCCACGCCGATCGCCGAGATCGCCGACCTCAAGATCGGCTCGCGGCCCGCCTCGCGCACGGCGTCGACGGCGATCGAGGACCTGCGCGCCATCCCCTGGGTGTTCAGCTGGTCGCAGTCGCGCGTCATGCTGCCGGGCTGGTTCGGCTTCGGCTCGGCGGTCACCGAACTCCTGGATGGGGGCACCGACATGGACGAGCTGCGGACCATGGCCCGCGACTGGCCCTTCTTCCGCACCCTGATCCAGAACATGGAGATGGTCATGGCCAAGGCCGACATGACCATCGCCCGCCGCTACGCGTCCCTCGTGCCGGACAGTGCGCTGGCCGAGCGCATCTTCGCCGCCATCGAGGGGGAGTGGGATCGAACCCGCGCGGCGGTCCTGGCCATCACCGGGCAGGCGGCGCTGCTGGGCGGCCAGCCCGAGCTGGATCGCCTGATCCGCCTGCGCATGCCCTATGTCGAACCCCTGAACCATGTGCAGATCGAACTGATCCGCCGCCGCCGCGCCGGCGACGACGATCCGCGGGTGCGCGAGGGCATATTGCTGGCCCTGAACGGGGTGGCGGCGGGCCTGCGCAACAGCGGCTGATCGCCGTTCAGGTTTCCGCGAATTCATCCAGCGTCGCGATTTCGCCTCCGAATGCTCACGCGGTTGCAACGGGCCGGGCGCATCTGACACCCCGTCGCCGCCAAGAGCGACGTTGACCTCCCCAGGAGTTCGTCATGAAAGCCCTCGCTTCTCTCGCCGCCGTCCTCGCCCTCGCCGCCGCCGGATCCGCCTCGGCCCAGGAGGCGCGAATCGCCTGGGGCGATCTGGACATGTCCAGCGCCGCCGGCGCCGACGCCTTCGACAGCCGGGTCGAGGCCGCCGCCCGCAAACTGTGCCGCAATGCGCGCGCACCCGGCAGTCTCGTCAACGACCGCGCCTTCTGCCGCGCGGCCGTCAAGGCGGAGGCCGTACGGTTGCTTCCGGGCCGCGTCCAGGTCGACTACGCCCTGAGCCGTCTTCCGCTGGTCGTCTGACGCCAAACGGGGCCGCTCCCCCCGGGCGGCCCCGCTTTGACATAAGTCAGGCTTCTGAACGGCTGAGCAGTACTCGGTCTGGAATCAAGGAAACATCACGGTTCTGGTCTGGTGGCTGTCATATGAGACCCTCATCTGCCTTGTGGTCGCATCCCCCCGCGACCGGAGGACTTCAGATGATCAGAACAGCGCTTTCCCTCACCGCCGCCGCCCTGCTTTACGCCGCGCCGGCGACCGCCCAGGAGGTTCGCATCCCCTTCAGCGACCTCGACCTGTCGACCGGCTCGGGCGCCCAAACCTTCGACGCCCGCGCCGCCGCGGCTGCCCGCCGGGTCTGCGCCCTCGGCCCGCGCGCCGTGGTCAACGACAGTTGCGTCCGTCGGGTGCAGCAGGAAGCCGTGCGCAGCCTGCCCGCCTCGCGTCAGGACGACTACGCCCGGGCCCGCCGTGGCGACCGCATACTCGCCATGGTCGCCCCCGCCCGGCCGGCGTGATCCGCACAGACGAAAGAGGCCGGAGGATCGCTCCGCCGGCCTCTTCATCTCGCACCCGCGCCCCGCGCGGCGGCCTCAAGCAGCCCGAAGGGCTGTAGGGCCCCTTACGACGTCGGGAAGCCCCGCACCTTGAGCAGGGCCGTCACGTCCGGGTCGCGGCCGCGGAAGCGGCGATAGGCCTCGGCGCGGTCGGTGGTGTTGCCCTCGGCGAGGATGATAGCCTTGTAGCGGCTCGCGATATCCGGATTGAAGACGTCGCCCGACTCCTCGAAATAGGCCCAGGTGTCGGCGTCCATGACCTCTGACCAGAGGTAGGAATAATACCCGGCCGAATAGGCGTCCGAGGTGAACAGGTGATTGAACTGCGGCAGGCGGTGCCGCATCACGATCTCCTTCGGCATGCCGTAGCGTTCCAGGCTCTCGCGCTCGAAGGCGTCGATGTCGGTCGGCGGCGTGGTCTGCGTATGCAGGTCCATGTCGACCAGGGCGGAGGACAGATAGCTGACCGTGGCATAGCCCTGGTTGAAGGTCTGGGCCGCCTGGACCTTGTCGACCAGCGCCTGCGGCATCGGTTCGCCGGTCTGGTAGTGCTTCATGAAGCCGTCCAGGATCGGCCGGCTCAGCACCCAGTGCTCATGCACCTGCGACGGATATTCGACATAGTCGCGCGGCGTGCCGCCGAGCGCCGGATAGGTCACCTTCGACGCATAGGCGTGCAGGGTGTGGCCGAACTCGTGGAACATCGTCTCGGCGTCGTCGAGCGAGATCAGGATCGGCTCGCCGCCTTCGGCCTTGGTGAAGTTGTTGTTGTTCGAGCCGAGGGTGTTCTTGTCGCCGTCATAGGTCGAATGCGACCGGTAGGTCGTCATCCAGGCGCCCGAACGCTTGCCGGCGCGTGAGTAGTCGTCGGCGTAGTACAGGCCGATGGGCCGGCCGGCGTCCTTGACCTCATAGACGGTCACGTCCGGATGGAAGACCGGCACGGCGCCCGCGGGCAGCTTGTCGAAGGTGAAACCGTACAGGCGGCGCGCCATCTCGAACGAGCCGGCGCGAACGTTGTTGAGCTCGAAATAGGGTTTCAGCTCGTTCTGGTCGAGGTCGTACTTCGCCTTCCGGACCTTCTCGGCGTAGTACAGATAGTCCCACGGCTCGATCTCGTGACCGGCGATCGCGCGCATGTCCGCGACCTCTTCCGCCACCCGCGCCTTGGCCGGGGCCCAGACGCGATTCATCAGATCCATGGCGGCGCGCGGCGTCTTGGCCATGGTGTCCTGCATCCGCCACTCGGCGTGGTTGGTGAAGCCCAGCAGGCGGGCGCGGTCCTGACGCAGCTTCACGATCCCCGCGATGATCGCATTGGTGTCGTTGCCGTCGCCGTTGTCGCCGCGGTTGACGAACTTCTTCCAGACCACTTCGCGCAAGGCCCGGTCGTCGGCGAAGCTGAGGAAGGGATCGACGCTGGAGCGGGTGTTGACGATGGCCCAGCCCTGCACATTGCGGCTGCGGGCCGCGGCGGCCGCGGCGGCCTTGTTCGAGGCAGGGAGGCCGGCCACGCCGGCTTCGGTCGGGATGACCGTCCAGGTGTTCTCGTCGGCCACGACCTTCTGGCTGAAGGCGGTGAAGGCGTTGGCCAGGGCGGTGTTGATCCGGCCCAGCTCGGCCTTGCCGGCGGCGTCCAGGGCGGCGCCGTTGCGCACGAAGGCGTCGCGGCTGCGTTCGGCGATGCGCGTCTGCTCGGCGGTCAGGCCCATGGCGAGGGCGTTGTCGGCCACGGTCCTGATGCGGGCGAACAGCTTTTCGTTGAAGGTGATCTCGTCGCCGGCGGCCGACAACAGGGGCGACACCTCGGTGTCGACGGCGTTGTAGTCGTCCGAGCCGATGTTCGACGTCATGACGCCATAGATGGACCCGGCTCGGTCCAGCGGCTCGCCGGCCATCTGCATGGCGACCATGGTGTTGGCGAAGGTGGCGGGCTCGGGATTGTCAGCGATCGCCTCGATCTCGGCGCGCTGCAGATCAATGCCTTCCAGCAGGGCGGCGCGCAGTTTCGGCGCCGTCACCTTGTCCCACGGCGGCACCCCGCCGAACGGGCCGGTCCAGGGTTGCAGCAGCTCGGCGCGCGGTGTCTGCACCGGCAGGACCGCCCTCGCGACGGCGGCGTCGGCCGCGAGGGTGGAGGTTGGCGCAGCTCCGCCCATGGGGGTTCCGTTCGAGGCGCAGGCCGAGAGGGCGAGCATGCTGCCTCCGGCGATGAGAAGGTGACGTCTGTGCATGAGAAACTCCGTGCGGGGCGTTCGTTTCCGCGACCCTAGGCGCTCGGGCTGCTGACTGTCACATGAACGGGCCGTAATCTTCCCCGGTGGACGGGAGGGGGCGGCAAGTCTAAAGCCCGCGCCATGGCGATTGGCGTATTCGACTCCGGCGTGGGCGGGCTGACGGTCCACCGCGAACTGACGCGGCGGTTCCCCGACCGCGATTTCGTCTATCTGGCCGACCAGGCCAACGCCCCCTATGGCGGACGCGGCGGCGAGGAGATCGTCGAACTGACCCGCGCGGGCTGCGAACGGCTGTTCGAGGCCGGGGCCAATGTCATCGTCCTGGCCTGCAACACGGCCAGCGCCATCGCCCTGCGCCGGCTGCAGCAGAGCTGGGTGCCCGAGGCGCGGGCGCGCCACGGCCGACCGATCAATGTGCTGGGCATCATCGTCCCGACCATCGAGGCGGCCACGGGCCTGCCCTGGACCTATGAGGCCGAGCGGCGCCCCGACAAGATCGAGGCCATCGACATCACCGGCGTCTTCTGCACCGCCGCCACGGCGATGAGTCGGGTCTACGAGATCGAGATCGACAAGCGGCGCGAGGATCTGGCCGTCTTCTCCGAACCATGCCCGGGTCTGGCCGGCCTGATCGAGCTGGGCGCCCCGATCGAGGAGCTGAAGGTGGTGGTCGAGGACCATGTCGACGCCCTGCGGCGCCGCATCGGCCGCCATCCCGACCAGGCCATCCTGGGCTGCACCCACTATGAGATCGTCGCCGACCTGTTCGCCGCGGCCCTGCCGCCCGGCACGCCGGTGATCCACCAGCCGACCGCCGTGGCGGACGCCCTGGCGCGCTATTTCGAGCGCCATCCGGAATATGATCTGGGCGGCTCGGGCCGCCGGGACTTCCTGACCAGCGGCAAGGCCGGGCCGCAATCGGATCTGGTCGCCCAGTTCTGGGGCGCGCCCCTGACCTTCACCCCGGCTTGACGACCGGCGCCGTTCGTCGCCCCATGGCGGCGGGAGGATCGTCCATGCTCAAGCCCCTGATCGCCGCCGTCGTCCTGGCCCTTTTGGCGGCGCCGGCCGCCGCCGAGGTCGTGTCGCGCACCGCCGACAGCTTCACCCTGCGCTATGCGGCCGGCGCCGAGATCGCGCCCGATGACATTCCAGCCGCATTCGTGGCGCTCCCCCGGTGGTGGGACGCCGCCCACACCTATTCGGGCTCGGCCGCCAATCTGAGCCTCGACCTCGCGCCCGGCGGCTGCTGGTGCGAGACACTGGCCGACGGGACCGCTTTCGACCATGGCCGCACCGTCTCGGTCACGGCCGACCGGATGGTGTTCGACGCGCCCTTCGGACCGCTGCGCGGCAAGACGACCCGGGCGGAACTGGTGGTCAGCTGGCCCGCGGCGAACCGGGGCTGGACACCGACCTGGACCATGACGGTCGAAGGCCCGGGCATCGGCGCCATGGCCGACGGCGTCGATGCGGTCATGGGCGCCGGCTACCAGCGCTGGCTCCGCTATCTGGAGTACGCCGAGGCCCCGGCGGAGTCCGGATCCTAGGCGGCCAGCGCCGTTTCCGACGCCACGATCCGGCTGGCGGCGTGGACCACCGCGGCGATGCGCAGCGCCGCCTGCACCTGGGTCGCCGGCACGCCGTGCTTGCGCAGCGCGCCCTCATGGGCGTCCAGACAGGAGCCGCAGCCATTGATGGCCGAGACCGCCGTCGACCACAGTTCGAAATCCATCTTGTCGACGCCCGGATTGGCGAGGACGTTCATCCGCAGCCGGGCGGGGATGGTCGTGTATTCATGGTTCTTCATCAGATGCAGCGACCGGTAGTAGATGTTGTTCATGCCCATGATGGCGGCGGCGGCCTTGGCCGCATTCATCGCCTCGGGCGACAGGATGGCCGCCGCCTGGGCCTCGATCGCCCTGACCACCGGAGCGACGCCGACCGCATGGGCCGAGGCGAGGAAACAGCCCCATTTCTGCTGGTCGTTCAGCACCGTCTCCGAGGCGAGGGAGCCGAGGTTCAGCGAAATGTCCCTGGCGTAGGCGGGCATCAGGTCGCGCAGGGCGTCGATCGACATTTTGGGAGGTTCCCTTCGGGAAGCGGCTATCGCACGCGACGCGGTCGCGCGCTGCTTGAGCCGCATGAAGTCATGGGTGGTCGGGCGCGACCGCGCTCAAGTCGCGAGGCGGAGCCTGTCCTCCGGCCGATCGGAGATCGGACCGGGGGCGAGCCGAGCATAGCGCCCAAAAAACAGCGAGCGCGGGAGGCGGCGATACAAACGCCGCCGCCTCCCGCCACTCAGGACGCCGCCTTACGCAGCGAGCGTCTCGCCGCCCACCGGGCGGTTGCAGGCGCACAGCTCGTCGGTCTGCAGGGCGTCGACGACACGCAGGGTGTCGGCCGGGGCGCGGCCCACGTTCAGATTGGTGACATAGACGTGCTGCACGACGTTGTGCGGGTCGACCACGAAGGTGGCGCGCAGGGCGACGCCCTCGGCCTCGTCGAGGACGCCCAGGTCGCGGGCGAATTTGCCGCCGTTGTCGGCGAACTGCCAGATCGGCAGCTTCGACAGGTCGGCGTGGTCGCGGCGCCAGGCCAGTTTGACGAACTCGTTGTCGGTCGAGCCGCCCAGGACCACGGTGTCGCGGTCGTCGAAGTCACGGGCCAGCGAGGCGAACTCGGCGATCTCGGTGGGGCACACGAAGGTGAAGTCCTTGGGGTAGAAGAAGATCACCTTCCACTTGCCCTCGAAGCTGTCCTGGGTGACGGCCTCGAAGGCGGAGACGCCGTTTTCCTCGTGGTTGTTGAAGCCCGGCTTGACGCCGATGATCTTGAAGTCCGGCAGTGTCTGACCAACGCCCAGCATGGCTGTTCTCCTGAAGTCGCTTGATGGAATGAATCCGGAGCGCCGGGGGGGAGCGGCGCCGCGACCGCGAAATGGCTTGTGCGGTGCACAATGTCAATGAGTGGACCTGACATTGGTCCATAGAT
>Ga0265296_1000637_pt1 | contig 49782 bp, 44 predicted proteins | sample MunlanPumphouse1_FD_189073 | JGI IMG/M metagenome (GOLD analysis project Ga0265296, IMG submission 189073) | Groundwater microbial communities from a municipal landfill in Southern Ontario, Canada - Pumphouse #1 | ecosystem: Environmental > Aquatic > Deep subsurface > Groundwater | place... | reverse complement strand
GGAAAATCCACGCTCCTTGGCCTGCTGGCCGGGCTCGACCTGCCCAGCAGCGGTGAAGTGACCCTCGCCGGCCAGGCCCTGAGCGTCCTGGACGAGGATCAACGGGCACGTATCCGCGCTGAACACGTCGGTTTTGTGTTCCAGTCGTTCCAGTTGCTCGACAGCCTCAATGCCCTGGAAAACGTCATGCTGCCCCTGGAGCTGGACGGGCGCAAAGACGCCCGCGAGCGCGCCAGGCACTTGCTCGAACGTGTCGGCCTGGGCCAGCGCCTGACCCATTCACCCCGCCAGCTCTCCGGCGGCGAGCAGCAACGCGTGGCGATTGCCCGGGCGTTCGCGGCCGAGCCGGACGTGCTGTTTGCCGATGAACCCACCGGCAACCTCGACAGCCACACCGGCGAGCGCATCAGCGACCTGCTGTTTGAACTCAATAAAGAAAACGGTACCACCCTGGTGCTGGTGACCCACGACGAGCGCCTGGCCCATCGCTGCCGACGCCTGATCCGCCTTGAAGCCGGCCTGATGGTCGAGCCCCTGGAGCCTTGATGGCACGTTTGCCGCTGTTGCGCCTGTTCAGCCTTGCCCTACGCCAGTTATTGCGCGATGCCCGCGCCGGTGAATTGCGCGTGTTGTTCTTCGCCCTGCTGGTGGCCGTGGCCGCCAGCACCGCCATCGGTTATTTCGGGGCGCGGCTCAACGGCGCGATGCTACTGCGCGCCACCGAGTTCCTCGGCGCCGACCTGGTGCTGGAGGGCAGCTCCCCTGCCCGTTCCGAGCAGGTCACCAACGGCACGCAACTGGGCCTGACGCACGCCAGGGTGGTGGAGTTTTCCAGCGTCATCGCCACCGACAACGGCATTCAGCTGTCGAGCATCAAGGCAGTCAACGAGCAGTACCCGCTACGCGGCCAACTGAAAAGCGCGGCCGAACCGTTCGCCGAAGAAACCTCGGGCGGCGGGCCGAAAGCCGGTGAAGCCTGGGTCGAGGCACGTCTGCTGACAGCACTGGACCTGAAAGTCGGCGACAGCATCGACGTGGGCATGAAAACCCTGCGCCTGGCGCGCGTCCTCACCTATGAGCCGGACCGGGCGGGCAACTTCTATAGCCTCACCCCTCGGGTGATGATCAACCTGGCTGACCTTGAGGCCACCGGCGTAGTGCAGCCGGGCAGCCGGGTCAGCTACCGCGAGCTGTGGCGCGCGCCGCCAGCCAGTACCGCCCTGCAGACCTATCGCGACCAGATAACGCCGGGGCTGGCCGCCAACCAGCGCCTGCAGGACGCACGGGACGGCAACCAGCAGATCGGTGGTGCCTTGGGCAAGGCCGAGCGCTACCTGAACATGGCCAGCCTGGTTGCCGTGCTGCTGTCCGGGGTGGCCGTGGCGCTGTCGGCGAACCGCTTTGCCAGCCGCCGCTTCGACGCCAGCGCACTGTTGCGCTGCCTGGGCCTGTCGCGCCGGGAAACCATGCTGTTGTTCAGCCTGCAGCTGACTGTCCTGGGCTTGCTGGCCAGCCTTGCCGGCGCGGCATTGGGCTGGCTCGCACAATTGGGGCTGTTTTACCTGCTGCACGACCTGCTGCCGGCAGACGTACCGCCGGGTGGGCTGCTACCCGCCGTAGCCGGCATCGGTACCGGGCTGGTGGCCCTGGCCGGTTTTGCCCTGCCCCCTCTGGCGGCCCTGGGCCGAGTGCCGCCGCTGCGGGTATTGCGGCGCGACTTGCTGCCGATCCCCTCCAGTACCTGGATGGTGTATGGCGCCGCGTTGTTTGCCCTGGGCCTGATCATGTGGCGCCTGAGCCTGGACCTGGTGCTGACCTTCGCCCTACTGGGCGGTGGGGTTATCGCCGCGTTGATCCTCGGGGGCCTGCTCCTGCTGTTGTTGCAAAGCCTGCGCCGCCTGCTGGCACGCGCCGCCCTGCCCTGGCGCCTGGGGCTGGGCCAGTTGTTACGCCACCCATTGGCCGCGGCGGGCCAGTCCCTGGCGTTTGGCCTGATCCTGCTATCGATGGGTTTGATCGCCTTGCTGCGTGGCGAGTTGCTGGACACCTGGCAGAACCAGTTGCCAAAGGATGCTCCCAACTATTTCGCCCTCAACATCCTCCCGGCCGACAAGGACGCCTTCGGTGCCCGCCTGCTTGAACTGCAGGCGCAGGCAGCGCCCTTGTATCCCGTGGTACCGGGACGCCTGATCAGCATCAACGGCGAGCCGGTGCAGGAAATTGTCAGCAAGGACTCCAGTGGCGATCGTGCGATACAACGGGACCTGAGCCTGACCTGGGCCGCCAACCTGCCCCCAGGCAACACCCTCACATCAGGCACCTGGTGGTCTGATCAGCCGGGCGATGCCATACCAGGCGTGTCGGTCGAGGCCAAGGTCGCCGACAGCCTCAAGCTCAAGCTCAACGACCACCTGATCTTCACCGTTGGCGGGGAAAACCGTGAGGCCCGCGTCACCAGCCTGCGGGAGATCAACTGGGACAACTTCCAACCCAACTTCTTCATGATCTTCCAACCGGGCACCCTCAAGGACCTGCCGGCCACCTACCTGACCAGCTTTTATCTGGCCCCCGGCCATGACCAGCAGATCGTCGATCTGTCCCGAGCCTTTCCAGCAGTGACCATCCTGCAGGTCGAGGCGCTGCTGGCCCAATTGCGCAGCATCCTGGCCCAGGTCACGCTGGCCGTGGAGTACGTGCTGCTGTTTGTCCTGGCGGCTGGCATGGCGGTGCTGTTCTCGGGCCTTCAGGCCACCCTGGACGAACGTATCCGCCAAGGCGCCTTGTTGCGCGCCCTGGGGGCGGAACGCAAGTTGCTGGTCAAGGCCCGGCGCATCGAGTTCGGGCTACTGGGTGCGGTCAGCGGACTGCTGGCGGCGCTGGGTACCGAACTGGTGACGCTGGTCCTGTATCGCTATGCCTTCGACCTGGTCTGGCACCCCCATCCGTGGCTGCTGGTGCTTCCGGTGATTGGTGCCGTGTTGATCGGTGGTGCCGGGGTATTCGGTACGCGTCGGGCGTTGAACGCCAGCCCGCTGGCGGTATTGCGCGAAGGTTGAAACAAAAAAAGCCGGCTCCCCCTGGGAGCCGGCCTTACTACAGGCGCCATCGCCAGCAAGCCGACTGCTACTTGATGTACTCGATGCCGGTGATCCACCAGCACACTTCACCGCCTGGCGTCTGCACAATGGCTTCATCGTCCACCTCTTTGCGCAGCAATGCCCTGGCCATGGGTGAGTCGATGGAAATGTAGTCCATGCGCTCATAAATCTCGTCATAGCCCACGATTCGAAAACGCTTGGTCTCCCCCTGCTCGTTTTCGATATCCACCCAAGCCCCGAAGAACACCTTGCCCTCCTGCTCGGGCATGTATTCCACCACGCGCATATCTTCCAGGCGTTTGCGCAGGTAACGCACCCGACGATCGATTTCGCGCAGCAGCTTCTTGTTGTACTGGTAGTCGGCGTTCTCGCTGCGGTCTCCCAGGGAAGCTGCCCAAGTCACTTTGCGCGTGGTATCAGGACGCTTTTCTCGCCACAGGTAATCAAGCTCCTTCTTCAGCGCTTCATGACCTTCTTTGGTAATCAGCTTGGTACTCAAAAGCGTCACATCCCCCGCAAACTTCCATTGGTTCAAACCAGCGCTACACCCACCAAAGATGCACTGGCTGCCTGACGGCAACTGGTCGGCCTTGATAATAAATGAACGCCAGAAAGTAGCCAGGCCTGATTCCCAGGGTCAACCGGGACCAGGCAAACTGCCTGCATCCACGCCGCGCTGCACCTCGACCTTTTGCTCGGGAAACAAGGTGGCGTCCAGGCGATTCAACACCGCCTGCAGATCGCCCCTCAGGCCCGATAACTGCCCCATGCTGCTCGCCAGTTGCTCAGCCTGTTGCTGGGTTGCACGGTCCAGCGCCTGCAGCCTGAACGACTCATCTTCGATCTGACGTGCCCAACCCTCCAGACGGCGTTGTTCTGCCTGCTGCACCTGCGCCTGCTGCTCTTCACGCCCCTTCAACGCCAGGGTTCTTTGCTGCAAGTCAGTTTCCAGCGCCGCCAACTGTTGATTGGCCTGCGCCAATGCGTTTTTATCCCTTAGCAACTGGGTTCTCTGCTGCTCAAGTTCCTCCTGCTGCTCAAACGCCGCACGCTTCTGTTGCGTCAACTCTTGCGCCACCCGGGCAAGATTGGTCAGTGTGGTATCCACCTCATGCAGGGTCGCCTGATCCGGCACCACGGATGGCGGGACGACTTCGGAAGGTGCCACAGGCTCCTGCACTCGCGGAGCCGGCTCCTCGGGCTGCGGCGCCTTCGTCGGAGTAGGTAATGGCTCCTCAGGGATTAACGCCGGCAGCACTACGGCCGGTTCATCGTCCGACTCCTGCGTCACAGCCTCATTACGATTTGCCGGATTGGGCGGCGACACCATTTTTGACGAGAAACGAATGGACGGCACAATCAACTCGGCGCTCTCGATCGCAGGCAGGCCAATGACTGAAGTCCCCAGGGTGATGACCTTCATCACCAATACCTTCTTGATCATCAGCGAGTGGTGATCTTCAGGCCTCGCCGTCGGTAGCTTGCTGCCCTTCAAGTCAATGAAGTGATAGGCCACCTGTGACGCCGAGCAATTGCCATCCTTGACCCCGGATGCGGTGGCCAGAGTGATGATCTGCTTGAGCACGCTCATCGCCAGTTGCAGGTTCTCCTTGGACTCGATCCCTCCTAGAAAATACCGCTCGGCCTTTCTGCGCAGTGCAGCGATATAGACCCGCGAACTCCCAGGCTCGACCTCTTCGTCCAGGCTATAGACAAGAAAGTTCGCAGCGATTTGCGGTACCGCAAAGCAACAGAGCAATGCACCGTTAACCGGGGAATCATGACCAGAATGTTCAAGAACAAGAGTACGCAGAAGCATCATGAGTATCGGACTCCTTTACGGTAGTACTTCATATACACGCCATCTATGAAATCAAAATCAACATATCACCAAGAACAACACAATTGTTTCAGCGAGTGATTGAGGCACATGTAGGACTTACCTTATTCCAGCGACTCAGCGTTTCCAAACGCCCCTATTGAACGTACCATTTTTTAACAAAGCAGCGCCTTAAACACTTGATCAGTACTTTTTCCCACAACGTTCGGCAATTCTCAAACCGAAGACACTGGCTTATAGAGCCCCGTCTACTCAGCATGCCCCGGCAAACAACCAAGTAGAAAAGCCCAATGATCGAAATAACAAATCTAACAAAAAAAACAGGACAGACGATTGCCATCGACAACTTGACGTTCAGCGTTCCCTCCCGGGAATGCCTGGGATTGTTTGGACATGAGGGCGCAGGCAAAAGCACATTACTCAAATTGCTCTCAGGCGCAATCAAGGCAACTTCCGGCACCATAAAAATACATGACACAAATATCTCAACCCACCCCATAAGAGCGAAAAAAATAATAGGTTATCAACCTGAAGCGGCACTCGGCCACGGCAACATGACAGTCAAGAACTTCCTCGGTTTCATCGCCGAAGTTCGCGGGCTGCGTGGCCTGCAAAAGCGCAAGATGGTGGACCGGGCAATCACCCGCCTAGAGCTCTGGCGAGTACTTGACTCACCTATCGCCACCCTTCCTGCGGGGCACCAACGCAAAGTGGCGCTGGCCCAAGCCATCCTGCATGACCCCAGGTTGCTGTTACTCGATGAGCCCACAGCAGGCCTGGACCCCTTGCAAAAGCAAAAGGTCGGGACGCTCATCCAGTCCCTGGCCGAAGACATGACGGTGATTGTCGCCTCGCGCAATCCCGAAGAATTCTCGTGTATTTGTCAACGTGCACTGGTTATGGCCGAGGGCAGATTGCTGGCCGATGCCCCTGTCAGCGAGCTACAGCGCAGTTCGCACTATTACCAGGCAATCACCCTGGCCGCCGATGCCCCCCTCGACCTGCTGGCGCTGGCCGTGCTCCCGGGAGTGGCCGGCATAGAGGAAGACCGGCATACCGCCGGCAGCGTGACCGTGCTCGCGATGCCGGGGCAAATCATCTATCCACACGTCAATGCCCTGGTCGCCAACCGTCGCTGGAAGATCAATACCTTGAGCCTTGAGCCGGGGCGCCTGAGCGATGTCATCCACCACATGAGCCAGGAGGCACTCAATTGAAACGTCTACCCGTGATATTCAAGCGGCAACTAAGCAGTTACTTGTCGAGCCCGACCACTTACTTAAGCATCGCGACTTTCTTGATTGCCAACACTGTGCTCGGCTTGTTTGTAGGAAACTTCCTGGAAAAAACTCCGGAAAACTTACACGCTTTTTTTCAGTTCCATCCCTGGCTTTACCTTTTTTTCATTCCTATTATTTCAACACTGCTTTGGGCGAACGAGCACAAAGACGATGCATTTTGCTTTACAAGCACCCTGCCAGTCTCCGCCCTGGAGCTGACACTGGGGAAATTCCTGGCCGCCTGGGCACTCTGTGCGCTCACGATTTTATTGAACTTCCCATTGGTCATTACCATAAATTATCTGGGCATCGCGGACAATTCGACCATCTTGGCTCAGTCCATCGGGACTTGGCTACTGGCAGGTGCTTATCTTTCATTCGCCTGCCTCATCTGTGTACTGGCCTATAATCGTCTGATTATTTTTGTGATCACACTCGCGCTACTATTTGCAGTAAGCACGTTATCACTAGTTCTGGATATGTTGGACCATCAGGCGCCCATCTGGCTGATCGATAGTTTGATTTCACTCAATCCACAGATGCGTTTCAGCTCGATAGATAGCGGCCTTCTGACGCTGCATGACACGTTGTACTTCATAAGCATGATCATTGCGTTCCTCACCGCAACCACCCTTACTTTAAATTTCAGGAAAAGCTGAGAAAGGAACCCCCCATGAGGAACCTCATGAACTTCGGCGTGACGTTGATCGTCATCGTCCTGCTTTTTCTTGCCTTTAACCTGGTTTGGGCACTGAAGCTGCCCAACTACCGCCTGGACCTCTCAGAGAAAAAAATCCATACCCTGTCGCCTTCGACGCAGGCCCTGCTCGCGGGGCTTGAAACCCCCATGGAGGTGTATTTTTTCAACGCCAGTCACGCCCGCAAGAGTGAAGCATTGAAAAGCCATGGCGCGTACATCGCGCTGCTGCTCAAAGCCTATGAAGGCGCATCAAACGGCAACATCACGCTGCACCTGATTGACCCTGAGCCCTTTTCAGAGGAGGAGTACCAGGCCGAGTCATTGGGCCTGGATAGAACGCAGGGGCTGTTCGGGCTCATCGGCACCCGCGCCAACCATGAACCTCAGAAAATCGAACGCTTCGACCCGGCCCAGGCGAACTTCCTGGAGTATGAGATCAGCCACTTGGTCCACAACGTCGCACGCCAGGAACAGCCAGTAATCGGCCTGATCAGCGGCTTAACCGTGGACGGCAGCCGGGATGAACGCAATCAGCAAATCACACCGCCTTGGCAGTTGCTCAAGGAAATCCGCGCTCAGTTCAATCTGGTGAGCCTGGGCAACGACATTTCGCGTATCCCCGGGCACATCAAGACCTTGATGGTGGTGCAGCCCGCTCGACTACCGGAACAAGCGCTTTTTGCCATTGATCAATTTGTCCTGGCTGGGGGCAAGCTGCTGATGTTTATCGACCCCCTGGATGAACCGGGCTCAACCACCGAGAACCCAGGCCAGCAAAACCTGCTCGCCGCATGGGGCGTGCAGGTGCCAGCGAACCAGGTTTTGGCAGACAGCCTCTACGCAACGCCGGTAGTGGTGGCGAACGGCCAAGCACCCGTACGCCATCCTGGGGCGCTCACCCTGACCCGAGAATCAATGGCGCAGAGCGATATCAGCAGTTGGGGCGTTGACAGGGTGACACTGTTGAATTCCGGTACGCTCATGCCCCTGAAAAAAAGCCGCACCACCTTCACTCCCCTGCTCTGGAGTTCGGAGCGAGCCTATACGTTCGATGGCGCACGCTTCGCCCAACAGGATGGGTTCGACGCCATGCTCAGCGAGGCCGCCATGCGCGGCCGGTCGAGTGTGATCGCCGCGCGGATACAGGGACCCGCCTACTCCGCCTTTCCTGACGGCATCAACGGCCAGAAAGCGACGTTGCAAAAAGCCGCCAATATCCATGTGGTACTAGTTGCCGACACTGACTTGCTCAGTGACCGCGTCTGGCTGGCCGCACGCACTGCCAACGGACACCAAGCGCAGCGTCCGGGCAACGCCAGGTTTGTCTTCAACACCCTGGATAACCTGGCGGCGCCTGACACACTAAGCGCTATCAGCCCCCGCGCAAGCGACGGGCCACAGCCTGGGTTGCTGGACAGAATGCGCAACGAGGCCGCGCAGTCCTACCGGAAAAAAGCCAACCTTCTGGAGCAACGTCTGGACCAGGCAGAAAAGGAGTGGCAGACGCTCAACGCGCCTTTATCGAGGCTGGGAAGCCAGGCCCTTTCCTCCAATACGCTGTTGCAGGCGCTGAACAAAGAACGCCTGCGCTTGCGCCTGGAACTTCACACCCTGAAGAAGGAAGCCTACAAGGACGTTCGGCAGTTGGAGCGCACGGTAGCCCTGCTCACTATCGTCACTGTTCCGTTGATGGTGAGCCTGCTGGGGCTGGGGATTCTCATCTCGCACCGACGCCGCCAACATCCACCCGCCGCGGCGTTCTATTGAGCGTCGCGGTCAGCGGCGGGTAATCAAACCCTGGCGCGCTACGCGGGTCAGGTGTCGGATGAACTCACCGGCATCGTCGGCGTTGGGCGCCTGGATTACCGCCAGGTCAAAGCTGTTCGTGGCAAAGCGCGCCAGGGACTCGCCGTCTTCGACAAACTGGATCAAGAAAGCCGAAGGGCGGCCAGTACGGCGGGGCCAGCCATCCAGGTAGCGCAATAGCGTCGGTTGGTGCTTGCCGCCAAGGAGGATTTTAGGGTTGCGCTGAGTGAGGCCCGCAGTGATCGGGGCCAGGCGTACAAGAGGTCGTAGTGCATTCATCGTGTCGTGTCTCTGCCTCAAAAGTCTGCGGGCAGGTGAGAGGCAACACCGAACCAGCGCTTTAGCGGTATTTCGAAACCTGGAGCAGGCTTCTGTCGGGGCTGCAGTGAGTCCCTGTGGCGCCCCGCAATTAGCTGTTTAAATCGGCGCATGCAGCATCCTAGAGAAGCCGGTGGGGCGGTGTCAAGAATCCCGTACAACGAAAAAGGCCCGCACGGGCGGGCCTTTAACACGTGTGCTGCAAGATCAATTGGCGATGGCGCGATCGACAGACAGTTTGCCAGCACCTTCGAACAGGACCGCCACCGTACCGCCCAGCAGTGCCAGGGCGAACTCATAGCCGTTGTTGGCCATAAACAAACCGTTGCTGATATGCACCGAGAATATCGCCACCAGCGAGACAATCGTCAGACCCAGCGCCGCTGGGCGTGCCAGCAGGCCAATGATCAGCGCCAGGCCGGCAAAGAACTCAGTGCCGCCCGACAACAGCGCCATCAGCGTACCTGGGGCCAGGCCGATGCTCTCCATCCACTGCGCCGTGCCCGCCAGGCCACCACCGCCGAACCAGCCAAAGAGTTTTTGAGAACCGTGGGCGGCAAAGATGACGCCGACGAAAATCCGCAGGACAGTCAAGCCGAAGCCTGCACGGGTGGACAGAACGTTTCTGATCATTGGGCTCATGTAGATAATCCTTTTCGATGATGGGGTTGCTTGGCCGCTATATTAATCAGTTTATATAATGATAAAAGCCGAAAATAGCGTTAATCAATATCGATTAATTAGATTATTTGCGTGAGACGATCTTGGACGCCACCGGCTCCAGGGAGTCCCGTTCCCGATCAAACGCCAAGTAGTACTTGTTCACGCTATTAACATAGCTGACGCCGCCCATTCCAACCTGCTCCATGGCGATGCGCTCCACTTGGAAGAACCACTGATTGGGGTTCAACCCCCGACGCCTGGCCTCGGCGCGCATGCCCTGCACCCGTTCCGGGCCCATGTTGTAGGCGGCCAGGACGAACGCCATACGTTCGCGCTCGTTGAGCTTGGGGCTGGCGAAGAACTTGCGGCGAATCAGCGCCAGGTAGCGCGCCCCTGCCTGCACATTGCTGTCCAGCGTCTGGATATTGTTGACCCCCACACGCTGGGCGGCCGACGGGGTGATCTGCATCAGGCCTGTGGGCCCGCTGCCACTTTTCGCGGCGGGATTGAGGGACGATTCCTTGAAGGCCAGGGCCGCCAGGTTCAGCCAGTCCATGCCCTGTTCCCGGGCATGTTTTTGCAAGACCGGGCGCAGCTTTTCGAGGCGCTGGCGATCGGCCCGCGCCAAGGGGTAACGCACTTGGTAGAGGCGCCGATAGATACGCTGGAACGCTACATCCTGGTCTGACGGGGTCTTGTAGGTTTTCAGGAAGCGGTCGATGCTCGCCCGCAGCATCGACGCATCCTGGCGCACGAACCAGTACTCCTCACCCGGCTCACTGATCGCCACTTGCTTGTCGAAACGCAACTTGGGCAGGATCTTCGACCAGCGCTCGGCAATCGGTCGCTCGACAATGGTCAGGTGGAAGATCCCGGCCTGGACCATCTCCAGCACATCTTCCACCGCCAGGCTGGGGTCCACCCATTCCACCTTGACCGGCGGCAGCTTGCGCAGCGCCAGCTTCTGGTTGATCTGGTTGACCGCCTCCCCTGCTGCGCTGCCCGTGGTCAGGGCCAGGGTGCGCCCGGACAGTTGCTCCAACCGGGTAAACCGCCGCTGGCCCTTGAGACCCACCAGCCACAGCGGAACGTCACTGGCAATCGGGTCACTGCTGCTGATCTTGTGGGCAGCCGTCGCATCCAGCAGCTCACCGGGCGCCACCAGGTCACCTTCGCCACGGGCCAGCGCGCCCAGCAACTGATCCTTGGCCTTGGGAATGATCTTGAGGTTGATTTCCTGGCCATCGCGGGCCCGGCCATTGAGGTAGTGTTCGAAGGCCCGCAGGCGATGGTACTCGACACCAATTGACTGGCCCTGGACTTCACCGGAGCTGTTGCGACTCTGGTTGACCAGCACGCGCAACGTGCGACTGCTGCGGATTTCGGCCAGGTCGCGGACCTTGCCCGGCTTGGTCACTTCCAGCGGCCCGTCCAGACGCGCAACCGCCGCGTTGGGCAGCAGTAGCGTCAGGCATACCATGAGCAATGCCGAGGGTCGGATCATCCGCTCTCCGGAAAGAACAAGGCCCCATGCACCGCGAAAAACGCCACATTGGGGGACAGAAACAGAGCGCCAGAGGCGCAGACTTTGGGCGCAAGGGTGTCACAGCAGCAGGCCTTCGGCCAACCACGGTGTGACTTGCGACGTTCAAAGACAGCGATAACTCGTTGTAGTTCTTGGCTTTTCTTATAAATCCACAGCTCTGATAGACTTTCCGGCCGCAGGCGGAGATAGCACCATGCAACTCATTGATATTGGCGTCAACCTGACCAACCCCAGTTTCGACGACAAACACCAGGCCGTGCTCGACCGCGCCTATGCCGCCGGCGTGGGCCAGCTGGTGGTCACCGGCACCAGCGTGCACGGCAGCGAACAAGCCCTGGAACTGTGCCAGCGCTGGGATCCAAGCGCCCGACGCTTGTTCAGCACCGCGGGCATTCACCCCCATAGCGCCAGCGACTGGAACGCCGACAGCGAGCGGCAACTGCGTGACCTGCTCAGCCAGGACCGGGTGCGTGCCGTGGGTGAATGCGGGCTGGACTTCAACCGTGACTTCTCACCCCGCCCCCAGCAGGAAAAAGTCCTCGAAGCCCACCTGGCATTGGCCGTCGAATTGCGCTTGCCGGTGTTTCTCCATGAACGGGACGCCAACCAGCGCCTGCTGGAGATCCTGCGCGACTACCGCGATCAACTGCCCGCCGCCGTGGTGCACTGCTTCACCGGCGAACAACGCGCACTGTTCAGCTACCTCGACCTGGACCTGCATATCGGTATCACCGGCTGGATATGTGACGAACGCCGTGGCACACACCTGCACCCGCTTGTCAGGGAAATCCCCCGGGGCCGCCTGATGCTGGAAAGCGACGCGCCCTACCTGCTACCGCGCACCCTGCGGCCCAAACCGAAGAACGGGCGCAATGAGCCAGCCTACTTGCCGGAGGTGTTGCGCGAAGTGGCCCTGCACCGCGAAGAAAGCCTGGAAGACCTGGCCCAACACAGCACCGCCTGCTCCCGTGCGTTTTTCGGCCTGCCTGCGTTGGATTGACGCGGCGCATTGACCCACATCAACACCCTTTTTCCGAATAGCGGCACAATAATGGCACCTTGCCAAAACTGTTTCCGCTATCAGAGAAAACCTTCCATGGGTGCCTGGCTTAGCAATATCTCGCTGAAGTACAAATTCTGGGCCGTGAATGCGGTCGCTTTCATCACCACGCTGCTGCTGGTGCTGTATGCCGTGCACCTTGAGCAACAGGCCCGCAGCCATGCCTCCCAAGCCTCGGCACAAGCCCAGGGGCGCTTGCTCGGCGCATGGCCGGCGGGGCAGCCGCTGCCCAAGGACGAGCACTGGCTGGTGTTCCAGCGGGGCCTGGCTCCCGAACTGGCAGATCAGGACCTGTCCGCCCTCAGCGAGGCCAATGGCTGGGTCGAGTTCAACTCTATGCCGCTGTTCGGCGAAAACCCGTTGCTGGGCGCCGAGGTCATCTCCCGCGCCGACGGCCAGCAAATCGCCGTACTGGCGTATGCGCCGAGCCTGAGCCAGGTGTTTACCGAACGCTTCACCAACTACGCGGTGGCGGTGCTGATCCTGATGCTGGCGATGCTCTGTGCCTCGCAACTGCTGATCCGCTTTTTGCTCGCCCAACTCAACACCTTGAAAGACGTGATGCTGCACGTAGAAAAAACCGGCGACCTCTCGGCCCGCGTTCCCCTGGCCTGCAAGGACGAAGTCGGGCAGATGGCCAGCGCGTTCAACGCCATGCAGGCCGGCTACCAGCGGGTGGTCAGTACTGTGGCGCGCACCGCCAAACTGCTGGACGACGGCGCCGCGCGCCTGGCCAGCAGCATGAATGAAGTCCAGCACGGCATGCTCGGCCAGCAAAGCGAGACGGACCAGGCAGCCACCGCGATCAATGAAATGACCGCCACCGTGTATCACATTGCCCAGCACGCCGGCGCCACACGGGACCTGTCACAGACCGCCGACACCCTGGCCGGCAGCGGCCAGGAAGTGGTGACCCGGGTCCAGCGTTCGATTGCCGGGTTGTCCACCGGCGTGCAGCAAACCGCCGAGATGATCCAGAAGCTGGCCGAGGACAGTCAGAAGATCAACGGCGTGGTCGGGGTGATCCATAGCATCGCCGAACAGACCAACCTGCTGGCCCTCAACGCTGCCATCGAAGCCGCCCGTGCCGGGGAGATGGGCCGCGGCTTTGCCGTGGTGGCCGATGAGGTGCGCAACCTGGCCAAGCGCGTGCAAAGCTCCACCGATGAGATCACGCGCATGGTCTCGGCCCTGCAGGCCGGCACCCGGGATGCGGTGGATTTTATGCAGGAAAGCTCGTTCAAGGCCGATGACTGCGTGCAGCAGGCCCAGGAAGCCGGCGCCTCACTCGCGGAAATCACCAGTGCCGTGGCGCAGATGCGCGAGAGCAACACGCAGATTGCGGTCGCCGCCGAACAGCAAAGCCATGTGGCCGAAGAGATGAACCGCGCGGTGGTGAGCATCCGTGATGTCACAGAAAACACCGTGCAACAGACCGTGGACTCTGCGACCACCAGCAACGAACTGGCGACCCTGGCTGGCGAGTTGAGCAAGGCGATCGGTCAACTGAAGTTGTGAGGTTTGCCTGCCGTTCAGCCAACGCTTGCCGTTGGCTGAACCCGTCAATTGGCTATAACCCCCATAGCCAACCCCAATTCGCCGCCCCTGCCCGCCCCACCTAAACTCTGTTCATCGAGTATCAATGGACAGAGGATTTATCATCATGGGCAAACGTCACCCCAATCTCCCGGCCTGGCAATGGCGCGCCTACCCGCAGAACCATCAGCACCCGACCAACCTGGTGTTGCACCTGATTGCAGTACCGCTGTTCATCGTCGGGTTTCTGCTGATTGTGTCCGGGGTGTTCAGCCTGAGCTTGGCCAGCTTTGCCATCGGCGTGGTCGGCGTGTTGGCCGGCCTGGCCCTGCAACGTCATGGGCATAGCCTGGAAGCCCAGGCCAGCGAGCCGTTCAGTGATCGTAAGGATGCAGTACAGCGCCTGGTGGTCGAGCAGTTCGTGACCTTTGCGCGCTTTGTCCTCAATGGTGGCTGGTGGCAAGCCTGGCGTCAGCGCCACCGCCACTGACGCGGGCTCAGGCGAAGACCACCACGGTCTGGCGGCTGATGGCGATCAACTGGCCGTCAGGCCCCCACAACATCGCAGCGGCATGACCATAGCCGTCGCGGGCATGCTCGATCTCGACGTGGTACTGGCACCAATCCAGGGTCGTCAATTGCGCCAGAGGCTGGATGAATTCGATGGTCCAGGTCAGGGTGCTGCCCGCTGCAGGCCGCTTCAGGTGCGGTAGCAGGGCCGGCGGCCAGGCATCCACCAGCGCGAGGATATGCGCTTCGGTCAAAGGCTCCTCCTTCACATCCCCGCGCAAACGCACCCAGCCGCCCATCTCCCGGGATTTGTTGCCCGTGAACGGCAAACCGCCGACGCTCCAGCGCATTGCCAGGTAGCGCATGAACTCAGGCGTCACGCCTTTGATATAGGGCAGTTCCTGGCATTCGTCCCAATGCTTGAAGGTTGGCGCGGGCAATGCTGGCACGTCGATCTCCGAAGGCCGTGATGCGCCGAAACTGGCCTGTGCCAGGGTCATTACTTCCCCACCCTGCACCACCCGCCCCAGCAACTGGCTGACCGCCTTGCCTTCGCGCAGCACTTCCACTTGATAGCTGGCAGAGACGTCTGGCGCCACCGGCCCGACAAAGGTCACGGCCAACGAACGCAACGGCCGGTCTGCCGGCACCTGGGCGCGCAAGGCTTCGTATTGCAAGGCGGCGACCAGGCCGCCAAACGTGGCGCGGCCCTGGGCCCATTGCGCCGGGATAGACACGTCCAGCGGGTTATTACGGGCGGCGTCGAGCAAATCACTAAAGCGCATGGCGACCTCACATCAAGAAAATCGATTGTGCGATCTTAACCAGCGTGCCAGCCAGGTACAGCGCTTATTCCGGCCAAATACCCAGACAGATAAGCCGCCGCCTCAGAAACACTCCGCCGCCAGCTTATCCAGTACCCGATCCGCCTTGCCTTCGGCCTGGGCCATGGTGCGATGCCAGACTGCAACACAAGGTTGCAGATCCGCCTGGTGTTCGGCCTGCGCCAGCCATTGCCAGCAGTCATGCCAATCCCCCAGTGCGCCTTGGGCGGATTTGAGACGGGACATGGCCTTGGCCGGCAATTGCCCCAATTGCGGATAAGCCTCGGCCGCGTAACGTACGCGCTTGATCAACAAGCGCAGGCGATGGCGGTCGTGACCGGGATCGTGCAGGGCCGCATCAAGGGTCTGCCATTGCTTGGCCAGCCGTTTTTCGATGCGCGCCCGCAGCCCCTTGAGTAGTTTTTGATGATCTGACGCGCGGATAAAGCGGGGAAAGGCATCCAGGATCAGCAGCAGTTGTGCGACTTCCGGGCTTTGCGCCACCTGCCGATAGGTTTGTGGCTGCTGGCGCAGACGCCGCGCCGCAGCGTCGTGATAACCGTGCTGCTGCAAGTACGCCGCCAGCACCTCACGGTCGCGCAACGGCGTGGTCAATTGGCCGACTGCGCTGGCGGCCGCTTCCAGTTGCTCGACGCCGGGCAGCCCGCGCAAGGGGCGCAGCAGGCTGCGCAGGCGCCGCACCGTGGTGCGCAGGTCATGCAGCGCTTCGTCATCGGTAACCGCCGCCAGGCGCGCCTGGCAACTCAACAATCCGACTTCCAGGCCAATGACCTGGGTGACCAACTGATCCACCAACGCCGACATGCTGCTTCCCCTGATAAACAACGTCCATGTACCTGCGCAAAACAGGCGTCTGGAACTACCTTAACCACTACCCCGGCATGTTGCGCTGACTCGGATCAACGCCCGGCGCGCGACTCACGGATATAGAAACGGGCTTTTTCCGCTTTGCTGGCGCACCCTTCGAACGCTTCGAATTGTTGCTGGGTCTTGGCGCCAGTCAGCAACGACAGGGCCTTGGAATAGCTGACCGTGCCGGCGAAACCTTCAGCCTTGGCCAAATCCAGTTCGTGCCACGCCGCGTCCAATTGGCTGCCGCAGCTATCGCGATAGGCCGTTTTGCCGGCACAACCGGCCAGGGCCAACACAATCACAGGCAAACACATCCAGGCTTTCATCAATGACACCTCAAGAAAAGAAAACAGTCGTGGGATGTAGACGTTGCCTACATCGAAAAGTGCCTTATCACACAGCCTGAAATGCCTAGCGCCGATAGCCAAAGCATACCCGAGCAACTAGCTCGGCTTATGAAAATAATCACTCTTGTCAGCTAGGATTGAAGCAGCCCCCTGGTTGGGTGCATTGTGGACAGCTGTTTTGCGAAGGATCCGATCATGAAAAAACGCGTTGCATTGGTCCTGGGCTCCGGTGGAGCGCGGGGTTATGCCCACATCGGGGTGATCGAAGAGATCGAAAAGCGCGGCTATGAAATCGCCTGTATCGCCGGCTGCTCCATGGGCGCGGTGGTCGGCGGGATCTATGCCGCAGGCAAGCTTAAGGACTACCGCAACTGGATCGAAAGCCTGGACTATCTGGACGTGCTGCGCCTGGTGGATGTGAGTTTTCGCCTGGGCGCGATACGCGGCGAAAAAGTCTTCGGGCAGATCCGCAAGATCGTCGGCGAGATCAATATCGAAGACCTGCGCATTCCCTACACCGCCGTCGCCACTGACCTGACCAACCAACAGGAAATCTGGTTCCAGGAAGGCTGCCTGCACCAGGCCATGCGCGCCTCGGCGGCGATTCCCAGCCTGTTTACCCCGGTGATGCAAGGCAACCGCATGCTGGTGGACGGCGGCCTGCTCAACCCGCTGCCAATCGTGCCGGTGGTGTCGAGCCATTGCGACCTGATCATTGCGGTCAACCTCAACGCCACCAACCAGAAGCACTACACCCTGCCGGTAATCCAGCGCCCGCCGGCGTTCAAGAGCCGCTTCGACAACCTGGTGCGCTCGTTGGGTTCGCACCTGCCGTTTCGGCGCAAACAGGCCGAGCAACTGCTGTTGCTGGAACAGGAAGCGCTGCAGGCGCAAGCCGCTGATATCAACCCCTGGCTCGAGGGCGCCGAGCCCGAAGCCCAGCAACCGGCCGCCGCCCCTGAGTCCGCTGGTGCACCGAAATCCGCTACCGGTTCATTCATCATCGACAACGTGGGGCCAGCATCGCTGCTGGATCTGATCAACCAGAGTTTCGAGGTGATGCAGACATCATTGGCCCAGTACAAGATCGCGGGCTACCCGCCGGATGTGCTGATCAACGTGCCCAAGCGCGTGTGCCGGTTCTTTGAATTCTACAAGGCGCCAGAACTGATCGCCCTGGGGCGCGAGATTGCCAGTGATACGTTGGATCGGTATGAGAGTGAGCAGAGTTGAGAGCTTCGCTGGGGCTTGGGGCCCTATCGCGGGCAAGCCCGCTCCCACATTCAGATTTGTGAATGCATTCAAAAGGTGGGAGCGGGCTTGCCCGCGATGGGCTGCGAAGCAGCCCCAATAAGCCGAATGCGTTGTACCAGATACACCGCAGCGGCTGGTTTTGGGGCTGCTTCGCAGCCCAGCGCGGGCGATGCGGCGTTCCGACAAGCCCGCTCGCCACAGGGGAGTTCGTCAGTTTCTGAAAGTTGTGTAGATACTTATGCCTATCGCGGGCAAGCCTGCTCCCACATTCAGATTTGTGAATGCATTCAAAAAGTGGGAGCGGGCTTGCCCGCGATGAGGCCGGTCCAGCCACCACAATCCCTCAGCCCTCAGCCCCCAACAACCGATACCCCACCCCCGCCTCGGTCACGATAAAGCGTGGCTGGGTCGGGTCATCCGCCAGCTTCTGGCGCAAGTGCCCCACCACAATGCGCAGGTAGTGGCTGTCTTCGGTATGGGTCGGGCCCCAGATGTCCTTGAGCAACTGCTGCTGGGTAATCACCCGGCCTGGATAACGCGCCAGTTGCGCCAGCACCGCGTATTCCTTGCGGGTCAGGGCCACGTCGACACCGTCCAGCAACACCCGCCGATAGGCCAGGTCGACCGTCAGCGGGCCAAACTGCAGCGCCGCCTGCTGGGCTTCTCCGACAGGCGCCTGGCGTAACAACGCACGGACCCGGGCCAGGAACTCCTGGATGCCAAACGGCTTGGTCACATAGTCATTGGCGCCACCGTCCAGCGCCTGGACCTTCTGCCCTTCGCTGGCCCGTACCGACAACACCAGCACCGGGGCTGTCGACCATTCGCGCAACTCACGCAGCACCTGCTGGCCGTCCATATCCGGCAGGCCCAGGTCCAGCACCAGCAGGTCCGGTTTGTTCAATGCGGCCTGGGCCAACCCTTCGGCGCCGGTTCCAGCCTCAATTACCTTATAGCCCTGGGACGCCAGGCTGATGCGCAAGAACTTGCGGATCTGCGGCTCGTCATCAATGACCAAAATCGTCGCAGTCTGGCTCATGGTGTTCCGTCACAATCGCTGAAAAAAAATAAGAGTAGCGCACCTGATATCACGCTTCACTTTCCAGGCTCGGCTGGGTCTGCAATGGCAGGAACAACGTGATGCAAGTGCCCCGCCCGTCGATGCCCTCGGCCACGCTGATATGCCCGCCGTGGGCGCCGACCATGCCCTGGCAGATTGCCAGGCCGAGCCCGGTGCCCTGCCCGCCGCGGTCGCCGCGAGCGGCGGTGTAGAACATATCGAAAATCTTCGCCCGCTCCTCTTCAGGAATCCCCGGGCCTTCATCACTCACCGAGAAAAACAACGCCTGGTCCGCCGCACCGGCACGCAGTTGCAAGCGACCATGGGACGGTGAAAAACGCGCGGCGTTTTCCAGCACATTGACCAGGGCTTGCTCGATCAAGGCGGCATGCACATACAGCAGCGGCAACTCGGGCGGCACCTCGGTACTCACCTGCAACGGCGCCAGCACCGCGCGCAAACGGGCGAGGGAACTGCCGACGATATCGCCGGGCGACACCCAGTCGCGCGCCAGCTTCAAGGCGCCATGGCCCAGACGGGTCATGTCCAGCAGGTTCTGGATATAGCGGTCCAGGCGCTCGGCTTCGTCGCGAGTGCCTTCGAGCAGCTCACGGCGATCTTCCAGGGGAATGGCTTCGCCCAGGGCCAGCAGGCTGTCGATGCTGCCGCGCATGGAGGTCAGCGGCGTGCGCAGATCATGGGACACCGAAGCCAGCAAGGCACTGCGCAGTTGCTCGGTCTCGCCATGCAAACGGGCGGCCTCCAGATTCTGCGCCAGCTGGGCACGGGCCAGCGCCTGGGCCAATGGCTGGCTCAAGGCCGTGAGCAGGCGCCGACGTTGGCCACTGAGTTCCAGGCCGGCCTTGGGGCTGACGCCGAGCAAACCCAATGGACCATTTTCAGCGGACAACGGCCACCACCACCAGCGCCCAAACGGCAAGGTGCCAGTGCCCATGCCCGCCGGTTGGTCGTGCTGCCAGGCCCAGTCGGCGGCGGCACGTTCGGCTTCGGTGAAGGTGATCGGCCCACCGGTCTCGACTTTCCACTCACTGGGCCCGTCGCGATTGACCAGGCACAACTGCAAATCGCTCCAGCCCTGCAGATGATGGGCCGCTGCGCTGATCACCGCTTGGCGGTCGGTGGCGGCGGTGAGTTTGCGCGACAGGTCGAGGAGCTCGCTGGTTTCTTCCTGAGTGTCGCGCAGGGCTTGCAGTTGCCGACGCTGACGCGCAGCCAGGTTGCCGGTCAGCGCCGCCATCAGCAGGAAAAACAACAGCGTCAGCACATCTTCTTCACGCTGGATGGCGAAGGAAAAATTCGGCGGGATAAACAAAAAGTCATAGGTCATGAACGACAGCGCCGCACAGGCCAATGCCGGGCCCAGACTGCTGCGAACCGCCACCAGCAGCACGGCCGCGAGGAACACCAGGGAGATGTTGGGCAGCGGCAGGATACTCGACACCCCCCACGCCAATGCACTGGCCAGCACGGTTGCCAGCAGCGCCAGGGCGTAGTCGAACCACACCAAGCCCCGCACCTCGGGCAAGCGTGGCGGCACCGGCGTTTCATCGCTGTCGAGGACGTTGATTTCCAAGCCCCGGGCATTGCGCAGCAAGCGCGCCGCCAAACCGCCGCCGAACAGTCGGCGCCGCCAGCGCGGGCGCGACTGCCCCACCAGCACCAGGCTGGCACGGCGTTCGGCCGCGTGCTGGATCAGGGTCTTGGCCACTTCGCCGGCACGCAGCAACACCACTTCGCCACCCAGGCGCTCAGCCAACTGCTGGGCGTTTTGCAGGCGCAGCCGCGACTGCTCGTCGCGCATCCGGCCGTTGTCCACATGCACCAGGCTCCAGGGCAAATGCCGGCGCTGGGCCACACGGCTGGCGTGGCGCACCAGGCGTTCGGCCTCGGCATCGCCATCCACCCCCACCAATAGACGGCCGCGCACGGTCGGCGCGGCCTGGCCCAGTTGCCGGTAGCCCTGGGCCAGGTCGTCATCCACGTGAGCGGCGGCGGTCTGCATCGCCAACTCGCGCAGGGCCATGAGGTTGGTCTGGGTAAAGAATGCATCGATGGCGGCCCGCGCCTGCTCCGGCACGTAGACCTTGCCGTCGCGCAGGCGCTCCAGCAATTCGCGGGATGGCAGGTCGATCAGCAGCAGCTCATCGCCTTCCTGCAACACCCAGTCCGGCAGGGTTTCGCGCACTTGCACGCCGGTGATACCGCGCACCTGGTCGTTGAGGCTTTCCAGGTGCTGGACGTTGACCGTCGTGAACACGTTGATGCCGGCGGAGAGCAGTTCCTGGATGTCCTGCCAGCGCTTTTCGTGGCGGCTGCCGGGGGCGTTGCTGTGGGCCAGTTCGTCTACCAGCACCAGCCGGGGCTTGCTGGCGAGCAAGCCGTCGAGGTCCATCTCTTCGAGCATCACCCCACGGTATTCCGAGCGCAGCAACGGTTGCTGGGGCAAGCCACTGAGCAAGGCCTCGGTCTCGGCGCGACCATGGGTCTCGACCACCCCGGCCACCACTTTGACGCCCTGGCGCAGTTGGGTGTGGGCCGCCTGGAGCATGGCGTAGGTCTTGCCCACGCCGGGGGCGGCACCGAGGAATACTTTGAGCCGGCCACGGCCGTGCTTGGGCAGGTCGGCTAGGAGGGCGTCGGCGCGGCCGGAGTCACTCATGGGAACAGTCTTCTTTCAGTTAGTGATGTGGGGAACATGCTGCCGCCATCGCGGGCAAGCCCGCTCCTACAGGGGCAATGCATTCCTCTGTAGGAGCGGGCTTGCCCGCGATGGCGGCGCCACGGTTTACAGCTTTTCCAGCGCCATGTTCAGCGCCAGTACATTCACCACCGGCGGCCCCACCAGCGGCTGTTCGATATGCTCGTCCATCAAGCGCTCCAGGGTCGACACCGGCAACTGCCGTGCCGCCGCCACCCGCGCCAGTTGATAGGCAATTGCCTGCGGTGGCAAGTGTGGATCAAGACCACTGCCGGAGGTCGTCAACAGCGCCAGGGGCACGGGGCCCTGGCCTGGCACCTGAATTTTAGCGGCGTCGTCAAACACCCGCGCCGCCAGCGCCGGATTGCTCGGGCCAAGGTTGCTGGCGCTGCTGGAGACGGTGGCAAACGCACCTGCCGAAGGCCGCGAGTGGAACCAGCGCTCGCCGGTAAATTCCTGGGCAATCAGGCTGGAGCCGCGCACCTTGCCTTCGGCATCGCGCACCAGGCTGCCATTGGCCTGGTCGGGAAAGGCCACCTGGGCGACGCAGGTCACCACCAGCGGATAGGCCACGCCAGTGATCAGGGTCATCAATACCAACAGGCTTATCGCCGGGCGGATCATGCTGGACATTTCATCTTCCTCAATTGATTCGTGACCTGTAGGAGCCGGCTCCTACAGGATTGGCTCAGACCAGGTGCAGCGCGGTCAGCAGCATGTCGATCGCCTTGATCCCGGCGAACGGCACCAAAAGCCCGCCCACGCCATAGATCAACAGGTTGCGCCGCAGCAACGCCGCCGCACTCGCTGCCTGCACTCGCACACCGCGCAGGGCCAGGGGGATGAGCACCACGATGATCAGCGCGTTAAACACAATGGCCGACAGAATCGCGCTCTGCGGGCTGCTCAGGTGCATCACGTTGAGCACGCCCAATTGCGGGTAGATCGAGGCGAACAACGCCGGCAGGATCGCGAAGTACTTGGCCACGTCGTTGGCAATCGAAAAGGTGGTCAGCGCGCCCCGGGTCACCAGCAATTCCTTGCCGATCTGCACCACGTCCAGCAGCTTGGTAGGGTCGCTGTCGAGGTCGACCATGTTCGCCGCCTCGCGGGCCGCCTGGGTCCCGTCATTCATCGCCATGCCCACGTCCGCCTGGGCCAGGGCCGGGGCGTCGTTGGCGCCGTCACCACACATGGCCACCAGGCGCCCGTCGTTCTGCTCGTGGCGGATGCGCGCCAGTTTCTTCTCCGGCGTGGCTTCCGCCAGCACATCATCCACGCCGGCTTCAGCGGCAATCGCGGCGGCGGTCAGCGGGTTGTCGCCGGTTACCATCACCGTGCGGATCCCCAATTTGCGCAGCTCGGCAAAGCGCTCGCGAATGCCGGGCTTGACCACGTCCTTGAGGTGGATCGCGCCGAGCAGTTTACCGTCGGCACACACCAGCAACGGGGTGCCACCACTCTGGGCGATCTTGTCGATTTCCCGGGACAGCGCCGGCAACAGGTCCTGGCGCTGCTGACCGATAAACGCCAACAGCGAATCGACAGCGCCTTTACGGTAGACGCGGCCTTGATAGTCCACACCGGACAAGCGCGTTTCGGCACTGAACGGCACGCCCGTCAGCTCTTGCACAGAGGGCTCGGTGTACGGATGCAGGGCCCGCAGGTATTCGACGATGGATTTGCCCTCCGCCGTATCGTCTGCCAGCGAGGCCAGCAGCGCGCCTTCGGCCAACTCCTTGCCGTTGACGCCGGGCGCGGCGTAGATGCCAGCGCAGCGCCGGTTACCAAAGGTGATGGTGCCGGTCTTGTCCAGCAACAGCACATGCACGTCCCCCGCGGCTTCCACGGCGCGCCCGGACTTGGCGATCACATTGAGGCGCACCAGGCGATCCATGCCGGCGATGCCGATGGCCGATAGCAGGCCACCGATGGTGGTGGGAATCAGCGTGACCAGCAGCGCCACCAGGAACACCAAGGGCAGGCTGCCATTGGCGAAATGGGCGAACGGCTGCAAGGTCACGACCACCAGCAGGAAGATCAGGGTCAGGCCGATCAGCAGGATATCCAACGCCACTTCGTTGGGGGTTTTCTGGCGCTTGGCGCCTTCGACCAGGGCGATCATGCGATCCAGGGTCGACTCGCCGGGGTTGGCGGTGATGCGAATCACCAGCCAGTCCGAGACCAACCGGGTATTGCCGGTGACAGCCGAGCGGTCGCCGCCGGATTCGCGGATGACCGGCGCGGACTCACCGGTGATCGCCGCTTCGTTGACCGCGGCGATGCCTTCGATGACCTCACCGTCGCCCGGGATCATTTCCCCGGCCGCTACCCGCACCACATCGCCTTTGCGCAGGCTGGTGGCGGGCACCACCTTGAAGCTGCCATCGGCCTCCTGGCGCCGCGCACTCAGGCCCTCACTGCCGGCCTTGAGGCTATCGGCGCGGGCCTTGCCACGGCCCTCGGCCAGGGCTTCGGCGAAGTTGGCGAACAGCACGGTGAACCACAGCCACAGGGCAATCTGCACCGCGACAAAGGTCGGCACGCTGCTGTCCGGCACCAGGCACAGCACCGTGGTGAGGATCGCGGTCAGCTCAACCACCAGCATCACCGGCGAACGCTTCAACTGGCGCGGGTCCAGCTTGACGAACGCCTGGACCAACGCAGGGCGCCACAGGGCCGAGATCGCAGTCTTGGCCGATTCCTGGGTCTTGACCGGAGCGGCATTGTTTACAGGCATATTCATGTTCATACCCCTTAGAAGCCCATGCTCAGGTGTTCAGCGATAGGGCCCAGTGCCAGCGTCGGCAGGAACGTCAGGCCGCCCACCAGCAAAATGGTCACGGTCAGCAACGTCACGAACAACGGGCCGTGGGTCGGGAAACTGTTCTGGCCAATCGGTGCGCTTTTCTTCATCGCCAGGCTGCCGGCCAGGGCCAGCACCGGGAGGATGTAGCCAAAGCGCCCGATCAACATGCCCAACCCGAGCATCAGGTTGTGAAACGGCGTGTTGGCGCCAAGGCCAGCAAACGCCGAACCGTTGTTGGCACTGGCCGAGGTGTAGGCGTACAGCAACTGGCTGAAGCCATGGGGGCCGGGGTTGGTGATGGTCGCAGCGGTAGCCGGCACGCTGGCGGCAATCGCGCCGAGCACCAGCACGCCCACCGGCATTACCAGCAGGGTCACCACCAGCAGTTGCACTTCCCGGGCCTGGAGTTTCTTGCCCAGGTATTCCGGGGTGCGGCCAATCATCAAGCCGGCGAGGAATACCGCGATCAGCACGTTGAGCAACATGCCGTACATGCCGGCGCCGACGCCGCCGAAGATCACTTCGCCCACCATCATATTGACCAGCGCCACCATCCCGCTCAGGGGGCTGAGGCTGTCTTGCATGCCGTTGACCGAGCCGTTGGACGCCGCCGTGGTGGTCACCGACCACAACACCGTACCGGTGGTGCCGAAGCGCGCTTCCTTGCCTTCCAGCGGCGCAGTCTGCTCCACGGCCGGATTGTTCAGGGTCGGGTTGGGTTGGTACTCGGACCACAACGACACCGAACCGCCAATCAGGAACAGCGCGAGCATGCAGCCAAGGATCGCGCGGCTCTGGCGCAGGTCCTTGACGTAGTGGCCAAAGGTGAACACCAGCGCCACCGGGATCATGATGATCGCCGCCACTTCAAACAGGTTGGCCCAGGCCGTTGGGTCTTCGAATGGGTGCGCCGAGTTGACACCGAAGAAGCCACCGCCGTTGGTCCCCAGTTGCTTGATCGCAATCTGGCTGGCAGCCGGGCCGAGCGGGATCACTTGATCAACGCCTTGCAGGGTCAGCGCATCAACGTAGTGGGCGAAGGTTTGCGGCACGCCCTGCCACACCAGGAACAACGCCAGCACCAGGCACAATGGCAGCAGGCCATAAAGGGTGGCGCGGGTCATGTCCACCCAGAAATTGCCCAGGGTGCTGGCGGACTTGAGACCAATCCCACGGCAAAGGGCGACAAGGACGGCCAGGCCGGTGGCGGCACTGACAAAGTTCTGCACGGTCAGGCCGGCCATCTGGCTCAGGTAGCTGAGAGTCGCCTCACCGCTGTAGGACTGCCAGTTGGTGTTGGTCATGAAACTGACCGCGGTGTTGAACGCCTGCGTCCACTCCTGCCCGGGCAATTGCTGGGGGTTGAGGGGCAAGTAGTCCTGGAAGAGCAGGATCGAAAAGAGGAGTAAAAATCCGGCGAGGTTGAAGGCCAGCAGGGCCAACATGTACTTCTGCCAACTTTGCTCTTGCTGCGCATCGACCCCGGCCACGCGATAACAGACGCGCTCCACCGGCCCGAAAACCGGGGTCAGCCAGGTGCGCTGCCCTTCCATCACCTTGTAGTAGAACCGCCCCAGAAATGGCGCCGGAACCAGCACCACGGCGAAGAAGGCGATGATCAGCCAATAGTCATAACTGTGCATAGCCGCTCCTAGCCCCGGTCCGCGCGCAACAGCGCAACCAGCAGATAAATGAACAGCGCCACGGCCAATAGCAGTGACACCCCGTCCAGAACACTCATGGAAGTTTCTCCGTCATACGGCGACTGCCGCGTGTGGGCATTGTCCGCAGGAGGGGTGTAAAGGAGCGAGGGCGACGGGGTGGAGGGGGCGTAAAGATGGCGTAAAGAGTGGGGTGGACGTGAGGTTTGTGGGGCTGTTGAGACCGCTATCGCGGGCAAGCCCGCGATAGCGTCAGCATATCCACCACCGCCCTACCCTGGTGCACGAAATAACGGTCTCAAACAACAGACTATCTCCCACACGACAGTTCCAGCCCTTTACGACACCCTTTTCCAAGCTGGCATGGCCGCTGCAACGTCCTGAAACATTCAAAACCGTTCAGGGAGCAGCGCAATGAACACACAACTCAAGCCCACCTTGGGCACTTTGCACCTGTGGGGCATCGCCGTGGGGCTGGTGATCTCCGGCGAGTACTTCGGCTGGAGCTACGGCTGGGGCGTGGCCGGGACGCTGGGCTTCCTGGTGACGTCATTGATGGTCGCCGCCATGTACACCTGTTTCATTTTCAGCTTCACCGAGCTGACCACCGCGATTCCCCATGCCGGCGGGCCGTTTGCCTACAGCCGTCGGGCCTTCGGCGAGAAAGGTGGGTTGATCGCCGGGTTGGCCACCTTGATCGAGTTTGTCTTCGCGCCGCCGGCGATTGCCCTGGCCATTGGCGCCTATCTGAATGTGCAATTCCCGGCACTCGACCCGAAACACGCAGCGGTCGGGGCCTACTTCGTGTTCATGGGCTTGAATATTCTGGGAGTGAAACTCGCCGCGACCTTCGAGTTGGTGGTGTGTGTATTGGCCGTGGCCGAGTTGCTGGTATTTATGGGCGTGGTCGCACCGGCGTTCAGCTTCAGCAACTTCGCTCTCAACGGCTGGGCGGGTTCCGATACGTTTGGTGCGCCGGCGATTGCCGGAATCTTTGCCGCGATCCCCTTCGCCATCTGGTTCTTCCTCGCCATCGAAGGCGCCGCCATGGCCGCCGAAGAAGCCAAAGATCCAAAACGCACGATTCCCAAGGCTTATATCAGCGGCATCCTGACCCTGGTGTTTTTGGCCATGGGCGTGATGTTCTTTGCTGGCGGCGTGGGCGACTGGCGCACCCTGTCGAACATCAACGACCCATTGCCCCAGGCGATGAAGACCGTGGTGGGCGAAAGCTCCGGCTGGCTGCATATGCTGGTGTGGATTGGCCTGTTTGGCCTGGTCGCCAGCTTCCACGGCATCATCCTCGGCTACTCGCGACAGTTCTTCGCCCTGGCCCGTGCCGGCTACCTGCCCTCCTCTCTGGCCAAGCTGTCACGCTTCCAGACACCCCACCGGGCCATCCTTGCCGGCGGCGTGGTGGGCATCGCCGCGATCTACAGCGACGGCCTGATCAACCTCGGCGGCATGACCCTTACCGCGGCGATGATCACCATGGCGGTGTTCGGCGCCATCGTCATGTACATCATGAGCATGCTCAGCCTGTTCAAGCTGCGTAAGAGCGAACCGCTGCTGGAACGCACTTTCCGCGCACCGGGCTACCCTATCGTACCGGCGATTGCACTGATCCTGGCGTTGGTCTGCCTGGTCGCCATGGCGTGGTTCAACACCCTGATCGGCCTGATCTTCCTTGGGTTCATGGCCGCAGGCTTCATCTACTTCCAACTGACCGCCCAAGACCGCGCCGACGCACCGGCAGATGCCATGTTGACCGGGCTCTAAACCAGCGAGGCAGAACGGGCCTACAATGGAACGACTGACGAACGCCGTCACTCAAAGCTGATAGTGCCGTGGGGAATCTTCCCCATGGCAGTCAGCCTCAAGGAGAGCCCTATGCCCTGGTATGCCTGGTTGATCATGGTGGTCGCCATCGGTTCGATCGTTGGTGGCTTGATGATGCTGCGTGACAGCGCCAACAAAGTGGAACTGACCGACGAACAACGCAAACGCGTCGCCGAGCGCAATGCTCAGGCCGATGCCAAGGATGCGCAGGATCGCTGAAACCAACGCCCCGTGCTGACCCTTACCGGCAGCACGCCAGGCGAATCGATTGAGATTAGTGCAAATTTGTAATCGGGCCGAGAAACAGCGCCAAACCTTGGTTAATATGGCGCGATGTTACAGAGGGCCCTCTCATGCGCTACTCGCAAAATCACAAAGCTCAAACCCATCAGCGCATCATTAAAGAAGCGTCGGTGCGCTTTCGCCGCGACGGCATCGGCGCCACCGGCCTGCAGCCCCTGATGAAAGCCCTGAACCTGACCCATGGCGGGTTCTACGCCCATTTCAAATCCAAAGACGAACTGGTGGAAAAAGCCCTGCAAGCGGCCTCCGCCGAGCTGGACGCCCATTGTGCGGCGATCTTCAGCCAAGAGCGGCCGCTGGAAGCCTTCATCGACAGCTACTTGTCCGAGTGGCACCACACCTCCCCCGACCAAGGCTGCCCGCTGCCCACCATGTCCTCGGAACTGGGGCAGCGCGGGCAACAGAGCCCCACAACCGATACAGTCCTCGACGCCCGACTCAAGCAAATCGAAACCGCATTGGGCAGCCCCAGTGCGAACGAACAAAGCCTGGTGATCATGTCGACACTGGTAGGCGCATTGGTGCTGGCGCGTAGTGTCGAAAACCCGCAACTGGCGACACGCATACTCGACGTCGTGCGGCAAAACCTGAAAACCGGGATCAATACAGCCCCTGCTGACGCAAAAAAGGCCGGTCAATGACCGGCCTTCTGCTTTGATTACTTAACCTCCAGCCTGTCGCGATTCTTCTCCAGCAGCGACTTGCCAATCCCCTTCACCTCCAGCAACTCATCCACCGCCGTGAACGATCCATTGGACTCGCGATAAGCGATGATCGCCTTGGCCTTGGCGGCGCCAATACCGAACAGATCGCGGCGCAGGGTTTCAGCGTCTGCTGCGTTGAGGTTGACTTTTGGGGTTGGCTGTTCACTTTTGTCTACCTGGGCCACTACCGGCACTGGCGCTTCGGGCTTGGCCGATGGGGCGGCGAAGGCCGCGACTGACAGGCTGGTGAGGACGGCAAAAACCAGGGAGGATAAAACGGATTTACGCATTAGAGACGCTCCATGACATCAGTGGGAAAAGCAGCTTTCCGAAGCTGCTTTTCAAACTTAGGCGATGTGGGGGGATAGTCAAAAATGGGTGAGTTACAACATATGGCAGCCGAAAATGGGCGTTCCCTGCCTCTGCCTCCATCACCGGACAAAAACCTCTGTGGCAACGGGCTGAACGGGCGGGAGCACAATCAACCGAAATAGCAACGCCCATATAAACGCCCTATGTCGGAGCGCGCACTGATTGCTTCATCTTGCCAGGTGAATTGGATATCATGGTTTTTTCGAGAAGAAGCGAGCCGGGACGAAATGCGAATGTCGACAGACCTGTATTCTGTAGCGGTAATTGGAACAGGCACGATGGGTAAAGGAATAGTACAGATCCTCGCACAGTCGAATAAAATCTCGACCGTATTCTGGAAAGGCCGCAGCCTTGCCTCTGTTAATGACTCTCTAGTTGAGTTGGAAAACCAATGGAGTCGCCAAGTTAAAAAAGGCCGACTCGAAGAGTCACTCGCCCGCCAATACCGAGAAAAAATAGTTACTGTTGAACATTACTCTTCCTTGTCTGACGCTAAGCTGGTCATCGAAGCTATTGCAGAGAACATGGACGCCAAGCAAGCCATATTCAAAGAACTTTCGACCATATCCTCACCCGACATGGTGCTGGCTTCAAACACCTCCTCGCTCTCCATCACTGGCCTTGCGTCGCTGTGCTCCTACCCACAAAACGTAGTAGGCCTGCACTTTTTCAATCCGGCGCCAGTCATGAAGTTGACTGAAGTGATTGCTGGATTGGCCACTTCAAGCGCCACACTTGACTGGGCGGTTGATTTTTCCAAGGGATTGGGCAAAGAGCCTGTAATTGTTAACGAAGCTCCAGGATTCATCGTCAATCGGATGTTGATTCCTATGATCAACGAGGCCATTGGTATTCTCGCAGAAGGCGTTGCCACAGCAGAAGAAATAGATAAGGCGATGCGCTATGGCGCCAACCATCCAATAGGCCCGTTGGCACTTGCAGACTTGATCGGCAACGATGTGAATCTCTCGATTATGGAAACGCTGCACAATGAAACAGGCGATCCAAAATATCGCGCCCATGCCCTACTGAGAAAAATGGTTAGAGCTAACCATCTCGGTAGAAAAACAGGCCAGGGATTTTACAAATACTAATTAGTCAACAAGGCACTTGGTTAATTTCAAGTGCCTTGTCAGAAGGGAGACTTCAATGATACACGCAACGGCAATTATAGATGACGGTGCAAAGATCGGCAGCAATGTCAGTATTGGCCCCTACAGTATTGTTCATAAAAATGTCGTTATCGGTGATAACACCGAGATCGGTGCATACTGCGAAATAGGCTTGCCAACAAAACTTGCAAATGGGCGCCCACTGATCATTGGTAACGGGGCCGTCATCCGTTCGCACAGCGTATTCTATGAAGGTTCAACTTTTGGTGAGAAACTGGTTACAGGCCATCGAGTTACTATAAGAGAACTGACAACAGCCGGAAACGGTTTCCAGATTGGCACTTTGGGCGATATCCAAGGCCATTGCGAGATTGGCGACTATGTCAAATGCCATAGTAATGTTCACATTGGACAGCACTCGACGGTAGGCAACTACGTCTGGATCTTCCCCTACGTGGTACTGACCAACGACCCCCACCCGCCGAGCGAAGTGATGGCCGGTGTTACCATCGAAGACTTCGCTGTGATTGCCACCATGTCGGTCATATTGCCCGGTGTTACCGTCAAAAAAGGTGCACTGGTAGGTGCCCACAGCTCCGTGAACAAGGACGTCAATCCAGATGCCGTGGTTGCCGGCTCGCCCGCAAAATTCATTTGCGGCACGGAGAAGATCAAACTGAAGGATGGTTCGGGGAATCACGCCTATCCATGGCGCCGACATTTCCACCGCGGCTATCCAGAGAAAGCTGTCGCCGAGTGGATCAAGGAATTTTCGTAACCCCCCGTTGATGCTGGTCATCAGTAAACCTTTTATAGGCTTCACTGATGAGCCAGCCCCCCTCAAGGCTCCAGGCGACGCTGCTGGTAGATCCAGTCCACGATCTCCCCATCCGGGGCATATCCACTGACTGTATCGCGTAGCAGCTGACGGACCCGGCTGTAGTCGTCCGCATCAACCGCCGCGAGAAGATCTGCCAACTTCCCTTTGAGTATCTCCCAATCCAGATGATCCTCATTGGCACTCATGATCATCGGATGTTGGGTAGCCACGACGTTGTCGCCAATCAGCAGTTCCTCGTAGAGCTTTTCACCAGGACGCAATCCGGTGAACTCGATGGCGATATCTCCATGGGGATTTTTATCCGAGCGAACACTCAGGCCGGACAGGTGAATCATCTTCTCTGCCAGCTCGACAATTCTCACCGGTTCGCCCATATCAAGCACAAACACATCCCCGCCCTGCCCCATCGACCCTGCCTGGATCACTAGTTGAGCCGCTTCAGGAATAGTCATGAAGTAACGCGTGATCTTGGGGTGAGTGACCGTGAGCGGCCCGCCGGATTTGATCTGCTTGTGAAACAACGGAATGACTGACCCGGACGAGCCCAGTACATTGCCAAAGCGAACCATGGTGAAACGGGTTTTGTTGACGTGGGAAATGTTGGCCTTGTCGCCAAACAATACGGGGGCCAACTCGCGGCTCAATGCCTGCAAGGTCAACTCGGCCAAACGCTTGGTACTACCCATGACATTGGTTGGGCGGACAGCCTTGTCTGTGGAGATCAGTACAAAATTGGAAACCCCGGCCTGAAGCGCCGCCTGAGCAGTATTCAGTGTACCGATAACATTGTTCAGGACACCTTCGGCAATGTTGTGCTCAACCATCGGCACATGTTTGTAGGCGGCCGCGTGGTAGACCGTATCAACATGCCAGGTCTTCATCACGTCGAGCAATTTTGCCTGGTTGCGTACCGAGCCAAGGATCGGCAGCAACCGTACAGGCAGCGACTCACGGGTGACACGCTGCTCAAGCTCGGACAGGATGCTGTAAAGGTTGAACTCACTGTGTTCGAATAGCAGCAGGGTCGTTGGACGCAATGCCAGGATCTGCCGACATAGCTCGGAACCAATAGAACCGCCCGCCCCCGTCACCAATACGCTCTGCCCCTTGATGCAATGCTCCAGCAGGTCCCCCTGGGCAGGCACGGCATCACGCCCGAGCAAGTCGGCAATGTCTACTTCCTGAATGTCATCGACTTTCACCCGGCCACTAGCAAGGTCCATGAAACCCGGGACACTGCGTACGTGCAGTGGGAACCCTTCCAGCAGGCCGAGAATCTCGCGACGACGCGCACGATTGGACGACGGAATGGCCAACAGGACTTCCTGGGCCCCCGTGGCGTCGATCATCTGTTGAATATGCTTGGGCTTGAACACCTGAAGGCCCGAGATAACACGATCAGAAATACTACTGTCATCGTCGATAAACGCCACCGGACGCATGACCCGTCCCATGCGAAGCGCAGCAACGAGTTGATTGCCGGCAGCACCTGCACCGTAGATCGCAACCTTGGTTAGCCCATCATGGCGACTGGTAAACGGTACATGTTGGGCAGCTGCAAACCAGTCACCCAAAAAGTACTGGCGCATGGCCAAGCGTAAACCACCAATCATGATCAGACTGAGCCACCAGTAGTTGAACACGATAGAACGCGGCACCACATTCTCGTGATTGCTGTACCAATAGACGACAACCCCCAGAATCAACGCCGACAGGCTGACAGCCTTGATAATCGCGATGAGTGCATCGTTGCCGAAGTAGCGCATCACGGCGCGATACATGCCAAAACGGATAAACAGCGGGATGGAAACGATTGGCGCGCTGATGAACAGCCATGAATGCAGGACGACGGGGTTGACCAATTCATCGATCCCGAGACGAACAACAAACGCCATCCAGAGGGCGAGCCAGACCAGCACAATGTCGGCAATGACCTGGAGGATCCGTTTGCGTCTGCGAGGAAGGCTCAGCAAATATGCCCGTAATTTATCCATGTTGTTCCCGACTACCCCTTACTGCATACAATTGAAAAAACGCTCGACTGGTGGCTTCCAACGCTGCTCTGATGGGTAAAGACAAGCGTCTCGCCGTGGCTTTCAAGCCTAACCAGGGACTCTCACCCAACAAATCATACAGGCTTAAGTATCCAAGCAAAAAAATGACAATCAAAACTTCTGCCTGCTTGCCCATCTCGCCCTTGGCAGCCGGAAATTCCCGACTGCCTATACGTTGCCCAAACAGCCTACCTAGTTGGACGGGCCAGAGTTATATCCCGCTTCAATCAGTTTTTTGATAATCAACGGCCCCAAGCTTTGTTCGGAAAAAAATACCGAAGCCTTAGATGTCAAATGGCCATAATCGAACGTTATCAAACCGGTTTTCCGGTCATCTCCCAGGTAGGTGAGGCAACCGTCCTGATCACAAAACACATTGATCGCAGAAAGATATTCGAAGCCGCCCGAACCATTCTCGTATCGATGCGTCAAGAGCTTATCAGTCTCAAACGGCACAGGCAGAAGATTGCCGGATATCCGCCGTGGAGTTTGCGACCAATATTTGCGGATGACCAACTGATATAAATTTTGATCGAAACGGGGCACCGGCCCTACGATGATGACTTTCTTGACTCCGGACGCAGTTGCTACGTGTGCAAGTTCTTTCAGGTTATTGACCGAGTCATGACCTTCCATTTGCGCAATCACCAGCACATCCGGTTTTTCCTTACGCATCACTTCCAGTGCAAACTCGTTTGATCGATCACAATATTTTCGCCCGCCCGTTGCGCGCCCAGGCAGGTTTGCTTCACAACCCGAACTGGCAACTTGGAGGAGTGAGATATCTTTGGGTAATGCCTCTCTCAGCCCATAGGCAAACTGCTGAGCATGCGAGTCCCCCCATACCATTACCTTGGTATTGGTGACAGGGGTGTAGCAGCTTGCATCGATTTGTTGACGTGGCGTCATCGTCGCATTGCCTGCCCGATAACTGTCAACATCAAAGAAGTCGCACTCGAATCTATATTTCTCAAACAATCCGTGTTTACTGGAGTACGCCCAGCCGGGCAAGGAGTTCTCATAATATTGAGCATAACCTTCCCGCTCCTTGAGAGATGCAGGCAACCCAAAACGATCAACAAAGCCATTTTTTACATAGGTCACGCCTCCGAGTACTACCAGTGCGGCACCTGTGGCGAGTAGCAGCGATGCCTTGGGCACCCAAGGGCTTACCTTGCGTAGCGGCAACTCAAGAAACCTATACGTCACATAAGCCAACAACACACTGACGCCTACTGCAAAACCGCCGGAGAGAAGATTTAGCTCATCCCCCCCTATGATCCGGATAAAGGTAATAACAGGCCAATGCCACAGGTAAAGCGGATAGCTGATCAACCCAATCCATATCAACGGTTTGCTAGCGAGAAGCTTGCTATTGAGCCAGGCCTGAGGGCCCGCAAGAATCGTCAGCACAGCACCGCAGACCGGCATCAATGCCCAAAAGCCAGGAAACGCTTTGTATTTATCAATCAGGACAACCGAGGCGAACAAAAAAGCCAGCCCCAGTGCGGAGAGCACATTGCCTACGCGCAATAAACCTTTCGCCGCTCCGGGCACCGACTTACCGAACACCGAAAAGTAGGCAATCAGGCTACCAGCCAGAATTTCCCAAAATCGATATTGCGGCATGTAGAAAGCTGCGGAAGGATTTACCGACAACTTGTAAAGGCCAGCGCAGAATGAAATAACCGCCATGCCGATCAATAGTGGGAGCACCAGAACCCGACGACGCCACAACACCCAGGCAGCCAGGGGAAACAGAATGTAGAACTGCTCTTCGACCCCCAGGGACCAGAGGTGAAGCAGGATCTTCAGCTCCGAAGAGGTATCGAAATAGCCCGATTCCTTATACAGGACCAGGTTTTGAATAAACCCGATACCTCCCAGGACATGCTTACCTAGAAACTTGAATTCCGCCGCCATCAGCGAAAACCAGCCAACGGCGTAACAGGTAAGCAAAACAAGGATCAGGGCCGGAAAAATACGATTGACCCGACGCTTGTAGAAGTCGAGAAAACTAAACTTACCCGCCTCAAGTCCTTTAAAAATAATGCTTGAAATCAAATAACCGGAGATAACGAAAAAAATATCAACCCCAATAAATCCGCCACGCATATAGGCAGGAAAGGCGTGATACAAAACAACTGAAATGATCGCGAATGCACGTAACCCATCGATATCGGGCCGGTAGCTCAAATGGGTTGCCAATGAGTCGGTTTTTTTCACTTCCTCATTGTTTCCTTGGATCATTGCCCTGCCACCCATCTAACCGAACTCCCGAGATAACCACTGTAAATACCGCATTGATGCGCTTGCCTCACTTCCACGCCAGCGGCGCTACTCTCTCTGTCCGGCCCGATATTTGACAGCCAGAAAGACCAGTGGAACATAGGCAATAACAGTACCCAGCCCTGCGTCCAACCCAAAAAGCGCTACAGCCAATGCCAGTGGAAACAGCCAAACCACATTGATGACAGCGACCGCTATCGTGACGGGCAAATGGCGGCCATATTGGCGGCTGGCAAATTGGTAAGCATGACTGCGATGAGCTTCATAGACCTTATCGCCTCGGGCAAGCCGCCGAATGAGGGTAAAGGTCGCATCCACGATAAAGACCCCCAGCATGATCAGCCAGGCGAAGAAAAACTCGGAGCCGGCCCAGGCAGCCTGAATGGAAAGGCCCCCCAGAATGATCCCCAGGAATCCACTGCCTGCATCGCCCATGAAAATACGGGCCGGCGGAAAATTCCAATACAAGAAGCCAGCCACAGACACGCTCAACAACAAGGGGGCCCAGATCATCGACTGATGCCCGCCCAAAAAGTAAATCAGCGTCAGAGCGAGGCACGCACAGATGGCCTGCAGACTGGCAAGACCATCAATACCGTCCATGAAGTTGTAGAGATTGAGCATCCAGACCAGATAAAACACGGCCAGGACATGACCCGCCCAACCAAGGTCGAACGTAACACCAAAAGCTGTAATTGCCGGTAGACCCTGCATCCAGGACAAAGTCCAGATCGCGGCAAAGAAGTGCCCTAACAAGCGCCAACGAGCTGCGATATGGCCATGATCATCCATAAAGCCGATGACTGCGATCAGTAATCCGGCGCCCAGTAATGCAGCGCTCTGAGCAACGGTTATCAACTCAACGTATGCCAGCCAAACGAGTGACGCCGCAAACGTCAGAACAATGGCCACGCCCCCGCCGCGAGGGGTCGGAACCCTATGCGAACTGCGGGCATTGGGAATATCAATGATGCTGCGATGCAACGCGTATTGACGCAGGAGCGCGGTCAGGGCCAGGGATACCAAGGCAACGATGGGGAAAATGTACCAATGCTTCATTCAGTTCGCTCGCTGAAATAATGTTGCGCAGTAACCTCAAGACCTTGCTCAAGTGTCAGTGGCGGATGCCAACCCAACACTTCTCGCGCCTTGGTAATATCGACTTGCAGCGAGCCGCAAAGACGTTGGGACAGCGCTTTTTTGCCTAACAACGTCGCTCCACAGGCCAACACCCACTGTGGAACCGGTATTAGCCTGGCAGGTGCGTCCAGGGCTGTTGCAAGTTTGCGTAGCAGTTCAGTAGTCGACACGTCGTCCCCATCACTCGCCAAAAAGGTTTGATTGGAGGCAGCCGGGTGAGTCGTACAGGTCAGGATAAGGCTTACGAGATTATCCAGCGCAACGAGGCTTCTTTGGTTGCTTATGGCACCAAATGGCAGTGGCACGCGTTTCACAAGCCACTTCATCATACTTTCAAAGTTCGCTTTGACGCCTGGCCCATACACTAATACTGGTCGGACTATCACCACCTCAAGCCCGGTCTCGAGCGCCAGTGCCTTCAGCGCCTCCTCCGCCTCCATCTTGGAAATACCATAAGGATCAACAGGTGCCGATGGATCTGTTTCGCGAAAAGGTCGGCCCGGGGCCGTTTGCTCGCCGTTGACCTTCACCGAACTGACAAACACAAATCGCCTGGCCCCAGCGGATGCCGCGCTGCGGGCCAACGCGAGGGTATGTCCGACATTCACCTGTCGAAACGCCGCAAGAGGATCCACCTCGGTGTCGTTCATGACATGAACTCGCGAGGCAAGGTGAACAACCACATCGACGCCCTGCACTGCAGGATGCTCTGGCGAGACCGCCGAGAAATCAGGAAGCACAACGTATTCGACATCCGACGCCGAAACATCCGGCAAACGACGAACAAGGGCACGCACCTGAAGGTGCGTGCTCCCTTGCAACTGTTGAATCAGATGACGGCCGACAAAACCGCTGCTACCGGTAACCAATAAGCGGGTTTTCATTTCTTTTGCCTCAAGACCGCCAATACCAAACACAAACCAGCGAATACCAGCTTATCCCGCGAGCGTCTGCGGCACTTAGCAGCACTGATCGCCAAGCGCAGCAAGTCCAGGCGCCCAAGCCCGATCCAGCGCCGAACGAAAGGTTCATCCGCCATACCGACCATGCTGGCAATGAGTGCAGCCTGATTCAGCCACCATCCGTCAAACACTTGGGACAAGCGCTTTTTGAACGCCTTCGAGCCGCTATTCACACCGACCTGGTTACCACCATGCTGGCGATAACGCATATAAGGCTGGGTATCGATCACCCACTTGAAGCCATGTGAACGGCTATACGCATAACAATACCAATCATGCAGTGTCACACCCCGAACTTGCGCATAACGGCTGTTGATATGCTGCTGAAGCTCAACAAACAGATGCCGGGAAAAAACGTACGTACACCCAGGCCCGGCAGCCTCAAACAGATGATCAAACGCAACCTGAGGCTGCGACTTGATAATGATGGACTCACGGCCGTCGGGCCAGAACGCCGTTACGTTGCCTGAGTAGCCATCAGCCCCGGTTTGGTTCATGTGCTGCGTGGCGCTGGCGAGCTTGTCCGCCAGCCATATATCGTCCTGATCGGCGAATGAAAAATAATCAAAGCCTTCAGTGGAAGCTTCATTGACTAGGCGGAAAAAATTTCGTGCAGCGCCGCCAAATTTTTCACCATGGGGCAAGCATTTGACTCTTGAATCTCTCAGACACAGTTGATCGACCCATTCTTCCGTACCGTCGCTGGAGCTGTCCACGCTGATCAGAATCGAAACGGATACGCCAACTTGACCCAAGATCGAATCAACTTGTTCGGCCATCCAACGCATGCCGTTGTAGGCAGCGAGTAGAACCAGAATTCGTGGCTGCATCAGAATCCACCCTCAGTACTTGACCCAAAAACAATCCGTGGAAGGTGACGTCCTGAAAACGACATTCAACGCACCCCGCCCAACTTCTTCTGCCAGCCATGGCTTACACCACGGATCATCATTTTCAGTGATTTGAGCTTACTGTCGTCTATCAACAGGTTAACGAAAAAACGCAATATCAGCGCAGACAGCAAACGCTTTTTCCAGCACGTCGGCGTATGTCGCATACGGCAAACAGCGACAGTATTACGAAAGAAAAAATAACGACGCACAGGGGAATATCTGAAAAAACTCAAGCCAAAAATTTTAACTGGAGGGGCATCAGACAATGCATGCCCCATTTCCACATTCAGGCAACCGTACAAGTTATAGCCCTTGTCACGAACCCGAAAACACCATTCCGTATCCGTGAAGTCAACGAACATCCCTTCGTCATAGCGAACACCTTCGATCCACGCGCGAGTACTGATGAACATACCCGAAGTAATCAGTGCATCCGCCTTCACGAGGCCGTGTTCATCATCAGAACTGAAAACCGGCTTGATAACGCCGTCGATGGAGCTGTAAAAAGGGAAATTGATTTTCTTTCCATCGCGGCGATCAAAAAACGCCGGACTGACAGCAATGCAGCTGGTGTCCTTTGCCTTGGCGCTGATCATCGCCTGATGCAACCGCGCAATTAGATCAGGTTCGGCGTGGCTGTCCTGGTCGAACGTCACGACGTATTGAATACCCGCCTCAATTGCCATTGCAAAGCCGGTATTGAGCGCGGCGCCCAATCCCTTGTTGCCATTTAGCGAGACATAGTTGACCCGCGCGCGCACTTCAGGCGCCTGCGCCAGGAATGATTCACTCCCGCCGTTATCGACTAATACCAGAAGCTCTACCTGAGCTGCGAGGGACGTCAGCAACTCGTCAAGAACCTCGATATCGGGATTATAACCGACAACTATTGCTGCAACAGTATCCAACTTACCTCCTGACTTCAGCGTTCAACGCCAAAGGTTCTTGATTTTTTATCACGACGGACCAGTACCACAATATCACTAGAAATCCGAATGAGTTGAAAAGAACGGGATTACTTAATGACATTAGCAGATACATTAATATTATCAGACGACTGGAGGAGCTTTGTGCACTTGCTATGTATCTACGATTAGGAAAAAGCAGAACGCAAAACAACAAAATCGATAATGGAAGCCCCACATACCGAACGGAATCCATCCAGGTAATTTCAGTCTGGGCAGCCAATTCGCCATAACCTTCGGTGTAGTAATACGACCCCAAACCATTACCGAACACTAGCATCTTCCAATCCGTCACACTCAGAAACGACAATATGTGACCAATTTTAATGTTATTCGACTGTTCATCAGAGCTAAACATGCTAGTTTCTGTTAGCAAGTAGCCCATACCCAGAATAATTACCGGCACCAAAACACACAACATCAGCAGCCGCGCAGACCAATTCTTATTATAAAAATAAAGTATCAGCATGGAAATAGCTGCCATTACTATCAACCCCCTAGAGGCAGACCAGATCACAGCCATTAAAATAACAGACACGAAAAACAGTGACCAAAAGCGCTTCACTTGTAGAAAGTCAAGATAAAACAGTGACAGCGGAAGTAATAGAAACGGAGAGGATCGATGATGAAGCATGAACATATCCAACCCGCCAAAACTACGTAACCCGTAGTAACCAAGTTCATTGGCATTGTAAAATTCAAGCAACATCCCGCCCAGCGACGAGCCCGGTTCAACCATCAACACAAAAGAAAAGGCACACATGATAAGTGCAAAGATAGCGCCTACTGCCTTGACAATCCCACCCATGTCCACGTCAAACTCGAAAATAGAGTAAATCAGAAAAAGTGAAACAGCCCCCAAAAGCATTTGCCGGGCATAATCAGCATCTGCATCACCTATTAAACCGAGAAAAAAACCGTATAAAAAAATCGTGAAGACGACAATGGGCGCAAATGTTTTAAGCGGCCGACTCAACAAAACATAAACCGCCATCAAAAAAAGCGGTATAAAAAACAACTTATTTAGTATAAACACCGGCAGCAGCACGGTCGACAGACAATAGAAGAACAAAAGCCAACTTATAATCCGACTAGTCATTGAAAACCCACGCTCGCGCAACAAAGTCAACAATCATCGGGTTCTCCCCGCCAAGATCATCTTCGCCAGCAATTTTATTTTTTTCCCCATAGATAACGCCATAAACAAGCGAAAGGCCAGATTGCGCTGAAGTTTGAACAATAGTAAAAATGTGTCTACGGCAATGTCAGCTCCCAAGGGATCTTTCTCTTCCTCGAAAAACGCAGTATCTCCAGGCCAGTCACCTTTTGTATCCAATAGGTTAGCGTAAACCTGTTCGTCGTACAGACAACTCAAATAGCGCGCCTTTACTGAGTCATAGGCATTGACTTTCTCAATAGCGCAAAACACCTCTTGATCGTACCGGTAGTCCGCTATAGAGCCCATAACAGTATTGATATCAGTTCGCTTAAGCCTGTCCGCTGGGGAATAGCCTTGGACCGGGGAGATCAACCCAACACATCGCTGCCCCCTGACGAACTGCTCCGCAAATGCGGTTCCTCCTGGCAATGGGTGGCTGTCGACATAAAAGTCTGCCCTACTGACCAGCTCGCTGTACTCCTGAAAATCTAGATGAGCCCTGATACTCAGCCGGGAACGATACTTAAATTTTAAGGGCCACCACCAGAATGCTTTTTTGACATCAGTGCCGATAACCATGAATGTCGAGGTGGGGTAGTCATCAAGAATACGCGCTACCAATTTGAAAATACTGAAGCCTTTACGAGGTTTGTACTTGATATCCGAGCCGGCAGAAATGAAAAGCAATGGGGCCTGCTTCGCCGGTTTGAAATCAACGGCCATCTTCCCGTTTGGGATGTTCAACGGGATACCTAAGAAGCTCTTGCGCCCCTGAATATGCTTGGTCAAATCAAAGCGGCAGCCGTGACCACTGAGCTCGAAGTAATAGTCTGCAACCGAACTCCCATAGGAGAAAACGTGATCGGCATGATTGACAAAAAACACCTCAAGCCCAGAAATCCGTTTTGCGACTCCGCATGCAATGACGACCAGAATATCGTCAGGATGGATATGCAGGACGGCCTTTTCATAGCTCGACAACAGGCATACCATCTCCGTCAGCGCGTCAACGGGAAAAGTAGCACTAACGACTTTGGTATCAGCAAAAAATCTGCAAACCTGGGCCTTGGCATCTGGCGTCGCTTGGCGCGAGATCAACAGATCGACAGGCTCGGCATGCATGGAGGCCAGTTTCTCCATTAACCTCGTATGCCCACCAGTCATGAAGGGCTCGCTCACGACATGCAAAACCCCTCCACGTTCATTGGACGCAGCAACGGAGTTTGTATCCGCCATCGAGAGGCAGCGTTCAATCAGGTCAGCCTCGACAAGTGGTGCATCATGAATCCCTACATCCGCAAACCAGAGCAGGTTGCCGTAGGCACGCGCCAAAGTGAGTGCCTGATTCAGATCAGCCGTCTCACGGATGGCAACTTCAAAATCCTTAAATAGTTTTTTCAAGCGTGATGTTCCAGATTCTTATGAAAATAATCATCAAGCCTTAGGTAGACAAAAACATACATGACCAGACTATACACAGCGTAATTTACCGCATAAGCCCAGGTCGCTGCTTCGACCCCCCACCATTGCGTGAACGCCATGGTCAACAAATACAAAGAAATGCAAAATATAATTTCAGTGGTAATAAAAACTTTGACCATAGCCCGACTCAGCATGACATACGCCATAATCCAGCTGAATATCTTCAGGCAGTCACCCACTACTTGTCCGGCAAAGAACATCCGGACAGGATAAAAATCGGAGGTAAAGAGTACTGCCACGACAAAATCTCGTAGCACATACATCGCGGCAGCAGCTAACAAGGCAACCGGAAAAATCAGTTTATAACCCTGGATAATTTCGGTTTTAACCTCAGCCGCCGTTTTCAGCTCCGAAAGCTTGGGTAGGTAATAGACACTTAATGTAGTCGTTACCAGCAAAAGATAAGCGGCACTCAGACGCCACATGGCTTCCCAATAACCAGCCATCTCCCAGCCGTATGCTGTCCCAATATGATTCCGAACCAGCATCTGCGCCAAGGGCGCACATGCAGCAGAAACAACAGCCATCAAGAAAAAGGCAAACAGCTTTTTCACAATCTGTTTGTCGGGGCGCCCGAACAGGAAAGAAAGCTTAAACCACTGGGTTCTAAGGCATAACAATAGCGTCACGACAAAACTGATAGATTGATAAACTACCAAGGCTACCAGCGCACCGTACAGACCAAAACTGGTAGCCAAGTAAAACGTCACACCAAATGACAAGAAACTGCCGGCGATATTAGCCACGATATACAGTACGATTTCCTTTCGACCGTTCAGTATCGCCAGCAACAATATGTTCAGCGAGAAAAAAACCACGACACCGGCAAACCAAAGAAAAACACCGCCCAAGGCGGTATCTTTCAGGAATAACGACGCAAGCTCTTTATTAAACAGAGCAACAAGCAATGCAACGACAAGACTACCCAGAATCGCCACAAACCCTGCTGTTTTCCATAACTTAACCTGTTGCTCAGGCTGCTCATGGTATTGCGCAGTGTATTTGACGACGCCATTGGTAATGGCGCCACCGGTAAATATCGTGATCACCTGCAGCGCGTTTTGAAACTGCCCTATCGCGGCGTATCCAGCGGGCCCCACATAAATTGCCAAGACTTTGTTAAGACCTAGCAAGGTAAGCATTTTAATGGCAACAGCAATACCATTTAATAGGCTGGTCCGAACCAGATTCATACGGTGTCCGGTTTAAAGCTATTGCAGGCTTCAATGACAATCCGAGCCTCCTCTACCGATAGCGTGGGGCCGATTGGCAAACTGAGAATCTGCTCATGTATCTGAGTCGATACCGGTAGCTGTTGATCCTTCAGTTCAGCATATGCCTGCTGGAGATGAGGCGGGATCGGATAATGGATGAGCGTCTGAATACCTTGAGCCGCAAGGTGGGCTTGGAGATCATCTCGCTGAGCACAGAGTACTGTGTAGACATGCCATACATGGCATTCATTGGTTGAGGCTTTGAATGCTACATCCACAGGTAGGGTAATCGCCGGATTGGTGATCGAATTGCTATACAGCTCGGCAATCTCACGACGATAGGCGGTTTGTTGGTCCAAGTGTTTTAACTTCACAGACAAACATGCGGCCTGCATTTCATCCAGCCGGCTATTCACGCCACGATATACGTTTTTGTATTTTTCATGGGATCCGTAGTTGCCCAGCGCACGAACCGTCTTGGCCAAAACTTCATCGCTGGTCGTGACCGCCCCAGCATCACCCAGTGCGCCGAGATTTTTTCCAGGATAGAAGCTGAATCCAGACGCATCGCCCCAGCTACCGGCCTTCTTCCCATCGATCATCGCACCATGCGCTTGCGCCGAATCTTCCAGAACCAGCAAGTCATGGGCACGAGCAAAGTCCATGATTTTTGGCATATCAGCCAGTCGCCCATACAGGTGAACCGGCAAGATCATCCGGGTTTTTGGTGTTATCGCGGCTTTTGCATTCTCCACGCAAATATTGAAAGTTTTCGGATCAGGCTCGACCAATACCGGAACCAATCCGTTTTCCGAAATGGCCAGGATACTGGCGATGTAAGTATTGGAGGGAACAAGAACCTCATCACCGTCACTGAGGCGGCCCAGCTCCTTCCAGGCACGAATGACCAGTACCAGAGCATCCAGGCCGTTGGCAACGCCAATGCAGTGCTCAGCGCCGCAATAGTGGGCGAAGTCATGCTCGAATGTTTGGAGCTCTTTCCCACCGATATACCAACCGGAATCGACCACACGCGTACAAGCGCCAACCAGCTCATCGCGGCAAAGATCATTTATAGCTTTCAAATCGAGAAATTTTATCATTTACCAAGCACTCGGTTACTTTGACAGAGCCAGAGACAGGGCCCACTTAAACTATCGTCTTAATTAGCCGGCCATTTTCACTAGAAAACTGGCGCATCCACTGTAACTCTAGGATTGACTAACCAGGCTTTTGAACACCGAATAGTCCCTTATATAGTCACGCTCGTCATAAACGGCACTTGCCAATACCAGCAATACACAGTCCGGACTGAAGTGATGCATTTCTCGCCAGATCATACGGTCAATAATAATAGCCTTGTCAGGAGCATCCAACCAAACCTCCTCCTTATTCACACCATCATCAAGCTTCATCAGGCAACGTCCAGACACGCATACCGCCACCTGCATCAGTTCCTTGTGCGCATGAAAACCTCGTGGAACACCCTCTTTTGTTTCGGTGAGGTAATAAACGCGCTTAATTTCAAACGGAATATCATTTTCATATTCCAGCGCGACCAACTGGCCTCGCTCATCACCTTTGGATGTGATATCCAGAAACTTGATCAAACTCATGCTTGCTTCTCCGAGAGGCTATCGGATGTCGGAGCCTTGTCATCTTTATCGCTAACGTTAAAGCCGCCGATAGCAGGCCATTTTATCCCAAGCCTTGCATCACTCCAGTGCAGCGCCCCTTCAGAGTCTTTATCGTAATAATCTGTCGTTTTATACAAGAAGTGCGTGTCATCTTCCAAAGCAGCAAAACCGTGGGCAAAACCCTCAGGAATCCATAGCATCAAGTTATTTTGGGTGTTTAGTTCCACACCGACCCATTGCAGGTAAGTACTGGACTCAGGCCGAATATCCACCGCCACATCAAAGGCAGCACCCCTTACCACACGCACCAGCTTACCCTGGGCATGAGGAGCGCGCTGAAAGTGCAGGCCTCTCAGCACGCCCTTTGCCGAGCAGGAGTGATTGTCCTGAACAAACGCTCGAGGAATAGGCAGCCCCAGCTCTTTAAGTGCTATATGAAACCGCTCTTCGTTAAAGCTTTCCATAAACCAGCCGCGATCATCGCCAAAAACCTTTGGTTCAATGATTACAACGTCAGGAATAGCAGTCTGAATCAGTTTCATGCCTTGGAAGCCTCTTCCAGGAGTTTTTGCAAGTACTGACCATAACCGGTCTTCTTCAGTTTCTCTGCCTGAGCACCAAGCTGCTCTGGTGTGATCCAGCCTTTGTGAAACGCAATCTCTTCCAGACAGGCGACTTTCAGCCCCTGGCGGTGCTCGATCGTATGGACGAAATGACTCGCCTCCAGAAGCGACTCGTGGGTACCGGTGTCCAGCCAGGCGAAGCCTCGGCCCAGCATCTCGACGGTCAACGACTTATCATGCAGGTAGGCACGGTTAACGTCAGTGATTTCAAGCTCTCCACGCGGGGACGGCTTGATGCTCTTCGCAATATCCACCACTCGGTTGTCGTAGAAGTACAAACCCGTTACTGCGTAGTTGGACTTAGGCTGCGCAGGTTTTTCTTCGATGCTCAACGCCCGACCAGTTGCATCAAACTCAACCACACCAAAACGCTCAGGATCCGATACGTGATAGCCGAAGACTGTCGCACCAGATGTCTGGGACATGGCGGAGCGCAAATTGTCGGAAAAGTGCTGACCGTAGAAAATATTGTCGCCAAGGATCAGGCAGCAAGGATCGTCACCAATAAATTCCTCGCCAATCAGGAAAGCCTGGGCCAGGCCATCCGGACTGGGCTGCTCGGCATAGCTGAGCTGGATGCCGTACTGACTGCCGTCTCCCAGAAGCTTTTTAAAGCAAGGCAGATCTTCAGGTGTCGAGATGATCAAGATTTCGCGCATGCCCGCTAGCATCAACACCGACAACGGATAAAAAATCATCGGTTTGTCGAAAATAGGCAACATTTGCTTGGATACACCCAGAGTCAGGGGGTGCAAACGCGTACCGGAGCCGCCAGCGAGGATGATGCCTTTGCGTTTGATGTCCGCCATATCTTTAGAACTTCCTTAAATATCTGCATTACACCAAGCCAACACACGGGTTGGCGGGTGAAAAATAGCTCGCAGCTTCTCGGTATTGAGCCACATTTTCAATGCCTGTGGCCGGCAATCCGAAATCGCCAATATAAAAATCTCGTTGTTTTCTGGACGGAGCGCTCCCCTGCGACGGCCTCCTGCGCAACGTAGACAACGCTCTACGCCGGGAAATAACCGCCCTGGCAAGGTTGATCGACTCGCGTGATTATGGTCCATCCACCGCAAGACGCTGCCGTTTTTTTACATGACATAACCCGACGAGCAGGAAGACCGCCCCACAAATGCCAGTCACGCTGACCGACTCCAGGTATCACGCGAGACCCGAAGCCGAAAAACACCTATCGGGTGCGCTATAGACAGTAAGTTGCGAACTAGTTTCCAAATGAAATCAAATACCGCACTGCCTGGAGAGCACATCGCGGATCGTGCAGGCAGCTATTGCGGCTTGTTCAAACCTGCATCGCTACCCACCATCGTCGGCGAGTTGGGCAGCACGGATAATGCTGCCGATTGCAGCTGAGACTGACGGGTTTTGACGAGATGACGTATCACAGCAATAAACGCCCCGAAAAAGCCACCCAAAATCAGACCAAGCAGGATAATCAACGCCTTTTGAGGCTTGACCGGGCGTAAAGGTTCAAGCGCCTGCTCATCGATAGTTACCAGCTTCAGCCGGCTCATATCAATGCTTAATTTACGCAAACGAGCCTCTTCCGCGCGCACCGGCTGAACACCTGCCAGGAACAGATCCTCGTTTTCACGACGATTCAGCACCTCAATCTCACGGTTTGACTGGAGCAATTGAAGCTCTTTGGCAATCTGCGCGATACGCCCCTCAGTAAAGTCATCGGACTTACGCTGCATCAACACAGCACGTTCAGCCTCGAGCGCCTCGACGCCCATGAAGTACAGAGGGATTTGCTGATTATTTATTTCGGTACGCATCACACTTGATGAGCCATTACGCTCTGACTCACCCAGAGCGGAAGGCGTGCTAGGTTTTCTGATCCCCAGGGACTTGGCGATTCCAATGGCTTCGTTCAACTGTGCCACACGGTCGGCCCGCCCAGTCTTCAACTGTGTTCGCAACGCCTTGAGCTCATCCTGCAACTGCGCACGTCGCAAGCTGTCGGTTTCTCGCAGCGATGCTATCCGCGCCTCTTTATCAACCTCGTAACTGGAGCGGGCAGCATCAATTTTGCCCTTGAGCTCGCTCAATCGGTTTTTTACGATGACGCCCAGATCCGCTGCAATTTGCTCACGCTCCTTGGCAATCGCGTAATCGACGAAGCCATTGAGAATGGCCACTCCATCCACGCCTTTGGGATAACTCAACTCTAGTTTGATATAGGCACTGAGAGAATTAACGTGCTTCGGATCAGGCAGAATGAGCTCAATAGAGTTACGGTTGAACTCTTCGAAACTCTGCTCCAAGGTCCTGCCAGGCTGCTCAAATGCCTTGAACAGCTTCTGGTTTGAGCGGAAAAAACCCAAGCGGGTATCGTAAGACTCCAATAATGCGCCCACTCTGACAAGAGCATCACCAGGAGGAAGCGTATAGATCTCAGAGCGATTTAAAGCATCCAGCTCGTTGATTGCGGCCGGGCGTAGCACACTGCTGACTTCGTACTGGGGAGGCGTGAGGAACGCATAAATCGCAGCAATCAGCCCGGCGCTTGCGGTAGCAGCCAAGACTAACTTTTTCTGCTTCCAGATAGCCTGAAAAAGCGCAATAAGATCAATATCGTCGGACGAAGGAATCGGGGGCGCACGGAAGCTACTACTCACAACAAAAACCTGCCTTCAAAGAGAAACTGCGGGCTCGTTATGCCGACGATCTTGTGGTTTTTTGTATTTATAAGAGTCGACCAAAAGCCCGGCGTCGCTGCCAAGCCCTGGACACACAAAATGACTGGAATCGAGAACAGTCTGCATTTTGCCATCTCGCGATAACATTGCAAGACCTGACATGACTGTAGGTCAATTCCTATTTGTTGAGGATATTGCAGGAAAAATGCTTCAGCGCAGCCCCAAGGTCATTATTTCCTCAAGAAAGAGAAGCGCTTACGCATCGCAGTTAGAAGATTCAACACCGAACGAAAGGTTTGCATCTGCAATACAAGCGACAAACGGTATGCGCCAACCCTAAAGTGCGGACTTTGGGCGCGCCTTACGGCGAACCAGCAAACTCAGGAACGGCCCCACCAACATCCCCACAATCAACGCCAACGTCACAAACACCGAAACCGGCAGCTGTGGCGTAGACCACCCCAGGAACGCCAGGGCGACGTCTTGCTGGTTTTCCAGTACGAATGCCAGGATCGCCAAGGCGGCGATCAGCACAATCAGTACCAGGGCGACGCGCTTTACACCGCGCATAAACTTCTCCTATCCCAAAAAAACTCAGACGTTTTCTTCTTCGTCTTCGTTCACTCGATCCCGCAATTCCTTGCCCGGCTTGAAATGAGGCACGAATTTGCCGTCGAGGCTGACGGACTGGCCGGTTTTCGGGTTACGGCCCACGCGTGGAGCGCGGTAGTGCAGCGAGAAGCTGCCAAAACCGCGGATCTCGATCCGATCACCAGTGGCCAGGCACTGGGACATTTGCTCAAGCATGGTCTTGATGGCCAACTCCACATCTTTGGATGAGAGCAGCCCTTGATGGGTGACAATTCGTTCGATCAACTCCGACTTCGTCATATTTTTCCCTTCTTTTTCAAGCAGCTAGGAAAAGCGCTCCGAAGGTTTTAGCATGACCAGATGAATTTGAACAGCCTGTGGCTTGACTTATCTTGCGCAAATTATGGTAACCCTTACCAGACCGAGGACCAGAGCAGGCAGGGCTCAGGATAGCGCTGGCGACCTTTCCCCAGAAAAGCCCTTGGAGTGCCTGGATAACAAGATCGCACCCCCACAAGAAGCCTCAAGGGCGATCACGCCTTGCCAGCCACGCACCTCACTCCAACTGCCAAATCCCAGGCACAAAAAAGGGCGACCGAAGACGCCCTTTTTCTATGGTCTGACAGAACTTAGTTCTGTTTTTCCATTTGTGCACGCAACAGGTCGCCCAGAGTGGTCGGACCCGAAGCAATGTCAGAGGTAGCTGGCTTGTCGCGCAGGCTCTGGATTGCTTCTTTTTCTTCGATCTCGTCTTTCGACTTGATGGAGAGTTGGATTACGCGGCTCTTGCGGTCAACGCTGATGATCTTGGCTTCTACTTCCTGGCCTTCTTTCAGAACGTTACGAGCGTCTTCAACGCGATCACGGCTGATTTCGGAGGCTTTCAGAGTCGCTTCGATATCGTCACCCAAAGTGATGATGGCGCCTTTAGCGTCAACTTCCTTCACGATGCCTTTAACGATTGCACCCTTGTCGTTCTCTTGAACATACTCGGAGAACGGATCGCTTTCCAGTTGCTTGATACCCAGGGAGATG
>Ga0265296_1000636_pt1 | contig 49856 bp, 58 predicted proteins | sample MunlanPumphouse1_FD_189073 | JGI IMG/M metagenome (GOLD analysis project Ga0265296, IMG submission 189073) | Groundwater microbial communities from a municipal landfill in Southern Ontario, Canada - Pumphouse #1 | ecosystem: Environmental > Aquatic > Deep subsurface > Groundwater | place... | reverse complement strand
TTGGTTTCCCACGCAAAAATGGATTAGCTTGTTGTTCAACTGAAGCAAAATACGAATTCATGTCAATGTGAATGATTATTCTAGACATGTGAATTGTGGTTTTAGGTTTTGGGTTTTGAATTTATCCATTTGTATAAAATTCAACTAAATGCCATTCAAGATATTCAGGATCGAGTTTTAGTTTGAAGTAATTTGTATTATCAGAGACAGAGAAATAGAAAATTCGTTTTTGACCTTCTCTTGCAGTATGCACAAGATTTACATTTGAAATATCATAGTCGCGTTCATTCCAGCGAATTCGTTTTGGAATAACGCGGTTTTGGCAGAATGAAGCAATTACATCAATTTGATCGTTAAGAAATTCATGCATAGAAGAGAGGGCCAAGACGGCCAAGAGGACCTAGAGGGCCCAGAGGTACCAAGATGTCCTAGAAGGCCCAGAGGGTGTAGATAACGAAATGGGAATTAGATAATACAAATTAAGCTGAAATATAGTGTCGGAGGATTTGTTTCATACGTCTACGACTTATGAATAAACGAAATGTACGCAAGTGGCTCATTACTTTACGATCTCGGCGTGTTGGAAGAAAAGAAAGTGTGAGGTTGTGGTATCGAAGAGTTGCAGCAGGCATAGAGGTATGGTTTATTTTTAATAAATTGATTAGCAATTCTAAAACCGCAACACGTTAGGGAATTTTCCTGTTACGCGCCAAAAATGTTTATATAGTGATTTTTACACTGGTTTAAATTGTCGGATAACTGCACGAACCACGCCCTGAATAATACAATCTTTTACGTATATAGGATTCATTGTGCTGTTTGCAGGTTGAAGACGTATGCGTCTTTGCTCTCGATAGAATCGTTTCAAAGTTGCATAAGCGTTATCAAGCAAAGCTACAACCACTTCGCCGTTTTTTGGTGATGGATTGCGTTCAATAACAACATAATCACCATCAAGAATTCCATCTTCAATCATTGAGCGTCCTTTAACACGCAGAACAAACGAATTTGCTCCATCAAGCACGAAAGTTGCTGGCACAGCCATTGTTTCTCGATCTTCAACAGCCTCGATTGGCTCTCCGGCTGTGATCAAACCAAGCATTGGCAAAAGAATTGAAGGCTCATCCTGTTCCGACGATACAAGTTCGATTGATCTTGCTTCTCCTTCATCACCGACTGTTATTTCTCCTTTTTCAACAAGACTTTGTATATGTGTGTAAACAGTAGCAGGGGAGGAAAGTCCGAAATGTTCGCCGATTTCTCTGTATGATGGTGCGTACCCGTGATTTTTTATATGCGAACGAATGTAGACTAGAACTTCGGCTTGTTTTTTTGTAAGGGGAGGCATATTTATATTAGGAGGGCCTAGAGGTCCCAGAGGACCAAGAGGGTGTGCAGTTAATGTTCGCTTTATGTTCGTATGATATATCGAACAAAAATCGAACGCAAGAGTCAGATTGTGGATAAGTGTGAATGTGGTAATCTTTGGATCGTATCAATCTTCTGTTCTTGACCGCCGCCGTGGACGTTGAATAAGACTAGCGTCGGAGCAGTTGCACCATGTCTCCGGCCTACGCCGGCCATAGCCGGCTTCGGCCGGCGACGGCCGGGCCAGCGGACTCCTCGCCGCTGTTCCCTACGACATGGTACAAACTGCTCCTTGTGAATCAGAGTGTGTAAAAATCGGCTGCGGATGTCTGCGAACAGATGATTGATACGATCCGAGGCTTCATTCACGACTATTGGTGTTAAAGTGTTAAATACACAACATGGCTATGTTCAAAACAGTTGAATCAGTGACAATGGGCCAACCTGACAAAGTCTGCGATCAAATCGCCGAGGCTATTATTGATGAGTACATGCGTCGTGATACGAATGCGAATATTGATATTCATGTTTTTGGCGCGCATGGAATGTTGATGATCGGTGGCGAGGTCAGTTCGAGTGCTGATTTTGATATTGGCGCGCTTGCAAAAAAGGTCTATCAGGAAATTGGTTATCCGGATGACATAGAAGTATTTGTGAATATAGAGACGCTGTCTGAAGAAATGAAGCATGTGAAAAACGGTGTGCGTGACACTGTTGTAATAAATGGATATGCAACAAATGAAACGCGAGAACGTTTACCAAGGTCTGTTGTGTTCGCGCACACGCTTGCTCGTAGATTGGATGATTTGCGCAAAACCGATCCTAAGTTTTCATGGATGAAACCAGATGGAAAAATACAAATATCAATGCAAGGCGATCGAGTGCAAGCCGTAACAGTTTTAGCCTCGCATCATGTCAGTATTGAAGCGCGAGATGTAAAAACAGCATTGCTAGAACGTCTTATAATGCCAGCAATTGGTGAAGACGCTGTGCAGATTTTTATCAATCCTATCGGAGAATTTACAGTTGCCGGTTTTCGTGGCGATTCAGGTGCGAGCGGTAGGAAAATTTGTGTTGATACATATGGTGGTCTTATCCCTCATGGTGACAAGTCGTTTGTTGGAAAAGATCCATTGCGCGCAGAACGAGCGGGTTCATTTCTTGCAAGATATGCGGCTCGCGATTTTGTTGAACAAGGTTTGGCAGTGTCAGTTTTGGTGAACGTTGTATACACAATTGGAAAAGCCGAACCGATTCATATCAGTGCAACTGGAATTGGTGAAAAATCACATGGCGCGAAAATAGATCTCACCGATCTCGTGAAACAGAAATTCGACTTTCGTCCTGAAGCGATTGTTGAACGTTTACAGCTTTGTCAGCCAGTATATAGACAGATGGCAGTGTATGGATATTTTGGTCGCGAAGGTGCACCTTGGGAATTAAAAGTGATACAATAAACAAATATGCTTCGTGTACTTGTTATCATTCTTGTTTTTGTAGGCGCGCTTTTTGTTTTTGTTTCAAGACAACCAGAGCAAGTTTTTTCAAAGTCATTAGACGGAGTTGTTGAAGTACAAGGTCTTTCACGTAATGTTCGTTCTGTAACAATCGAACCGACAAAAGAGTTTGGTTTGATTCTTAAAGAACGAGTGAGTTCTTATTATTCATTGATTCCAGATCCAGCCGGTATTCCGTTTACGGCTGATGTGAGCGTCAAAGTGTTAGAACAATGGAAACAAGCACAACCTGATTTAACAGAACTGTCTGTTTATAAATGGAACGAGTTCGGTTCAAAGTGGGAAGTTCTTCCAACAGTAGTAGACTTATCAAATGAAACTCTTGAAGCTCGCATGGAATTGCAGGAGCCGACTTGGATAGCTGTTGGTGTGTTATTATAGTAACAATCATTTTTTCATTCGGAGATTCGTAGCAAAATTCGTTATTCGTAACAACCATTATGTATGCGAAAGTATCTTATTGCAGTCGCTGGATTGTTGGTTTTACTTGGCGCTGGATGCGCGTCTAAACCATCTGAAGAAAATTTAAACATAATTTTTGACGAACCTGTGACAGACACAAAAACTCAAACATGGGAATTTCCTGGCGTACTTTCTTCTGAAGAAATTTCAAATAAACTAATTCGTATTAAAACCGCAAAGGGTGATGTCGTGTTTGAATTGTTTGCCGATACAGCGCCAAAGGCTGTTTCGAACTTTGTTTATTTAACAAAAGGTGGATATTTTAACGGACTCACATTCCATCGTCGCGAAGAAGGATTTGTGATTCAGGGTGGAGATCCAAGCGGAAACGGAACAGGCGGTCCTGGTTATGAGTTTGAAGATGAGGTGGCTGATTCATATCAGTACGAACGGGGAATTGTTGCAATGGCAAATCGTGGTCCAAATACAAACGGTTCACAGTTTTTTGTGATGCTTGGCGATGTTCCGCTACCAAAAGCTTACTCAATTTTTGGACGCGTAATTGAAGGAATGGAAGTTGTGGATCAAATCCAAGTTGGAGATGTAATGGAATCTGTCGCGGTGGAATCAAAATAATATGCCCCGTTAGAAAGCCGTTGAATCAATTAAACGGCATGGGGGTGAAAGATTGATTTAATAAATTAAATTGTTGGTCTTGAAAGAAAAATTTCTCGAAATTTTTCTGGAGGCCTTCTAACGGGGTATGAAGATTAAACACGGGCGGCTTATTTTATTGCTCGTGTTTTTAGTTTGTGCATTTTTTGTTGTCAGTTATTTAAACCCTGAGACTGTTGCAAATTTAGAATCAGTGGTTTTGATGAATGTGATACCAGAAAAAAATATTCACATTCCTCTTCCAGAAGAAGTTCGTGGATTATATTGGACAGCTTCGACAGCCGGTTCTGAACGATCTGACGAGTTGCTTTCATACATGAATGAACATGGGCTCAACACAGTTGTGATTGATCTTAAAATGGATGATGGAAAAGTTGCGTTTGTTACAAAAGATGAAACGTTGAGTGTTTATCAACAAACAGTACCAGCCATAAATGATTTAGATGGCATTCTTACAAAATTGTTTGACAATGGAATTTATCGAATCGCGCGCATTGCGGTTATGCGCGACAAAAAGTTTGGAGAAACACATCCTGAATTTGCAATGAAACAATCAAATGGAAATCTTTGGACAGACAAAATTGGTTCTGTTTGGGTTGATCCTGCCGCTCCAGAAGTCGCGCAATACGCAATAGCACTTGCGCGAGAAGCTTATGCGCGCGGGTTTGATGAAGTTCAATTTGATTATGTTCGTTTTGCTTCAGACGGAGCGATAAATTCTATTGTTTATCCTGTTTATAAAAAAGAAAAAACCAAAGTTGAGGTGATGCAAAGTTTTTTTAAAACAGTTGGCGAAGCAATGCAACAAGAAAAAATTCCAATTTCTTTCGATGTTTTTGGTATGACATTTTGGTCATTTGATGATTTTAACATTGGCCAGCGACTTATTGATGTGTTGCCTTATGCTGATTTTGTTTCACCAATGGTTTATCCGTCTCATTATGTTGATGGGTTTGAAGGTTTTGCGAACCCGGCTGAATTTCCGTATGAGATTGTAAAGCGTTCGCTTGATGAAGGAACGAGAATAATTCACGGATTTTACTCTGATTCAGATGCGAAGTTGAGCGCACATTGGCGTCCGTGGCTTCAGGATTTTGATATTGGCGCAGTGTACACTTCTGATTTAATTGAAGCGCAAATCAAAGCAACTCGCGATTCTGGTGCTTCTGGTTGGATACTTTGGAATGCGCGAAATGTGTACGAACCCGTAGATTATTAAATGAGCGGAGAGCTGTGTCGTAGGGAACAGCGGCGAAGAGTCCGCTGGCCCGGAGACATAGCTTTCCGCTCATTTAATTTATTTCCTGTCTACTCTCCAACCTCTTCATTATCTGCTTCTTGAGATCCTTCGGCTTCGCTCGGGATGACATTTGTGGTAGATTTTCCTGCTTCTCCAGCTTTTTCTCTTCGTCGTTTTTCAAGTTCGATTTTATCTTCCAACTCTTGTTGTAGTATTTCCCTTCGTCTTTCAATCAACTCTTTTGTCTCTTCAACTTTTTGTTTGACCATTTCGCGTCGTCTTTCTTCAAGTTGTTTTAATTCCTCTTCTGCTTTTTCTTCTCCTTGCGCGGCTCGCTCTCGTAGAGCTTTTGCCGCTTCAATATGCTTTCGGATTTCTAATGCGTGTGCTTCGATTCGATCTTTTACATCTTGAAGATGATCTCGAATTTCTTCGGAGATCTTTTCATTTTGAATTGCGTTTTCCAGTCTTCGGGCTCGCAACGCCATTTCTTCTCTTAACTCGAGGATCTCATCTTTTGTTTTATCTGTTGCTTTTTCTTCCAATCGATCCATGATCAGACGATGTCTTTCTAATTGTTTTGCGCGATTTCGCAACAAGCGTTCTGTTTCTTCATTTGGATTTTCAAGCGCGACATCTTCTTTGTTTTCAGATTCGTCCATCATGTTATTTGCTATCTCGAGCATTCGTCTTGCACGTAGTCGCAATTTTTCTCCATCACTTTTTTCGTACATTTTTTCCGCAATCAACAATCGCTCTTCAGCATATTTGATGGCTCGTTCTGCTTTGAGATTGTTGTTAAATGTCAAAGCAAGTGCCAAGCGTTCACGAATTGATCGAATAAAAAGTCCAAATTCCGAAGGAACACTAGTTTGTTCATCAACAACAATGCCTTCATATTCGTTGTCTTCTGTGATAACAGTTGTTTCACTTGCACTATCTGTTTGAGCCAAGGCTGGCGTCACGAAAAGAAAGAGTGTCATTATGAAAGCTGCGAAAATTAGATATATTTTGTACATATACTATAATACTATCATTATGCATGAAAAACCGAAACTTGTACTTTTGGATTTTGACGGAGTGGTCGTAAAAGGTTCAAATGAAGCCTATTTTGATTGTTATCATAAAGCGCTTGAGTCTGTTGGTATAAAGTTGACTCCAGATGTCGAGCATGCTCGTGTTTTGGAAGGATGGGGAAGCGGGCATGTTGATCAGTTGAAAATTTTGTTGCGTGAGCGACCGGAGCTTGTTGATCAAGCCGCGAAAACATGGGTGGCGTGTGTTGACGAACCAAAGTTTTGGGAAAATATTGAACTTGTTCCAAATGCAGACAAAGCGATCCATCTAATAGAACAAGAGATGAACGTAGCGATTGTAAGTGGTTCACGGAAAGATCATATTGAAAAATTGCTCGATCGTTTTGGAATTGATGGTGAGAGGATGATTTTTTCATCATATGATGTTGCTGATCCATCTTTGCGAAAACCAAACCCATACACGCTTCGACTCGCGCTTGAACACTTTAGTTGTTCTTCAAGTGAAACAGTTTATGTTGGCGATATGCCAAACGATATTGTGATGGCACGCGCGGCCGGAATTGAACCAGTCGTTGTGCTTACAGGGGAACTTGATGAAAAGCGAGCGCTTGAACTTGGTGTTGCATGGATTGAACCAGACCTTTTTTCACTTGCCATTTCTCTGTCATCCTGAAGCCGGAGGCTGAAGGATCTCTCTAAATATGAACCAACTAAAGTATCTCAACAATGTTTCTTGGCAGGAAGTTTTTGATGTTTGGAAAGCGAATGAAGGTGCTGATCCTGTTTGGCAAGCGTTTGCAAAAAACGAAAAAGGTTGGGACACATGGGAACAGTGGCGCGGATATCAATCTTCGATTTTAGGCGCGACTGAACGAGAATGGAAATTGTATGAAATTATTGATCCAAACCAAATTGTCCCAAAATTTTTAATTGGTCCATTTCCTGGTTGGCAAAAACTTTTTGAAGAAAAGAACGTGAACACGTTTGAAGATTTAGTTCGCGATAAAACAGAATGGGTCAAAGAAAACATTGGAATCAAAACAAGACGCGAACATTTTCCGCGTTCGACGCAGTTCATTGGTTTGTATCTTGATGACAAACAAAAGATTGTTATGTACGAAGGCCATCATCGCGCCGCGGCTATTTCACTCGCTGTTTTTGAAAACGATCCGATTGTTTTTACATCAAACCCAACGATTGCTCTTACAACAATCGCTGGTGACTCTTCTAAACTTTTAGACCATTTGCTTGCTTCGAAAGCAAGCAAACCTGTTTAACTTATTTTTGAAATTGTATAGATCACGTCTCCTTGAAGTGTTTTGACAGTGACAGCGTCTCCGACGGTTTTGTTCATAAGCGCTGATCCAAGTGGTGAAACATTTGAAATTCTACCGCGCACAGGATTGGCTTCATGCGGACCAACGATTTCGAATGTTTTTTTATTTTTTTCAACTTCCACAACAACTGTTGAACCAAGTTGAACTGTTTTGACTTGGCTTTTTTCAATGAGAACAGAACGTTTGATTTGCTCTTCAAGTTTCATCACACGATTGTGTAAACGTCGCATGCGTCCTTTTGCTTCCTGATATTCAGCATTTTCCGAAAAATCTCCAAACTCGGCAGTACGCTTAACATCCTCAATTGCTTGAGGAAGTTGATGTGATTTTATATCAGCAAGTTCATCTTTGATTTTTTGAAGGCCGACCGGTGTTATATGCAAAGGCCCTTCATCATGGTGGATTTTCAATTTTTCTGATTTTCTTGTTGGTAGACGCATAGATAGTAGGTAGCCGCAGGCTTCAGCCTGCGTATGATTGCAGAGTAGCAAAGTCGCTCTCTTTTGTCATTCTGAGGCCATAGGCCGAAGAATCTTGCGAGATCCTTCGTTTCACTCAGGATGACGGAAAAAAATGGGAACAAAAATCGTCCTTGATATTATCGCGGACGAAAGAGAGATTGGCGAAAGTTATCGCCAGAAGTACATTGGGAGAAAGATCAGCACAGCTTCTGCCAAGAAGGAAAGCGTAAGTTTCATTCTTGGGAGATTGTTATCTTTAGCAACGAAAGCGATCGAAAGACCCGCTAGTACAATCCCGATACTGGCTAATGCTAGAAAAGGTGCAGAAATTATTTCCGTGTTTGTTATTGCAGCAACTACAGAAACCGGAATGATTGCTAAGGAAGTTGTAGCAACCGCAATCAAAGTTGTTTCTTTTGCTTTCTTGAGGTGGAAGATAGGTTCTTTATTAACGCTTGCTGCAGACATCGCAATTCCCATGGCGAAAGTGAAAGCAATGTTGACTATGATTGTGGCAATCACAGCTTCGTTAACACTTGTTTCGAACCCAACTCGAAGTTCGAATCCTCTCCGAAGCACGAAGAATGTTAGAAGTGTAAGAAATAAGTATACTGCCTGCACGCAGAATACAGTCATCCACCTCGTATCTTGGGTAACTTGCTCTGTTTTTTTGATGTCATCTGGCTGAAGAAGGATGGGTAACCCCCATTCTTTTTTCATTGCTCTATCTCCTTTCAAAATCAGCTTCACGCTGATAATGACTAAAAGAGTTAATCATGTTGGTAATTGTATGTCAATGTGTATTAAAGCTTCTCGCTTCTTTCTTCTTGCTTCTCATTTAAAAAACCACCCGAAGCTTTACGCGATGGGTGGCAGAGAAACTAGAACGTGGCTTGTACTGCGAACTGAAATCCAAGAATCGGCATTGGTGCGATCGGGGCTGATGTAGCGGCGCGCAATGCAACATTCGAAGTTGGCTTGAAGTTGAAACCAGTGGTTGCGATCGGATCGCGATGCATTGCTTGCTCGCGCAGATCGTGCACTTGTTCGACGCGCGCATAAGGTTCGATCGTTTTGGTCGGTCGAAGAACCGCGAGTGTGTACCATCCGATTGTTGGACGATCCTGTCCAGATTCGAAGTTTGCTACCGCCTCTGCTTGTCCCAAGAACATACCGTCATCGTACTGGATATGTGTTCCAAGAACATGGCGCCAACCGTTTGGTTGAGAACCAGTTTGTCCTTCAAGTCCAAGCGTTATCGAACGTGTTGGCTTGATCTTCACCTGTCCGATGACATCAGGAGCTGTGTCAGACTTGGTGCTTGTTCCTTGTCCAGAGAGAACTCCGGTTGTGAACGCGAGTGTGGACAAAGGTGTCCATGTGGCAACAGCACCATTCTCGAAGAATGGAGCAGTGATGCCAGTGTCCGCACGAATAAGCTCGATGAGCTTGTGTGGCGGAGGCTGACGCGAAAGTCCAATTGGATTTAGGATTCGTCCAGCGCTTACTCGAAGCGAATCCATTGCCTGCCAATCGACCGCTGCAACGTTCACTGGATCAGCAGGACCATCCGTGAATTTGGCAAACGCGAGTACGACTCGGCCTGACACTGTGCGCGACACGCGTGGCAAGACACTCAAGTCGAGCTGTCGCAGGCGTGTTACAGCAGTTGTGTCCGAACTGTCAGTTGGAACCATGATTGTCGGCCCGAACGCAAATGCACCGTGAACTGTCACTGGTTCTGGAACAAACGGCGCTTCGCGCGGATCGAGCGTTTCTTCGATCATCTGTCCTTCGCGCTGTTGAGCGTTCGCTTTCTTCACACCGATTCCAAACGGAGCCAGTATGATTCCAAGAACAAGCATTGCATATGATGTGAACCTGCTTAGAATTCTGCTGATGTGTTCGACCAACACAGCACAATTGATTTCCGCTTTCTTGACTTCTCTTAGCCAAGCATCTCGTCGTTGTCCGTCTTCTTCACAAAGAACACGAAACCGAGTTCCATGTTCTCTTTCGAAATCATCTCGCTGACGCATTTGGACATTTTCCATGTGAGTGTCGAGCAAGTTGAAGATTCGACTATTGATCAGAAGCGCGAACAGCGTCAGTGGACCCATGAAGAATCCGAAGAGGTGGATCACAAAAGCGTTTACTGGATGCCGAACGATCAGGACAGATTGAAGAAGCAGGAAGCGGAAGACCGTTGGTTTCCAGTTGACCTCGCTTGGGTGTACATACCGTGTGCTTTTGAAATTTTGGTATGCGAGCCACCAACCGAGAATGATCGTTGGAATCCCGGTTATCGGAAAGAGCCACGTGTAATTAAATTCCATGAAAAGAGCACCTCCATCTCGCAAAAAGCGAGACAAAAATATACGACAAAGCCAGCTTTTTGTCAAACAAAAAACCGCCGAGTTAGGCGGTCGAGTGGATCAGGCAATGCCTGGCAAAGGAGCGCGTTTTTCAACTCCAGAGCACGCGATAAGAATGTCCCACGAAGGGCAGTCGCGCGTTGTGCACCAATCTCGATCTGATGAAATTCTTTCTCCGCATTCTGGACAAGACCAGCATACGGAAGTTTTACGGGCGCTTTGTTTTTTTCGCGCTCGAGCGACTGTGAGAATGTATAAGTACTCGATCCACCAGAGCGTCAGTTCAAGACTCTCTTGGTGCGCGATTGAGTTTCGCGTTCGAAATATGCGCGGACTATCTTTTGGTTGCTCGACCTTCAGTTCGTGCGGATCCAAAAGATCGAAAGTCGCTCGTGGGATATTGCATTTGCGCAATACTCCGACAAGCGGCGACAAGCGACGACGTAGTGGTGGTGGAAGATCTTGCAGAGTGAAGGTAGCACGAATCGTGTGCAGATGTGCCCAAGACACATTGACCTGATCAGGAATAATGATCAACCGTTGTGGAGGTTTTTGGTGGTCCTCCTCAATATCAGGTCCAACGGCTGACTGTTGCGAAGCACCATGAAAATAGTCTTCCATGTATCCCTCCAACAAATAATATATTAAATAATTCTTCGTTTGTCAATCGTGTTATAATGTTTTTATGCTTTCTCGAATCACTGAAAAAACTTTCTATCAATATATCAAATGCCCGAATTGGGTTTTCTTTGATGTGCATGCATTTGAAAAACGAGTTCGTGATCCTCTCATGGATCGCTTGATTGATGATGGGCTTCTTGATGAAAAACAGCGCGAGATAATTTCTGATCGTCCAGACATGGTCGAGGTTAATGCTGAAGATCCTGATGAAGCGTTTCGGCAAACACTTGAGTTTATGCGCGAGGGGCGTCAAACGATTTTTCATTCTGTGCTCATTGATAAAAATTTTGTTGGCCATCCTGATGTGCTTGAAAAAGTCGAAGGACGTTCGAAGCTTGGCGATTTTTATTATGTTGCGGTTGATCTTAAACGTTCGCGTTTTCTTCGCGACGATCATAAGTTTCAAGGATGTTTTTATGCTGAACTTCTTGAACGAATTCAAGATGTAAAACCTGTTCAAGGTTATATCATCACACCCGACAAAATTGTTCTTTCGTATTTGATTAGTGAGTTTGAAGGAGAATTCACTCTTACACTTTCAGAGATTGAAAAAATCATCGTTGGCACACAGCCGGTTCACTTTGTAACTTCAGGATGCAAACAATCGCCGTGGTTCAAAGAATGTCGTGGTGAATCTGAAACGTGCGATGATTTGTCGCTATTGAATCGAGTTTGGAGGCAAGAGGTCGCGCGTTTGTTAAAGGCTGGAGTAAAAACTATTTCTGAATTATCGCTAAAATCTTTGGTTGATCTTGAACGTTTGGCTCCGGACGTTAGTTCGGCACGGCTTGAGATTATGCGCGATCAGGCAATAGCGATAAAAGAGCATCGGCATATTTTTCGTGGAAGTGTTGAACTTCCTGTGGCAAAGTTAGAAGTTTTTTTTGATATTGAGAGTGATCCGCTTCGTGATTTTGATTATCTTTTTGGAGTCCTTGTTGTTGAAAATCGTCATGAATCCTATCAATCGTTTTTTGCAGCAACTCCAACTCAAGAAAAAGACGCATGGGATGAGTTTGTTGCTTTTGTTGAAGGACATTTGGACGCGCCGATTTATCACTTTGGTCAGTTTGAAGTTGAAGTTGTTAATCGTTTTAGCGCGCGATATGGAATTTCAGCAATTGCGCGAGAAGCGCTTGAACGCAACATGATTGATTTGCTTGAAGTGATTAGACCTGCTGTTATTTTTCCTTTGTCATTTTATTCGCTCAAAGATATTGCCGCTTACTTGGGTTTTGAGTGGCGCGCTTTGGACGCATCTGGCGCGAATTCTGTTTTGTGGTTTGAAGAATGGTTGAAGAAAAAAAATCAAAAGTTGTTGCAAAAAATTCTTGAGTATAACGAAGACGACGTGCGCGCGACTGCGCATGTAAAAAAATGGTTGTGTGAAAATGCTGTATGAAGGAGCGGTTAGCTATTAGCCATTAGCCGTTAGGCTGTAATATGTTTTAGCTAAAGGCTAAGAGCTAAAGGCTAAAGGCTTACTTTATGAAATCAGTTCGTAATTGTGCAGAGTTGATCATCCTGATCGCGATCATTGCCACGGTTTACACACAACGCGTGGGGATTTCGCAATGGTTTCGAGAAATGATGGAAGCACCAGTGCCGGAAGCGGTGGAGTATCGAGAGGTCATAGAGGGCCAAGAAGTCCAAGAGGGCCTAGATGTCCCAGAAGGCCAAGAGGGCCCAGAAGCTGGGGAAGTTGTAGCGGAAGGCTTTAGCCTTCCAGAAGTCGAAGAAGTTGAAAAAGAAATATCGCCTGAGCCTGTCCCGCTTTCAGACGGGACCCCGCCAAAGGCGGTGGTCGAAGAAATCAATCTGGCTGTTCCGTTCACACCGCAAGCTCCGCACGCGAACTGGGATTTGCCATACAAAGAAACATGTGAGGAAGCATCACTCTACATGGTTCATGCATATTATGAAGGAGTGAAAGCAGGAAAGATCGCGGCTGATACTGCTGACGCGGAAATTAAAAAAATTATTGCGTTTGAAAAAGAAATTTTTGGATATTACGAAGACACAACTACTGAACAAACAGGAACGCTCGCGGAAATGATGTATGGCTATGAACAAACTGAATTGATCGAAAATCCAACCATAGAACAAATTAAAAAGCATGTCGCGGAAGGACATCCAGTTATTGTTCCTGCGGCAGGACGTTTACTAGGTAATCCGAATTTCACAGCACCTGGTCCGATTTATCACATGCTTGTTATTCGCGGATATACAAAAGATAACAAGTTCATCACAAACGATCCTGGAACGAAAAACGGTGAGGAGTATGTATATGACTTTGACACAGTTATGAACGCGATGCATGATTGGAATAATGGCGATGAGATCACAGAAGGAAAGAAAGTTGTTTTAATTGTTTACCCATAATTAATTTAAGTGTCATCCTGAGCGAAGCGAAGGATCTCGGAGATTCTTCGGCCGTCGGCCTCAGAATGACAGAAATGTGTGGATTATCTTCTTGGCGGATCACTTGGTGCAATTGTCGCTTTTGTTTTCGCAATTCCAGCGATCGTTCTTGAGATCAAACAAAAAGGTGAAGCGTCTGATGCGCCACTTATTGTTGATGCGCGAAAAATTTTCGGTCGTCGTCTAAAAAAACAAGAAGCATTTTTGGTTGGCTTGCTCATCCATATTATTTTTGGATTCTTGTTTGGACTCATTTATGTTTTGTTTGTTTTGCGTGGATGGTTGTTTGTCACGCACGCGCCATATACATTTTTGTCTTTGATAGTTTTTGCGTTGTTAAGTTGGATTGTTGCAGGCGTTATAATTTATCCAGCGCTTGGCATGGGTTTGTTCGCGCGTCGTGAAGGAAAACACGTTTGGATTGAAACGCTTGCGTCGCATTTGATTCTTGGAATTTGTTTGTGGCTACTTGTTCAGTATTATCAGCCACCGTTTTTTATTATACCTCTTTAAAAATAGGCGATCTGTCGGTTTGCGGGGGCCTCTCAAATATCTCAACGTAGGTTTCACTACGTTTCGACATTTGTTTCCCCGCGCACCGACATCTCATCCTATTTTGAAAGAGGCTTTCATTCTTCATGGATACTCTTCGTACAATTTCTGTTTCTGAATTTCTTCAGCTAGTAAACGAAACCCTGCGACTTATTCCGTCGCAGGAGTTTGTTGTTGAGGGTGAAATTTCCGATTTTCGAATCGCGCAAGATAAGTGGATTAGCTTTGATCTTAAAGATGAAAACGGTGAAGCAGTTTTGAAATGTTTTATGACAACTTGGCAATTGCGCGCGCAGATTGAAGATGGTATGCGAGTTCAAGTTCGCGGAACTCCAAAAGTTTACGAACGATACGGTCAGTTCAAAATGAACGTGCAGGAAGTCGAGCCAGTTGGTGAAGGCGCGCTCAAACGCGCGTATGAACTTTTGAAAAAGAAACTTGAGCAAGAAGGTTTGTTTGATGTTTCACGCAAACGTTCTTTGCCTCGTTTTCCAAAACGAATTGGTTTGATTACTTCTCGCGATGCCGCCGCTTATGGCGACTTTCTTCAAATTCTAAACAACCGTTGGGGAGGCGTTTTTGTTTTGCATATGAATGTTCATGTACAAGGCAAGGAAGCTGTGTCGGATATTCTTGGAGCATTTTCATATTTCAATGAATTGTCTGAAACAGAGCGTCCAGATGTTTTGGTTCTTACGCGTGGTGGCGGAGGTCTTGAAGATTTACACGCGTTTAATGATGAGAGTGTTGCGCGCGCAGTGTTTGGTTCAAAAATTCCAGTTGTATGTGGAGTCGGACATGAGCGTGATGAATCTCTTTGTGATTTTGTTGCGGATGTTCGCGCGTCAACTCCATCAAACGCGGCAGAGAGAGTTGTTCCAAACAGAGAAGAAGTTCGTTATGAAATAGAGATGATGTGTCAGCACACGGAAGAACGCTTGCTCGATCAGTTGAGTCAGAAGTCATTGATTGTTGAACGCGCGACAAATGTGATTGGACGAATCATTAGTCAACAAAACGAACGTTTGAAACATTTGCGCCAGAGATTTTTTGATGTAACGCATGTTTGGGCGCCAGCGCTTTTTGATCAAATAGATGGGTTTGAAAAAATACTACGGCAACTTGATCCTAAGCGTGTTTTGGCGCGCGGTTACGGAATTGTTACGTCAAACGGCCAAGTATTAAAAGATGTTGCAACACTTGAAATAGGAGCTTCTGTTGGAGTACAATTGGCAAAAGGCTCATTTGAATCTTATGTCACAAAAAAAGAAAACAATTGATTTCGCGTCATCGTTTGAAGAGTTGGAAAAGATCACGCAATGGTTTGATTCTGAAGAGAATGTTGATGTTGAGGTTGGTTTGAAAAAGTTTGAACGTGGACTTGAACTCGCGAGTGAGCTTAAAAAGAAACTGTCAGAAGTTGAAAATAAAGTCGAAGAGATAAAAAAGAAATTTACCTAATACCCAAAACCCAAAACCTAAACTATGTCCTATCTAATTTTTCGTTGGGTCATCAATGCGATTGCGCTTTTGCTCGTTGCGTATTTAGTTCCTGGTTTTGTTGTTGCGAGTTTGTATAATGCTTTGATTGCCGCGTTGGTGCTTGGACTTGTGAACGCGCTCATCCGTCCGCTGTTGTTCATCCTCACTCTTCCAATCACGATTTTGACGCTTGGACTTTTCACTTTCGTCATCAACGCGCTAATGATTTGGTTTGTTTCAACAGTTGTTGATGGATTTGATGTCGCTGGTTTTACACCTGCATTGCTCGCGGCAATCATTTTGTGGGTGATAAGCATGGTAACGAATTGGCTGATTGATCAAGCAAAAGAAACATGAAGTAATTAATTGTCTTGTGTTTTCAGTCATCCTGAACGAAGTGAAGGATCTCTGCTTGGGAGATTCTTCGCTTCGCTCAGAATGACATAGTTTTCGCTCAGGAAATAAATTTTTATGCCCCACAAAAACTTTCTCAAACCTTCAACGCTCGTAATTTCCGTCGGTGGGTCGCTTGTTGTTCCAAGTGGCGGAATCGACACGGCGTTTCTCAAAGATTTCAAAAAACTAATTTCCAATCACATCAAAAGTGGTTGGCGTTTTGTAATTGTTGTTGGTGGAGGCGGAACTTGTCGGCAGTATCAAGCGGCCGCACGCGCTGTTGGAAAATTGACTTCAGAAGATATTGATTGGATCGGCATTCATTCAACACGACTGAACGGCCATCTTATGCGAACGATTTTTAGAGACATCGCGCATCCTGTGATGGTCAAAGATCCAACGCGTCCTCTTTCAAAATGGACAGAGCCTGTTTTGATCGCGGCCGGATGGAAACCCGGATGGTCAACTGATTATGTTGCAACGCGCTTGGCAAAACGTTTCAAAGCGAAAGTCGTTGTGAATTTGTCGAATGTTGATTATGTGTATGATAAAGATCCAAACAAACATTCTGACGCGAAAGCAATTTGTGAAATGAGTTGGAAGGATTTTAGAAAAATAGTCGGGAACAAATGGGATCCGGGAATGAATGTTCCATTTGATCCAATCGCATCGCGCTTAGCGCATCAATCCGGAATTTCTGTCGCGCTTCTAAATGGAAAAAACATCAAAAACTTGAATGACTTTTTTTCAGGCAATGAATTTGTCGGAAGCGTGATCGGCGGACACGACGCTTGACACGTTGTTTGAAAGGTAGTTAAGTAGTTTGTCCCTGCGTGAAAGCGGGGTAGGAGCAAATAGATGAGCAGGACCATGCACGTTATCGGATTTCGGCCTCCGGACGTCAAATGGAAGAGCATGAAAAAGGTCTATGACGCCTGCAAGAGTGCGGGAGTTCAACCGCCCAGTGAGGTCATAGAGTTCTTCGAATGTGTAGAGCCGGACGACTGCGGAGTGAGGGTCAACATCGATTGTGCCGTTACAAAGCGTGAGGAAAGTGGGGAAAACGGTTTCGAGGTCGATGTTACCAAACTTCCAACAGACGTCACGCGTGTGAGGTTTTACAACTCATTCTAATGATCGAACGTAAGTTCTTCATTCCACGTGCCTGTTCGCAACTCGCGAGCAGGTTTTTTAATTTAGTATAATGTCAAATTTTCTTTGTTTATATTGACAAAATCGCCAAAAGATGATAGTCTAGTTATCTTCACATTGGCCAATTCAGGTCTTTGTGAACCTTCCACAATTTCAGGAGGTCGTGATGACAAGACTGCTGTTCTGGTTCCAAGTCATCATGGCTTGGACATACATGATCCCTCAGGTCATTCAGATTTCTGCTGGCAAGACTGGTGGGCTTACGCTGGCAATGTGGGCTATCTTCATCGGCTACCTTCTTGTCAGTCTGTCGCTCTCCTTGCTTGCTTGGCAGGAGAAAAAAGACAGGATCCGTTTGTACACAATGATCATCTTTGCCCAGTGGACTGTTTTCATCTTGGTGCTGTTCATAATGTGCTTCAAGTCAGTTTGCTGGTCTGATGGTGATACTGTCGTGTGCATCTCTGTAAGTGCGCTTTCAGTAGCTACGGTGGTTCGAAAAGGACTGAAAGATCCAATGACCCGTGGCTGGCTGTCAGTCTGGTGCAAAGCTCTTCCGCAATTATGGATCGCCTATGTGATGTTGGAAGCACGGAGTGCTGAATGGCTTCCGGGACTGTCACTGTTGGCGACCAATGCAACTTCGATTCCAAGGCTCATCCAAGTCTACCTGCAAGGTAGGCAAGGTGGTTGGGATAGAGCAACCAAAGGACTGTTTCTTGGTGAGACCTCAAACGTGGCCACTTGGACAGTTGTGACTGTTGTGTGGTTAATCCTGACAGTTTCCTAGCTCTCGGCCAATGACGAAAGTCAGCGGCCTTTTTTAATTTCGGCTAACGTTCGCGTGTATGCGATGTTGCGTTAGCAATATAGGTGGAGCGAAGCGGAACCGCATACACGCTGTTGTACGATGTAAATCTTAATAATATGCTACCTCTAACTTTATTCCGTCAGGATCCGCAAAGTAAACAGCGTAGTATTTGTCTGTATATTCAGGATATTTTTGAGGAGCGTCAAAGATAAAAGTGCCTTTTTTAAGTAGAGACTGATAAATTTGATCCACCATTTCAATTGACGGAGATTTTAAACAAAAATGATGAAGTCCCGGGGCATCAAATTTATATTGATAGTTAGTTATTTTAGCCTGAGCAATTAAAACTGCATATCCTTCCGGACTAGCCCAGCCAGCATGGTCATCTTTGTTTGAAACTTGTTTATAACCAAGCTCCTCAAAAATATCCGCATAGAAAGAATAACTTTTTTTATAGTCAGAAACCGCTAATTTTGTATGACCGCATGGATCATACGGTGTAATGTTGGGCATATTATTAAGATTTATTTTCTTTGGTCTACAAAACCTCCGATATATCGTGCTTTGTAAATTTCCTTTCCGTTCTTTTTGATTATTTCTTCGCCAAAAAAATTGTCTACGTTTCCAGTAAGTATCGGTATTGGGGGTCAGGTCGTTACTTGTAGCATTTATGTACTTGCAGTGTTTGTGTAACACTTGTAACAAATTAATCTTCATTCAAAATACGGCTTACAGTAGTTCGATGAAGTTTAAGATGACGTGCAATGTCTGTCACGGAATACGCTGCTCTGATTTTTGCGAGTCGAATAAGATCATTTCGTTCCTTTTTATTAATTCCATCTTGAAAGAGATCCTGCAAAGTTGGTCGTCCAATCATTCGATCTGACGTAATGACTTCTTTCATATCCTCCGATTCACTAAAATGATTCCATATCCAATCCACAAATTGAGGGCTTCCTAAAATAATTCCCTCTTTAAGTTCATTGTATGGGGAATTTTTTGCAATATATTCACTAACGAACTGACGATACGTTTTTTGTGCCTCTTTCTTTTTTTGTGAAAATAGGCCAAGTGTGTAATCCGTTTCCAGCCAATCCGGTGTCTTGATCAAACCTGCCGTTGCTTTGTAACTGCTCCATTTCCATTCTCTTGGATGTGTCACTATTTTCGCGTTAACCGGATTATTAACAATGTAACGAACGACTTTGAGAAGGTAGACTTCCTTTTCAATAACAAATGCTTTGTAACGTCCTTGTAGGACGTGGCCGATTCGCCGATGACGCGCATTGAATGACTGTGTAAAATTTCCGTTGATATCTCTCATTGCGGTTGAGAGATTTCCTTCAGGTGTCTCGAGCAAGAGGTGATAATGATTATCCATCAGACAATAAGCGTGACAAATCAAGTTGTGTTGCTTAATGCAGTGTTTTGTATTTTCGAGAAATACAATGCGATCTTTATCATTCAAAAAAATATCTTGACACGCATTTCCTCGTGACATTACATGGTAAAGCGCTCCTTTATATTCGATTCGTAGTGGACGTGCCATACAAGTTGATTGTATCAAAAAATGCTACAAGTAACGACCTGACCCCATTCTTTCCATTTTTCTTGCTGTGACAAAAGCTCGATTTGTTTTTGTATCTCTAAAACATCCTCATTATTTAATGGTTCAAATTTATCATAGAAACCGGTTGAACGGTCAGGCAGATATACTGCCTCTGGAAAAATTTGATTTTTTGCGTCCAATGCACGACCGAATAAATGTATGTGTAAAAAAGGCTTGTCTCCAGTTTTGAATGCCCAATTGCCCATATCCTGATAATTTATTTTGACAACTTTAATTCCACGATTGTTCATACCCTTTTCCATTGCCTCACCAATAATCATTGTCAATCTCATCAACTCTATAGCAACAGCAGGAGTAAGGCGTGTTCGGTCTGTGATAGATGTATCTTTTATTTGAATACGAATATATTTGAATACGAATATGACCTCCGTCGGTGCGGGAAACAAAGGGTTTTTCATATGAGTCAACGCTAAAATTTTTGGTTTGATAAATTTGAGCCACATTTTTAAGAAAAGATATTTTAGGTTTTAGAATTTTTTAAAACTAAATTTTATATTACGTTCGCGTGTATACGATGTTTGCCGTAGCGTAGCTGAGGCAAATATGGGTGGAGCGACCAGCGGGAGCGGAACCGCATATCCAGTGTTATACGCTGTTTTGCCATTATTTATTTTCTTTCAAGTATACTATTTAAATGTCTAGATGCCATCCAGCCATATTTTTCAGTAAACTCAAGGAATAATTTAAGGAATGGTATTCTCTCTTTTAGAGATAATAGATATATGTCTTCTGGATATTTTTCAAGTGTTTCATTTATTTCTCTAATCCGATTTCTTATATCTTGGGCACTGCTTTCTTTGCTAGAGCTAAAACGATTGTGTAATTCCGTAATAAAAAATTCAGTGGGATAAGAAGACAAATTTTTGATAATCTGAAAATCTTCAGGTTTTATTTTGTGAAGATCGATAAATTCCTGATAATCGGTATCTTCTAAAAAAGAAAAATCTTCTCTTGATTGTTTTTCTTTAAACTCATTCATAAGTATAGGTTATTTTATGGGTAGGCAAAATGGCATATAACGTCCGTGCGTTGGCGAAGTTGACTGGTTGTATACTGTGCCGAAGGCCTACAACCAGTCAACTTGGGTGAGCCGCAGCGAACCGCTAACGCGCTGTTAGCTGACGTTTAAAAATTATTGGCCAAGAAAAGTTTTATACACTTCTTCGTCTAATTTAAATCCTGAGGGGCCGTCACCCATAGAATTGTCATGAAATTCAATGATGCCTCTATAAACAAGTGAATCAAGCCCATCCCCGCTAATGATGCCTTTTTTATGATCTGACATGGTAATAAAACAAGTACCTTTTTTCATATAGGCCCCGATAGTTTCTTTCTCGAGTTGAGAATAATGATTTAAGAGACTGCTTTTCTTGGCCTTTTTAATAGAAATATTCGAAATAAATTTACTGGCAACTTTTGATAGTGAGAAAAATGCAATAAATGAAATCACTACTAAAGTAAGATCCATGGTTGTTAGATAAACTATTAACGCCGCAACGGAGCCTACAAATATTGAAATGTTTGTACTTATGTCTTTTTCTGAGTAAATTTTTTCGAATATTTTATCCATAATAATTTTTAAATGTTGGCTAACTAGTTGATATACGAAATCATTTCATAAAATCATCAAAAAGGGAATGGTTAAGAGATTCTTCGGTCGCCTGGCTCCCTCAGAATGACAGCCAGTTTTCTGAACTTGACAATAGTTACACATTTTTGTAGTATTTCTTCGAACTAAAGATTCGCCGTAGAAAACGGGTTCCGAAAGGATAAGTCCCGTCGAGGTAATCGAACCCCCTCTATCTCCCCCTTTGTAAGGGGGAGGATATTGGATCGACCTGCGGCCATGAATCCGGAGGTTCTTTTATTAAAGGTCGAGAAATACAGAGCCATTAGCCGTTAGCCACTAGCCTTTAGGAAGGCAGTTAATCAAGCTAATAGCTAAAGGCTAACAGCTAACAGCTTTCCCTTATGCCAAAAACACGTTCACAAAAAGAAGAGATAGTTGCGGAACTTTCTGGCAAACTTGCACGAATCAAGTCTGCTGTGTTCACTTCAATCTCTGGTTATACAATGGATGACGCAAACGCTTTGCGCGCGAAAGGTCGCGATCAAGGTGTTGAAGCTGTTGTTGCAAAAAAGACTTTGCTTGTGAAAGCGCTTGAGAAAAGCAATTTTCCTATCGCTTCCGAAGATTTACAAGGAAGTATTTTGACAACAATGGGATATAAAGACGAAGTCTCGGCCGCTAAACTCATCGCTGGTCTTATCAAAGATCGTGAGGGTATCAAGATTATTGGCGGAATTTTAGAAGGACGTTATGTCAACGCTGATGTAATCAAACAACTTGCCACTTTGCCAAGCAAAGAAGAGTTGTACGCGAAAATTGTTGGATCGATCAACGCTCCAATTTCCGGATTCGTCAATGCTCTTGCTGGCAACTTGCGTAATCTCGTTTACGTATTGAATGCAGTGAAAGACATTAAGCCTAACACCTAATACCCAAAACCTAATACCTAATACCTATGTCCGACGAAACAACAGTAGTTGAGGTTCCTGCAAAGTTTCAGGATCTCGTTACAAAAATTGAGCAGATGTCCGTTTTGGATCTTGCAGAATTTGTGAAAATTCTTGAAAAGAAATTCGGCGTGAGTTCAGCGGCTCCAGCCATGATGATGGCAGGAGGCGCAGGAGCAGGTGCCGCAGTAGTTGAAGAGAAAACATCATTCGATGTTGAATTCACAGCCGCTGGCGAAAACAAGATCGGTTCGATCAAAGTCGTCCGTGCGATCACAGGCCTTGGACTTAAAGAGGCAAAAGATCTCGTTGACGGAGCTCCAAAGATGGTTAAGGAAGGAGTCACAAAAGAACAAGCAGAAGACATTAAGAAACAGCTCGAGGAAGCTGGTGCAAAAGTCACAATCAAGTAATTCAAAAAAACAGGCGCAAGCCTGTTTTTCTTTACTCTCTTCTAGTTTGTGGAAAGTGTCTCGATCGTCTGTATCCTCTGTTTGTTTACATCTGTCGATGTAAATCCCTCCCCTTATCCCCCTGCGCCAAGGCTTCGGGGGACCAGCCGAAGCTTTATGCGAAGGCTGGCCAAGGGGAGGCTAGGTGGGGTTGCCGGCAACCCCCTGTAAGTCCCCCTTGGAAAGGGGGACGATGCCTTACAAAACGACCTTTCACACTCTTTATCTCGCAACATGACTTGGGGCGATGGAGTAGAGTTTTGAGCCGGAAAGAAGATAGATGGTATAACCGGGTTCATCTACAATAACATCGGTCATGTTTTGGAATGCGTCAGAACGATACTGCACAACAAACGCTCCTGTCTCTTTGTTGAAAACAACCAAGCGTTTTGTGTCCGGTTCAAGTACATATAAATACGCACTGTCAGTGTCAGTCCAAATATCTGTCGCGTTTGTAATCGGTGGATCAACGATTCCTGTTTCCCATCCAACCTCGCTTCCACTTACAAAACGCGCGATCTTTCCATTTTTCATCAATACAAAAACCGTTCCATCAATTGTGAATGAACGCGCGTCTTTGAGCGCTGTTGTTTTTGAAGCAATCCATTTTGCAGGCGCTCCAAATCCATCTCCACTTCTACCATAACGATAAACTTGTCCGTCAGTTTCTGTTTGCGTCAAAATATATAGACGGTTTGCATACGCAAGCAGATCAATCCATTTGCCTTCTATTTGTTCAAGGCTGATTGGTTTTTGTACTGACTCATCTTTTATGAATTGTGAAACAACGTTGTTGTCGGTCAATGAGAAGACCTTATCTTTATCAGCACTTGCGGAAAGTGAAACTCGCGCGTTTGTTTCTTGAACACTTGCCGGCTTGAAGACTTTTTGTGTTCGATCGAGTTGATATACACGACCGTCTGTTGCAAAGACATAAAGATCAGAACCGACTTTGACAAAGGATTGTCCAAACACTCCATCAGTCACAGATGACAGATCACCTAGTAGCGCTGGATTTGGAACGTTCACCAAATGTCGAATGTCATCCATTGATTTTTGCATTTCAATTTTTAGATCAGCTATTTTTTGAGTTTGCTCTTCTGTATTTGCTGGAAGTTGATCGATAAGGTTTGCCGCATTCACAAATAAACTTCGAGCCTGGTTTTCATCTTTATAAATTATCGCTCCTGTTGCGCGTTCCATGAGATCTGTGATCGCATCTATTTTTTGTTGATAAGCCTGTTCATCTTGTGATCGTGCGCGGCTTGATGAGAAAAGTGAAATACTGACAATCAAAACAACGACAACAGCGGCAATGCCACCCAAAAGATATTTCTTGGATCGATCCATGTGTGTGAATGATCTAACAAGTCGTTGGAAGTTTCCTTGAAATTCCAGTCGTCCTTCCTTTGTCATTAGATGACGTGATGTTTTAATTGATTTTCGAGTGGCACGTCGAATCCATCGCCAAATAAGTTTCCAAATCTCCTTTTCAACAAATTTTTTAGTGCGAATTTTAAGCGTGGATATTAGGGTTTTAAGCTTTGGTGTTTGATCTGCAAGTAATTCCTGCGTTTCATCTTCTTGATTTTTGAAATGCTGAACCGAGACATTCGTTTTAAGAGTTGCGAGTTGTTCTCCCTTATTTTGACCTGATATGTCTTGGGCTTTAATGATCACCAACAACAGCGCGGTTTTAAGTGGAAAATATTGTCGGATTTTTTCCGTGGCTCCAGAAGGTGGAAGCGTAGTAAGAACTGTGTTTAGTTCATCAGCGGCTAAAGCTCTTTGTAAGTCAACGTTTGAAATTGTAAAAACATCACCCTCGTGCAAGTCTCCATCAAGAACAACAGCAAAAGCTTTTTCCCATGTTGGAAATGATTGTTCTGACTGAATACTGTGAAACAGATTGAAGACTTGATAGCGCTGTGAAGGTCTGCGGTGAAGAAACAGTGCAGTTAAATCTCCTGTTCCTGACAAAAACATTTGTCGTTCACAAGCAATACCAAGTACAGCGTCGAATTGTTCTATTGGAACGTTCCATCTTCCGTCTCTTACATTTTGCGCGAGTGTCTCGTTTAGTGCACCAAGAAATTGTTCAAAGCGATGTTGTGCGTTTGCTTCAGAGCCGAAAGAGTCAGCAAGCCTGTGGATTTGGTCTGACAAAAGCTGGAAAAGCATTTCAGCATCCTGGGTTTGTTTCTGGCATCGAGCAACCAAAAATACCCAACCACTTCTTTCTTGTAGCGGTAAAAGCACGCAAATACCCTCAATTCGTTCTTCTGGGGATCGTGGGCAGTATTCAGCTGCCTTAAGGTTTAGAGTCATACTTTTGATGTTTCCATTTGCCCTCCTGTTACCATTTGTGTACATTATACCTGTACAGATTCTTGACGCAAACATGTGTATGACCACAAAAGGTTTTCAGCTTGAACAGATGTTTGGTTCAAAGACACGAGCAAGACTCATGGCTCTTTTTTTACAATATCCAAAAGAAGCTTTTTTTGTTCGTGAGCTTACGCGAAGAATTGATGCACAACTAAATTCAGTGCGTCGTGAACTCAAAAATCTTATTGAACTTGGTCTTATTGTTGAGAAGTTGTCAGAAAATAGAAAGAAAGGGAGGTCACTTGCGGAAAAGAAAAAATACTATATTGCGAACTCAAATTTTATTTTGTTTGATGATCTTCGAGGTGTTTTTCAAAAAGTTCAAATTCTCTTGAAACAAAATTTTGTGCAAGAGATGGATGCGAACGGTGAAATTTTATATCTTGCGTTCACAGGACGATTTGTTGACGCAAAAGATATTCCAACTGATTTGTTTATTGTTGGATCAATTAAACAAGCGGCTTTAGAAAAATTGATTGCAAAGTTTGAGCATGAATTGTCCTATGAGGTGAATTACACTCTAATGCCAAAGGATGAATTTTTGGATCGCAAGCAAATCGCAGATCGTTTTCTTCTTACAATTTTGAATGGAGATAAGATTGTGATGATAAACCGACTTTCCGTATGATCTTGTTTATATGCGCTCAAGACCTTGGTTTTTTTTGGCTGGGTTTGATTCAAGACCAATCGTTTGTTACATTGGAAAAAATCAATAGTTCGCCAGAAGATATTCTAAAAAAGCTTGATGAATTTATAATCACTAACAAAATTGACTTCAATAAACTTGATGGAATCTCAATTGTCAGCGGACCGGGATCGTTTACAGCCAGTCGTTTGAGTCTGATGATCGCAAATGGGCTCCATTTCACAAAATCAATCCCAATTTTTGTGCTGGAAAATCCGTCTAAACTTGATCCAACAACTCTTATCAAAGAAAATGGAATAGGAAAATCAGCACTAGATTACGTTGTGCCGACTTATGATCGGCCGCCGCATGTTACTTGATGGCGAGAGGACCAAGAAGACCCAGAGGGCGAAGAGGTAAAACAACAGACGTTACGAATAACGAATTTAGCTACGAATCAACGAATACAATTGGTATGTGGAAGTGGTGGATAAGAAACTGGTAGAAATGTGCCAAAAATGCTATGTTACTCCTAACTACTAACTCCTAACTACTAACTACTAATTCAATTTTCCTTATGGATTTTACCAATGTTCTTCAAGGACCAGTCCTTGAAATGTGGGACATCGTTTTGGCTTATTTGCCAAACCTGTTGGGTGCTATCATCGTGTTTTTGATCGGTGTTATTGTGGCTCTTGTTCTAAGAAGCGTTGTCGAGCAAGTGATTAAGCTTTTGCGCATTGATGATCTTGCGCAGAAACTTGAAATCCGTTCACAGTTTGAGCGTTTTGGAGTAAGTCTTCACATTGGTCACCTATTGGGTTGGATTGTGAAGTGGTTCTTCGTTATTGTTGCTTTAATCGCGGCAACAGACATTTTGGGCTGGGAGCAGTTGACATCATATCTTCAAGAAATCGTTCTCTTCATTCCAAACGTAGTAATTGCTGTTATCATTTTGCTTGCAGGAATTTTGCTTGCTAACTTTGTACAGCGCGTTGTTAAGTCAGCTGTTGAAGCCGCGAAACTTACATCAGCAAGTTTTCTATCAGGAGTTGCAAAATGGGCGATCTTGATTTTCAGCTTTATGGCAGCTCTTGTTCAATTGGAAATTGCACCAGATTTGATTCGTGTTTTGTTTACAGGTCTTGTATTTATGATCGCGCTTGCAGGCGGACTTGCGTTTGGTCTTGGTGGACGCGAACAAGCAGGGAAATTACTCGAACGTCTACGCAAAGATATTTCTTCAGATAGATAAAAGAGATCCTTCGTTTCACTCAGGATGACAGAATAATCAGATAATGGTTACGTATAAGTACGGAAAAATGAGATTTTGGGAAATGTTCCCCGGCCTTCTGGTTTGGGGAACTTTTTCACTTGCAATTGTTTTCTCATTTTTTCAGCCGCTTTGGGTGATCATTGTCATTATTGTTTTTGATCTTTTGTGGTTGTTCAGGGTGATATATTTCAATATTTTTATTATTTCTGCATGGGTGAAATATCGTCGCACCACAAAGATCGACTGGGCTAAACGCTTAGAAGCGCTTCCATGCCCAAATGAAACATATCATTTGATTTTTCTTCCAACATATCAGGAAGAATATGACATTGTTCATGGAACGCTTCGTTCTTTGAGTGAAAATACGTACGACAATAAGCGAATGATTATTGTGCTTTGTGGTGAAGAGGCTGATCGTGAGCGTTTTGAAAAAATTGGTGCTCGTGCTACTTCCGAGTTTGGATCAGTTTTCAAAAAACTTTATACAACCATTCATCCAAAAGGTTTGGTTGATGAAATCCCTGGCAAAGGTTCAAACCTTCATTTTGCTGGAAATGAGATTGCACAACGTTTGACAAGAGATTTTCCTGAAATTAAAGACGAGCATATTATTGCTTCAGCGTTTGATATTGATACGATTGCGCATCCGCAATATTTTTCATTGCTCACTTATCTATATTGCACTGTTGAAAATCCTACACGCACGTCATATCAGCCTGTTACACTTTTTTCAAATAATATTTGGACAGCTTCAGCTCCGGTTCGAATTGGCGCTTTTGGAACAACGTTTTGGTTGTTTGCGGAATTGGCTCGTCCAGAACGACTTTGGACTTTTTCATCCCATTCAATGCCGTGGAAAATGTTGAAAGATGTCGGGTTTTGGCAAAAAGATATTGTTAGTGAAGATTCGCGTATTTTTATGCAAGCGTTTTTGCATTATCACGGGGATTATCGCGTGACTCCTGTTTTTCTTCCAGTATCAATGGACGCTGTGTATGGAAAAAATTATTTTGAATCAATGAAGGCGTTGTATGTTCAAATGCGAAGATGGGCTTGGGGAATTGAGCATCTTCCATATCTCGTTGATGGTTTTCGTAATGATCCACTCATTCCACTTTGGACAAAAATAAAATATGTGTTCAACCACATAGAAGGGATGTTCACATGGGCGACAGCTCCTCTTATCATGTTTGTTTTGGGATGGCTTCCGCTTTGGCTTGCAAAAGGAGAGTCAAATGCAATTGTTCAAGCGGCTCCGTTTACACTTGAACAACTGATGCAATCTGCCATGGTCGGTGTACTTGTTTCAGCTGCACTTGCTTTGACGTTATTGCCACGCAGACCTGATCGTGTTCACAAACGCACGTGGATCGTGATGATTTTTCAATGGATTCTTCTTCCGATCACTTTTATCTTGTTTGGATCCATTCCAGCGATCGATGCACAAACTCGACTCATGCTTGGAAGATATCTCGGATTCAAGGTTACAAAGAAAAATAGAGGATTGTAGGGTTGTTTTCTTGAGGAGTATTGCTTAACATACCCGATAGTGTTATCTATCCGCACTAACACAGTTAACCGAGGAGCAGTTTGCACCATGTCGCAGGGAGTCGAGGAGGAGTAAAGAAGCCAACTGCTTGGCTTCGTACCTCCGAGACGGGTTGGACGATGTCTGGCTGAAAGCCAGACCGGACAACACCTACGGCGAAGAGTCCGTTGGCCCGGCCGTCGCCGGCCGAAGCCGGCTATGGCCGGCGTAGGCCGGAGATATGGTGCAAACTGCTCCTAGATTATGTACCCACCTCTTTCAATTCACATAGTTGCATGGAACTCCATGCGATTTCTGCCTGATTTATTTAAAAGTTTGTCTAATCAGACATACCGAGATTTCAATATTCTTGTGATTGATAATGGTTCAACCGATGGCGTGGAAGCTTACATACGTGAACATTATCCGGAAATTACAATTTTGCGCAATGCCCGCAATCTAGGTTTTTCAGGGGCGCACAATCAGGGAATTCGTTATGCACTTGAACATTGGGAACCATCTAGCTATAAAGATAATTTTGTTTTGGTTACAAATCCGGATTTGATTTTACCACCAAATTTTATTGAAACGCTCATGTGCGATGTTTCATTTCATCCAACTGTCGGAGCTTTTGGTGGAAAGTTACGTCGCGCGTTTGGTGAAAATCTCACTGACGAGGCGCTTCAGGAAACGATCCAATCCGATCTTATTGATTCAACAGGTTTGCGACCGCATAAAAATAGAACATTTACGGATCGTGGAGCAGGTGAAATGGACAAAGGTCAGTACGACGAATCGCACGATGTGTTTGGAATTTCAGGAGCGCTTGTTTTGTATCGTGCCGCGGCACTGAACGATATTCGTTTTGAAGATGAATTTTTTGATGAGGATTTTTTTGCGTACAAAGAAGATGTTGATCTTGCTTGGCGGTTTCAGCGTTTTGGATGGGACGCGCGTTTTGTGCCTGAAGCAATAGCGTTTCATTATCGTGGAATGTACGCGCCTGAAAAAATTGGCATTATTGAGCGAATCAAAAATCGTCGCAACAAGTCAAAACTTCGAAGCTATTTTTCAAATCGAAATCAATTGTTGCTTCTTGTGAAAGATCTTCCATTTATTGATTTACTGCTTGCTTGTGTTTGGATAGTTCCATCTGAAGTCGGAAGATTGATTTACACTTTATTATTTGAGACGAAAAATATCCGCGCGTTTGTTGATGCGATCAAACTTTCTCCTCGCATGTTGAGAAAACGTTTGTGGATCAAGAAACACCAGAAGCGATCTTCAAAAGAATTACGTAAATGGTTTGTATGAGGAAAGACATCTCAATCTTGATCGTGCACTACAATACTCCAGGACTTTTGCGTCAAACACTCAAAGGAATTTTTGTTTCTAAAACAAATCTTAGCTTTGAAGTAATTGTTGTTGATAATAATCCAAAAATTCGTGTGCGCGACTGGGTGCAAAAAGAATTTCCATTTGTGAATGTTGTGATGAGTGATAAAAACATCGGTTTTGGAAATGGAATGAATCTGGCAATGCAACATGCCAATGCGCGATACTATCTTGTATTTAATCCTGACATTGCAGTTTTTGACGGAGTGTTTGATTCAATGGTTGCATACATGGACGCGAATCCGGATATTGGAATGTTGGGACCAAAACTTTTGAATCCAGATCGAACATTACAATACAGTTGTTACAGGTTTATGGGACCGTCGATTATTTTGTATCGAAGAGTTCCGATTTTGCGTTCGCTCGGTTTTGCAAAACACGCTGACAATGAATATCAGATGAAAGATTGGGATCACAATCAAGTTCAAGATGTTGATTATCTCCTTGGCGCGGCAATGCTTGTTAGAAAAGAAGCCGTTGATAAAGTTGGAGGATTTGATCCAGAGTATTTTATTTATTTTGAAGATCAAGATTGGTGTCGCAGATTTTGGATTGCGGGATGGCGAGTTGTTTATCATCCTGACATGAAACTTGTGCATTATCATCGTCGCGAAACAGCCGAAGGATCGTTTATTGAGCAAATTAGAAATCCACTTACGCGCCTTCAAGCAAAAAGTGCGATATACTATTACAAGAAATTTAAAGGTTCGATAAACCCAAGACATGCACACTCAAGCATCAATTCACCAAAGTGAACCTTCGATCATTCACCGACGCCATCGTCGTCGGCAATTTTTTCGCGCCTTCATAGTTGTACTTGTGGTTTTGTTGGTTGGTTGGTTTGTCATGCTTCTTCTTGTACTTGGTCAAGCCGCCGCGGCTACTCTTGATACTCGCGATGCGATTTCTGATACTGCAAAAAATGTTAAGTCGCTTCATTTTTCAGAAGCACAAAAAAATCTTGCTCGCGCTTCTCAATCAATTGAAGAAGCTGAACAAAGTGTATTTTTACTTGAACGCGTATGGTTTCTCCCAGGCCTTAAAGATGAGTTTTCAAATTTGAAAGGAACTTTTATTTCAAGCGGGCAATTGGTTGATTCGCTTTCTAGCGTTATTTCGTTAGGACAAGATGTAACTCAACTTGCGGGACTTGAAAATAAATCTGTTACTTTTGATGCTCTTTCTCCATCAACAAAACTAGTAATTCTTGAAAGATTAAGTACAGCATCAAATGATTTTGATCTTCTATCATCAAGACTTCAAATTACAAAAGAAGAATTGATTTTGCTAAAAGACAGTCGTTTAGCTTCTCCATTTCTTGGGGTTTTAAATCCTGTTGTTGATCAGATGGATCAAGTTGAAGATCAACTCAAAGTTGCGTCAGTGCTTGCTCATCTGTTGCCAGAATTTTCTGGTTTTGAAAAACCAAAGAATCATTTGTTGTTGTTTTTGAACAATGATGAGCTTCGTCCGGGCGGTGGATTTATCGGAACATACGGAGTGATGAATGTTTCCAATGGTGAAGTTTTACAGACGAAAACAGCAGATGTTTACGCGCTTGATGAGTCGTCTAAAAATCCTGTAATTGCTGTTCCGCCAATTCCTTTGCAAAAATATAACGCAACTTCAAAATGGTATTTTAGAGATTCAAACTGGAGTCCTGATTTTGCTGTTAGTTCTAAAGAATCAATTAAAGCTTTTGAATACGAATCGAATATCAAAATTGATTCAGTGATAGGTTTCACTCCAACATTTGCTTCAGCGCTTTTGGACGAGCTTGGACCAATAGAGATCGCTGGCCAAATTTTTACGTCAAAAAATGTTCCTGAATTGATTGAATATCAAGTTGAAAAAGGTTTTTGGGAAGAAGGAATTCCGGTTGCTCAACGAAAGGAAATATTAGCTGATTTAGTTAAGGAAGTTCAATCTCGTTTAATAGTTTTACCGTTTTCAAAATGGGGCAATATTTTTACTGTCGTAGACGACGCGCTAAAATCAAAACAGCTTGCAGTATATAGCGAAAATGAGCAGGTTCAACAAACGCTTGTGGATGTTGGTTGGGCTGGCGTTTCATCATTTTCAACACCAGATGTTCAATGGTTTATTGATGCCAATCTTGCGAGTTTGAAATCAGATCCAGTTGTTAATCGTTCAATTCGATATTCATTTTTTAGAAATGAAAGTGGCTCATGGATCGGAAGAACATCAGTGACGTACGATCATGTTGGACAGTTTGATTGGCGAACAACACGCTATCGCAGTTACACTCGGCTTTTTGTTCCGTTTGGAACAAAGCTTATTCGTGCGCAAGGATTGAATGAAGGTCCGGAAGTTTTTGAAGAACTTGGGATGAGTGTGTTTGGAGGTTTTGTTTCAATAGAACCTGGGGAAGAGAAAACGATTACATACGAATACGAACTTTCTGATACAGTTGTGCAAGCAATCGCAGAACAGACATATGGTTTAACCTTTTTGAAACAGATAGGCGCTCGTGACTATGCATTGACGCTTGATCTAGATTTTGATAAGAATATCACGCATGCAATACCATCAGAGAATCGAAACGAGTGGGGTGATGATCGCTATCGTTTGAATACAAAATTGAGTCAGGATATGGAGATTGAAATTGAGTTGTAAAAAAGATCTTGTTGTCTGACTTCTTGGACTTCTCGGCCGTCTTGGTCCTCTTGGTCCTTCCCTGCTATGTTTCAAAAAAGAATTGGAATTGATCTTGGAACAACCACAGTCCTCGTTTATGTTCCTAAACGAGGTATTATTATCAATGAGCCATCAGTTGTTGCTGTTTCATATATTGATAAAAAAGTTTTAGCTGTTGGAAAAGAAGCAAAAGACATGCTTGGACGAACACCAGATACGATTGTTGCGCGACGTCCGCTTAAAGATGGTGTGATTGCGGACTATCGAACAACAGAAGCAATGCTTCGATATTTTATTAACAAAGCGCTTGGCGGTTTTCGACTTTTTCGTCCAGAAGTTATGGTCGCGGTTCCCGGTGGAATTACTTCAACAGAACGCCGTGCTGTTATTGACGCGACTCTCGCGGCAGGAGCAAAAGCCGCGTACATCATTAAAGAACCGATTGTAGCCGCGATTGGCGCGAACATTCCAATTGGTTCTCCATCTGGTCACATGATTATTGATATTGGTGGAGGAACTTCGGAAATGGCTGTTATTTCACTTGGTGGAATTGTTGCTTCAGAGTCAGTTCGAATCGGAGGAATGAAGTTTGATCTCGCAATTTCAGAATACATTCGCCGAAAATACGGTCTTGCAATTGGTGAGCGGACTTCAGAAGATATCAAGATTCAAATTGGCGCGGCAATGTACCTTCCTGACAAATTATCAATGGAAGTAAAAGGACGTGACATGATTACAGGGCTTCCGAAAATTATTGAAGTTACTTCTGACGATGTCACTGTTGCGATTCAAAGTGAACTTGAAGGAATTATTTCTACTGTTAAAGAAGTTTTGCACAAAACACCTCCAGAACTTTCAGCTGATGTGATGGACAAAGGCATTATGCTTTCTGGCGGATCCGCTCAACTTCGAAGTTTGGATACACTGATCGCAGAAGCAACCGGTGTTCCAACTTTTGTGGCTGAAGATCCACAGCAATGTGTTGCAAAAGGAACTGGAATCGCGCTTGAAAATCTCGACGCGTATAAGAGAAGTATTTTTACGAGTTAACATTACAATTTTATATTCTCTTTTGTTAACCCAACAGGGATGCCTTTCAAAAACACGCGGTCGTCTCTCTTTGGGTAGTAACCTGATGTTTGTACCCGCCGCCGCTAATGTCTCGGGCTCGCGTGTACTTTGAGAAGTAAGGAGACGGTTGAAGTGGCGAGCCCTGTGACATTGTTTTTTCCAGGCATCCCTGCTTGGCTTAACATAAAGCAACAAATCAAACATATGATCGTCCGTATCCTCTGTTCGCCGACATTCGCAGACGATTTTCATAAACTCTGATTCACAAGGAGCAGTTTGCATCATGTCGCAGGGAACAACGGTGAGGAGTCCGCTGGCCCGGCCGAAGCCGGCTATGGCCGGCGTAGGCCGGAGATATGGTGCAACTGCTCCGCCACCTGTCTTGCTCAACGTTCACGGCGGCGGTCAAGAACAGAGGATAAAGACGATTCAATATATTTGTACTCATATGCAAACTGACGTGAATCTTTTACAAAATTCAAAACCAACAATTTTCGCTATTGATGCTTCTTCGGCAAACAAAGAAAAACGAACCGGAGTTGAGAATTACGCGTTTAATTTGATCGAAGCAATGAAAAAAGAATCGCTTAAGGATGGAGAGCGGGTTATTTTATTTTCACCAACTTCTTTGCATGGAACACTTGCGCAAATGCCAAGCGGTTGGGAATCGCGAGTTCTTGGTTGGAAGTTCAAACACGGATGGATGCAATTTCGTGTTTTTTGGGAACTGTTGCGTCGTCGGCCGAACATATTGTTTGTTCCTTCGCAAGGAATTCCAAATTTTTCATTTCGCGTTCCGATCATCACCACAATTCATGACATTGCCTTTCGTCGTATAGGAAATTTGTATAGTTCATCAGTGCGAAAGCGTGTTTCGTCCGCAACATCACGCGCAATAAAAAAAGCAAAACATCTTTTCAGTGTTTCTCAATTTACAAAAGAAGAATTGAAAACGGTTTACAACGTTTCCGAAACAAAAATTACAGTCACTCCGCTTTCTGTGGCAACAGAAATTTATAAGCGTCTAGATGAGCGAACGATCGAATCGGTTTTACAAAAATATCGTCTTGGACACAATTTCTTTTTGTTTGTCGGTAGATTGGAAAAAAAGAAAAACGTTTCAACGATCATTCGCGCGTTTGAGTTGTTTAAGCAAAACCGCGGAATGGGAGATCCATTTGAACTTGTTCTTGTTGGTGAACAAGGATTTGGATATGAAGAAATTCGAACATACATTGAACGTTCACCACAACGAACGCTGATTCGCGAAGTCGGTTATCTTTCAGATCAAGAGGTTTCAGCGCTCATGAATGTCGCAACGGCTTTTTTGTTTCCATCATTGTATGAAGGATTTGGAATTCCAAACCTTGAAGCAATGGCTTGCGGAACTGTCTTGTTAACATCAGATATTCCAGTTCATCACGAAGTGGCAGGCGATGCCGCGATTTATATTTCACCTCAAGATCCAGAGTTGTGGGCAAAGCAAATGGCTCGTCTTGCCGCTGATCCACAGCTTCGCGAACAATTGATCGAGAAGGGGAATGTTCACGTGAAAGAATTTTCTTGGGACAGAACCGCGAAACAAACGTGGGAGGTTTTTAGGGATGAGGCAATAGGCAGGAGGCAATAGAATTATATGCACGAGATCCATTCCTTTAAAGACCTTATTGTTTGGCAACGTTCAATGGAATTAGCTAAGCAGGTTTATGTTCTTTGCCGATCATTACCTAAAGAAGAACAATTTTGTCTTATTTCACAAATGAGACGCTGTGCCATTTCAATACCTTCAAATATCGCAGAAGGGTATCAACGTAGATCGAGGTTAGATTACGTAAGATTTCTGAAGATTGCAGATGGTTCTTGCTCTGAATTGGAAACCCAATTATTACTTTCAAAAAGTATTTATCCACAAATTGTAGTTGAAAAAGCATCGAGTGATCTCACGGAAGTTCAGAAAATGTTGTATTCTATGATTACTAAGTTGAGTATTTAACTCTTGCCTAATCCCTCTTGCCTATTCCACTTCTCTATGGACGAACTAATGAACGAACTAAAACATCTTGGTCTGTCTGACAAAGAAGCGTCTGTTTATCTTGCATCGCTTGAACTGGGGCCTGCTTCTGTGCAAGACATATCGCACAAAGCAAAAATAAATCGCGCGACAACGTATGTGATGATCGAATCATTGTCAGGACGTGGGCTTCTTTCAACTTTTGTAAAAGGAAAAAAACGTTTTTATTCTCCAGAGAGTCCTGATCGATTGATTTCCATTTTGCGTGTTCAGCAAAAGGAACTTGAAGAAAAAGAAAAAGAGTTTGCAAAGTCTCTTCCATTGTTGTTGGCGCTTTATAATGCTGAAGGCGCAAAGCCGCAAATTCGATATTTGGAAGGGCCAGAAGGATTACGATCTTTGCGTCAGACGTTTGAAAAATTGGATGGGGAATTTGTTCAGATACTTTCGATTGACGATGCGTTGGCGACAAGAGAATTGATGGAAGAAAGTCCAAAACATGTTTCAGCGCTTCGACAAGCCAAAACTTCTTACAGAATTTTAGCTGTTTTAGATAAAGCCGAACCGAAAGATATTCCAGATATGGGTGAAGGTGAAATTAAGATGATTCCGTTTTCAGAATTTCCACATCATGGTGAGATTACAATTCGAGGAAACCATGTGTTTTTATTTTCATACCGTTCCGCAGTTTTGGCTGTTGTGATTATAAGCAAAGAAGTTGCTGATACGGCACGCGCGTTGTTTGAACTTGCGTGGAAAGGAGCGAAGGAATATCAATCAAGAATTGATAAGTAATACTTTTGTCGTTTGGTTCAATAGAGACAGACGGGACTCCTTTTTTTTTGGCCTTATACTAACATGGAGCATGTTGCACCATGTCTCCGTGCCAACGGACTCTTCGCCGTTGTTCACTCCGACATGGCGCAACATGCTCCTCTCAATGAGATAAATAGGCGGGGTGCCCACACCCCGCAGTGCAATGCAAGTGGGGTCAAGGGACCCCCGCTTATGTCTCTTGTGTACCTTTTTTGATATTTAAAAAATTGAGGAGAATAAAAAATAGGACCGAGTATGGTCCGACAAGGGTGTAGCCGCAGGCTTTAGCCTGCGATCTGAAGTATGAGAGAAGCGCAACAATGTGCGCAAGAGTTTTGTTTGTGTGAAGCTGGAAAGGAGCTACGATCCGAGTGCACAATGCATGTGCGGTTGGAGAAATGCCGGATTTATCCTGTACGGGTTCAGCTCTCTTGCGTGCGTTTTCAGTACAACGCTCGCTGTTGAATACACTGCATCCATCTTGCTTCCCCCAGATTGGTTTCTGGAGCGAAGTTTTGGATATTTTCTACTTCCATTTTACTTACTCCAGATACTACCGGCTTTGCCTACCGGCAAGGCATTCTCATCCACAACTTTTAGGATGAGATTACACTCTAGCAATTTTTGATGATTTTGTCAAGCGACTTTGGACGACAAAGAAGAATACAAAGAATCTGTTGATATTTATTGACATATTTTGTCCTGCGACCATTGACAAGCAAAAGATTATTTGATAGTTTGGTCGGTTCACTTGTGGGGGTGGATGAACAGGGAAGAGAGACAAAAAAACCGACCAACTCCCAATGGCCGGTTTTTAGTAGGAAATAGGCAATAGGCAGGAGGAAGAAGTTGGGAAGCAAGTGGAAACAGGATGTAGGCGCGGGCTTTAGCCTGCGTGCGTGTTGCGCAGGCTAAAGCCTGCGGCTACCTGAAACACTATAAATCCATACAAAAACAAAAAGACACCCTGTAAACAGGGCGTCTTTTTTTTGGGAAAGAGCTGGTCTTGCGACCGCGCGGTCGTTAGACATCACACTCCAAAATTGGACTAAGAACCTAATGAAAATTGATGAATCGCGCAGTTCTGGAGCGAGAAAAAACCGGAATCGTATCAGTAGATACGATAAGGATTTTTTCCGCGAAGAACAAGCGAGGCACAATTTTCATAGGGTATGAGTACGATTTTGGAATGCGATGTCTATATCTCCTTTCACAGGTCTTCATTGCAAGCATGGAGCAATGGAGAACTGTGATTGGAGGGCGACGTCGGAAAGATATCCAGCGTCGCCCAGTTGCCTTCTCGGCTTGGGAGCTCTGCTTCTCCTTGGCTCACAACTTAAGGCATGTGACTCCTTTTTGGCCGCGTGTTTTTTTTGTTGTTGCTATGAACTAGTTAGCGCATGATTCCTCCTTTTGGCGCCGTGTCGCGGACAAAGCCGCGAACTGTGTGGACTAGGAGAGCATGGACGCGAGCCTTTGCTCGGCCATGCGGATCACACCATTGACGGTCCAGCACTTGAGCGTGCGGACGTCAGCGGCAGTTATCCCAGAAGCACGGATCTTCTTCGCCGCCGTTCCGAGCTGAATGTACTCGTCCTTGGAAACACCAGGTACGGTCTTGCCCTGAACGTGGCGTGCCGGTCGAACGAGTCCTAGCCCCTGTGCGAGCATACTGCCATCGCGCAGGGTATCGATATGTGACCGAACTTCTGCGTGCCTCGCATCGACGCGCACCTCGGCCTCGCACTGCAACCGAGCTTCTTCGGCCGCCCTCTCGTCAGCGAACACCTTCTCGATTGCCGCCATTGCCTCGGGCACTGTCTGGCTTCCGAGCGGAAGCACAGTCTCCGCGCACTTCGGGCAAAAGGACTTTTTCAAAAGATCGAATGTTCTGACATCCTCGAGCTTCTGCACACCGAGCGCGCGCAAGATCGTGCTGAACACGACAGCGACGCGTGCCTCGTACACCGGAACGAGACGTAGGCACTGGCCGAATTTGCCCGGGCAGACCACGTGGTCCACACCGTCCTTCTCGGTCACAAGACCCGGGGTGAATCTGACTTCGGGCTCGAGAACGGGCTCGGCAACTGGCGTGATGGCGGGAGCCTGCTTGGTCTCGGTCTTCGCGACCTTGACCTTCGGCTTGGGCGCCTCGACCTTCGGAGCCGGTGTCGGATTGGCCTCGGCCTTCTTGTCGCCGTCGATGATCGACTTGGCCATGACTTCGACGTCCTCGATCGACTTGCACTTCTTCCAGTCCTGGCCGGCGGTGTCGATAATGAATGCAGCGCGGCCGAGCTCGACATGACCGGCGAGGAAGTTGATTGAACCATCGAAATGTCTCTCGACAGCACGGCCGAGTATCTCGAGTTCGCCAGGGAGTCCTGGCTTGGAATCGTCCTGCGGGATCATCTGTCCGGGAGCCATTTGAGCGACCATGCGGAACCTCCTGAAATTGCATGTGTCTTAGGTCCCGAACCTACACCACGTAGGAACGGATCAATTAGTATCGGTAGCCCACGGCTTTAGCCGTGGTTTGTATAGTGGTCTTACGACCTTCTAAAGTTGCAAGTCAGCATCTCTTTTTCAGTCATCCTGAGTGAAACGAAGGATCTCGCAAGGAGATTCTTCGCCCCGCCAAGGCGGGGCTCAGAATGACAGCGGTGGGTGACTTCCAAACTTAGAAGATCGTTCCGGGTAGCGTGTTCAGGGAGAAACCCTTTACACACCACCCGGAAGATATAGATTGGAGAGAGAGCGGAAAGAACGACTAGCCGTTGGCGCGGCGCTTGGCCTTGGGGGCCACGACCGGCACCTCGGCGTCGGCGTCGGCGGCCTCGGGCTCGGACGCGGTGGGCATCACGGCCTCGGGCTCGGTGGGCGCGAAGACCGGAGCCGGCTCGATGACCTTGCGGAGCTCGGCCACGATCTGCTCGCCGAGCTGGTCGCCGAGGGTCTCGCCGGTCTTGACGACCGTGATCGACTTGGCGGTGGGCTTGGGCGTGAGCTTCAGCGGCGCGGGCTTCTCGGACGAGGTCTTCAGGAAGTAGGAACCCTTGTTGACCATGTCCTTGAAGTCGAGCAGGGGCGCCAGCGCCAAGTGCTCGCCCATGCCGTTGTCGATGTCGCTGATGGCCTTCTTGACGAGGGCCTTGCCGACGTCCTCGACACATCGCGTGGTGTAGTACTCGGTGCCGACGTACAGATCGCGATCGCCCTCGTCGAGGTCGAGCACTTTGCACGCCGTTGCGAAGATCGCGTCGCGCAGGGCCTTGTCGAAGATCCTGCCGTAGAGCGGGCTGGGGTCGGTCGAGGGCATCTGGAAGCTGGTCTTCATTGAAATTCTCCTTTTCGATGGCCTGCCTCCAGCCGAACCTGACCCCTGTGGTCAAATCCGCTTTCAGCAGAAGAGGAAGAAGTTGTAGATTCTTTTCCTTCTGCTGAATCGGATCTCGGCAACCCCCTGTTGTCCCCCTTTGGAAGGGGGACGATGCATATCCCTCCCCTTACCAAGGGGAGGCTAGGTGGGGTTGCCTGACTGGCCCAGAAATACGGAGGTAAAGTGTGACCCATTGACCTGCCCGAAGGCTGGTGTAGATCGTGAGTCTCTTGCGTATGAATTCAGTCAGCCAAGGCCGAGTGAACACATTTGAGACTCTCCGCCAATGTCACCTTGGAAGGATCAATTGGACGGCTTTACTCTCTCCTCCGTGTTTCTGGGTCTGTTTCACCCGCCGTCGCTAAAGCTATGGCGGGTAATTTCGCGAAGCGAAATTAAAAACCGGTTGTCGTATATGTCTGTTCTTTTTGGCAAGAGTCAGACGTACACAACAACCGGTTCTTTTATTCAAAGAATGGCTATTGGCTACCTTTATACCGTGGGTAGTGCACGGACTCTCTCCCAAAAGTCCTATTTGTAAGAATCATCTTAACGGTCATACTATATCATATTCTGTCAAAACTGTCAAGACCCACACATTAAGATTGGCTATTTTTTAGCTAAAATAAGCCAAAGACTGTTGTCAGGATTTTTTGGAATTAGGAATTAGGAAGTAGGAAGTAGGAATACGCTGTGCTATACTTTCTTCATCGCAGGCTAAAGCCTGCGGCTACCGTTTATTATGATTGAACCCTTTTCTAAGACGATCGGCCACAAAACGGCACGACAAGTATTTTTGCGCATGATCGAAAACAATCAACTTCCGCATGCGATTCTTCTTGTTGGTCCAAAACATGTTGGGAAAACTCATCTCGTTACAGAATTGATCCAGCATCTTTTTCATACAACGCGTCATCCGTCGCTGATTTCCGATGTCAGTCTTCTAGCAAGAGAAGTTGATCCAAAAACAAGCAAGAAAAAATCTGCCATTTCTGTCAAACAAGTTCGTGCTCTTGTTGAACGTCTTTCAATGACTCCAATGGAAGGAAATTGGAAAGTTGCGTTTATTCAAGAAGCTGATCGGCTTTCTACTGGCGCGGCAAATGCGCTTCTGAAAACTCTTGAAGAACCAAAAGGAAACACTCTTATAATTTTACGCGCGGCAAGCGTTGAATCTGTTTTGCAAACAATCGCGTCTCGATGTCAGATTTTTCGACTACCACCTGTTGCAAAATCAGAAATCAAACCAGCACTTCAAAAACGCGGGCTTTCAAAAATAGAAGCAGATGAAATTTCAGAGCGATCTTTTGGTTGTCCTGGAATTGCAATTCGATATATTCAAGATAGTGAAATGCGCGCGCGAAAAGAAACAGCGATCGCGCAAGTCGAAACTTTGATGAACGCGTCGCTTCCAGAACAACTTCGATCAGTTTTTGAACTGATTCCAAAAACAGAAATTGATAAGTCAATTACGCTTTCTCATTTGCTCGATGATTGGTCAGAAGTGTTACGCGCGAATTTATTAAAAACAGTCTCTGAAAAGCAAACAGCAACTGTGAGTAAAACTGCTCGTGTTTTAACTTGTATTCAAACTGTTCGCGCCGCGATTTCACATAACATCAATCCTCATTTATCTTTAGAACACATATTCCTTTCAACACATGTATGAAAAAATCTTTTTATCCAATTCTTTCAGTTGTACTTTTACTTATTCTTCTTGGCGCTGGTTGTACTCAACTCGGTGGCAAAGGAAGTAAAGCGCCAGATGGCGGAGTTTTCAAAACAACTGATGCTGGAAAAACTTGGGTTACAGCAAACATTGTTCCAACAGCTCAAGGAATTGGCACGCTTGCAACAACAAATGTTATTAGCATGGAAATAGATCCACAAGATAACGGTGTGTTTTTTCTGGGTTCTCGCGAAAGTGGAGTGTTGTACAGCGATGACGCAACCGCTTCATGGAAACTTCCTCGTCAAGCAGTTTTGAAAGAGGGTTCTGTTTACGCGGTCGAGGTTGATCCATTTGATCGTTGCACAGTTTATATTGCTAAAGGTTCGCGACTTTATAAATCAACGGATTGTTTGCGAACTATTGATGATGAAACATATGTTGAAACACGTTCTGGAGTTTCAGTTGTGAGACTTGCACTTGATTGGTATACAAAAGGAACAATTTGGATTGGTTTGAACAATGGCGATGTGCTTAAAAGCACTGACGCAGGAAAGACTTGGAAATCTGTGTTGAAACTTGGTAAAGAAGTTTCTCAAATTATCATTAGCAACAAAGACAGTCGACAAATAATTGTTACGTCTTACGCGCTTGGATTTCAACGCACATCAGACGGTGGTGACAATTGGGAAAAGGTTGATGGCGATGTAATAAAATTGAATGGCGCACAGCAAGTTTATTCGCTCATACAAAATTCGGATGCATCTGTTGTGTTGGCCGCGACAAAGTATGGTATTTTGTGCAGTAAAGATTTTGGTTTGAATTGGGAAGCGCTTAAACTTCTTACATCAGCAGGACAAGTTGTGATTCGCGCTGTCGGTATTTCACCAAAAGATCCAAACACAATTTATTACGCTGTTAATTCAACATTCTTTCATTCAACAGATGGAGGACAAACATGGCAAACACAAAAGTTTCCGAGTTCGCGAGTGCCACGAATTCTGATAGTTGACCCTAAGGATTCGGCGGTTATATATGTAGGAGTTGCGGAGGCAAGTGAATAATTTATAAGGTTTGACATTTATTAAGAATGACTAATTTCAAATGCCAAATGACCAATGAATGACTAATGACTAATTTTGACATTAAAACATTTGACATTCATTTGACATTCGTCATTAGACATTCGACATTTATTATGCATGCATATCTAAATTCAAAAAAACCTGAATTTCAAATCACGATCGAACACTTGCAAAAAGAGCTTGGTTCTTTGCGCACTGGTCGAGCAACACCTGCTCTTGTGGAAGATATTAAGGTGAGTGCTTATGGTTCAACAATGGAAATTCGCGGTCTTGCTTCACTTAATGTTCCAGACTCAAAAACAGTTGTGATTGATCCGTGGGATAAGAGTCTTATTCAAAACATTGAAAAAGGAATTCGTGATGCTGGTGTTGGTTTGAGTCCAGTAGTTGATGGACACGTTATTCGAATCATGGTTCCACAAATGACTGAAGAAAATCGAAAGCAAATTGTGAAAATCATGAAAGAAAAACTTGAAGAGGCGCGAATCCGAACTCGCGGAATTCGTGAGGAAATTCGTGAAGAGATAATGAAGAAGGAAAAAGAAAAAGAATTTTCTGAAGATGAGAAGTTTAAGCTGTTTGATGAATTGGAAAAGCTTACAAAAGATTATAACGAGCAGGTCACACAAATGGGAGAAAATAAAGAGGAAGAAATAATGTCTGTATGAGCAATAACGTGACAATGGAAAAATTAACTGCGCTTGCGAAGTCGCGAGGGTTTGTGTATCCGGGTTCGGAAATTTATGGAGGACTTGCGAATTCTTGGGATTACGGTCCGCTTGGAGTTGAACTAAAACGCAACATTGTTGATGCGTGGTGGAAACGTTTTGTGACGTCAAGAAAAGATATGGTCGGCATTGATGCGGCGATCATCATGAATCCAAAAGTTTGGGAAGCATCAGGACACACATCTGAATTTACAGATCCACTTGTTGAGTGCAAAAAATGTCACACACGTTTTCGTGCTGATCAAATAGATGTGACGGCGGCGTGCGCACATTGTGGCGCAAAGGATGAATTTACACAGTCTAAGAATTTTAATCTAATGTTCAAAACGTTCTTGGGTTCAACAGAAGACGATTCATCTGTTGCGTATTTGCGTGGGGAGCTTGCGCAAGGAATGTTTGTAGATTTTCCACTTGTTGTTCAAACTTCTCGCAAACGAGTTCCGTTTGGAATCGCGCAAATTGGAAAATGTTTTCGAAACGAAATTACTCCTGGAAATTTTATTTTTCGCACACGTGAATTTAATTTGATGGAGTTTGAATATTTTGTGAATCCATCAGAGTGGGAAAAATGGTTTGAGTATTGGCTAGGTGAAATGAAATCGTGGCTTTTATTTTTAGGCGTGAAAGAAGATCAGTTTGTTTTGACCGAAATTCAGGATGGAGAACGCGCGCATTATTCAAAACGAACTGTTGATATTGAATATCTATATCCATTTGGACAAAAAGAATTGTATGGAATCGCTTATCGAACAGATTTTGATTTGAAAAATCACATGGAAAAATCCGGAAAAGATATGCGATATATGGATCCGATGAATAATGAAAAATATATTCCACATGTAATTGAACCAACATTTGGAATTGATCGATCAGTGCTTGTCACACTTTTGTCAGCGTACACTGAAGAGGAAGTTCCGACTGCAGAAGAAGGTGAAACTGATAGTCGAATAGTTTTGAAACTTCCAAAAGCGCTTGCGCCGTTTAAAATCGCGATTCTTCCTCTTTCCAAAAAACAAGAGTTGAACACGGTTGCTGAGCCGATTGCTGAAAAGTTGCGTGCAAGATGGTCAGTTGATTATGATGAAACACAATCAATTGGAAAACGTTATCGTCGACAAGATGAAATTGGAACGCCATATTGTGTGACAGTTGATTTCGATTCGCTTAACGATCATGCTGTTACGATTCGCGATCGTGATTCAATGAAACAAGTTCGAATAAAAATTGACGAGTTGGAGCAGTGGTTTAATTTACACCTGTCATCCTGAGCCCTTCGACTTCGCTCAGGGTAAACTCCGCGAAGGATCTCTTATGCAAAATCTCACTCTTAAAAATGGTTTACGTGTTTTATTGAACCCAATCAAAGGCACGGACACTGTGACTGCTCTTATTTTTGTTCGAATTGGATCGCGCTATGAATCGCTTTCAATGAATGGTGTTTCGCATTTTGTTGAGCATCTTATGTTCAAAGGAACACAGCGTCGTCCGAACACGCAAAAAATTACTCGCGCTCTTGATGCGATTGGAGCGGAGTTCAACGCGTTCACATCAAAATGTATTACTGGTTATTATGTAAAATCTGATCGCAAAGCACTTCCACTTTCACTTGATATCTTGTCAGACATGCTTTTTAATTCGAAATTTGATGAAAAAGAAATCAATCGTGAGCGAGGAGTTGTGGTTGAGGAGATCAAATTGTATCGAGAGAATCCAATTCATCATGTTGAAGATTTGATTGAGGAGGCGCTTTTTGACGGTCATGTTCTTGGAAGAAATGTTGTTGGAACGTATAAAACAATTACAGAAATGTCACGCGAAGAAATATACAAGTATTACAAATCGAATTATTCTCCATCAAACATGCTTTTGGTTGTGTCAGGAAATATAGATTCTCATGTGCGAGTAATAATTGAAAAATATTTTGGAAGAAAAAAGTCAGAGAAAGATCGTCGAGCAAAGTTTGAACTGTTTGTTGATCGCAAAGATTCAAAGTTAGCTCCGCACGTTCGTATACAAACCAAAAAAACAGAACAGATTCAAATTACAATTGGTTTCCCATCATATGGGTTTGATGATGATCGCAATATTGCCTTAAGCTTGCTTTCGATCGTTCTTGGTGGAAATATGAGTTCGAGATTGTTCATTCAAGTTCGTGAACGGCGAGGGTTGGCGTACCGAGTTGGCACAGACATGGAGGCTTATGAGGATGTTGGGTATTTTATTGTGCGGGCTGGGCTTGATCAAAAACGTCTTCAACTTGCAATGAAAACAATTATGAACGAATTGCGTTCAGTCGCTCGATTGGGAATTACAAACGAAGAGTTGAAAGATGCAAAAACATTTTTGCACGGACAAGTTGCGATTCAAATGGAGGATTCATTTCATCAGGCTGAATGGTACGCAAAACAACAAATGTTTCATCGTTGTATGAAATCTCCACACGCGTTTTTGAAGCAGATTGATTCGCAAACAGCTTCGGATATAAAACGTGTTGCAAAAGAAGTGATAAATTTTTCGAGAATGGGAATCGGTGTGGTTGGACCGTATAAGAATCGTGAAGAGTTTTTGAAGAAAGCAGGAATAAAAAAGTAGTAAGTATTAGGTAGTATGTATTAGGTATATTCGTTTTTTCTTACGCATATACTTTCTACCTACTACTTACTACCTACTACCTAATATCTGCTACTAATTCTATGAAAACCATCATCGCAAATTGGAAAATGAATGTTGGAGTTCGAGAAAGTGTCGCGCTCGCGCGTGGCACGCTTTTGACATTGCGTGGACGTCGCATATTGCCTGAAGTTGTTATCTGTCCTCCATTTATAGCACTGTCAGAAGTTCATAAAGTTGTCGCACGAAGTGCTGTTTTTTTAGGGGCGCAAAATTTGTTTTGGGAAGATCATGGAGCCTATACAGGAGAGATAAGTGGACGAATGCTTACAGAACTCGGAGTAAGTTATGTAATTATTGGTCACTCCGAACGTCGTGAATATTTAGGTGAAACTGATGAGATGATTCGAAATAAAGTTGCTCATGCGCTTGCGAATCAATTGAATGTAATTTTGTGTGTTGGAGAAACAACTGCTGAACGAAAGTCTGGCGTAAATCGTGAACGTGTGCGAACGCAACTTGTACATGTGCTTGCCGGGGTTCGATTAAAAAGTCACGAGCGTTTGATGATTGCGTACGAGCCGGTTTGGGCAATTGGCACAGGGGAGATTCCAGAAGTTGCAGATATTCTTGCAATAAATGAGTATATTCGATCGATTTTGACAGATGTGTTGCCAGAAATGGACGCAAATAAAATTCGAGTTCTTTATGGTGGAAGTGTGGAAGGGAATAACGCATACCCATTTTTAAGAGAGCAAAAAATAGATGGTTTGCTTGTTGGTGGCGCAAGCGTGAAGTTGAATCAACTAAAAGAAATTATTGATGCGGCAAGCGAAGTGCTTGATGCTCAAAAATCTGTATAGACATTTATGATCTGGATCATCCCAGTTATCGTTATTGCTATTTGTTTGATCGTCATTGTTTTTGTCTTAGCAAAAAAAATTCCACAGTTGCGTGTTATTGACGTAAAATCTATTCCTGAAGAACGAACACGAGAGTTGAAAGAAAAAATAATCATGGAGAAATTGTCGCGAGCAGGAAGGGAAAAAATAAACTTCATTGCTAAAATTATTTCTGCTATTGTAAAATCCGCTTCAAAATCAGGAAGACGAGCTGTTCAAAAATTGTACGCAATTGAACAGTACTATCAAAAATTAAATCGTGTTGCAACAGAGGGACAGCATGCTTACTCTCACGAGACGATCAAACAATTAACAACAGAGGCAGATACGCTTATTCGTCAAGAAGAATATATTCCAGCTGAAAAAATTTATATTGACGTCATTAGCCATAATCCAAAAAGTGTTGACGCGTATGAAGGATTGGGAAATTTATATTTGAAAAAAGGGGAATATGATCAAGCAAAAGAGACGTTGAAATTCACACTTCGTTTGTCGCCAAATGACGCAAGTGTTCATGTGTCTTTGGCAGAGCTTGAAATTAAACTTGGTAATAACAAACAGGCTTTGGAGTCTTTGCGAAAGGCTGTTGGGAAACGATCAAAAAATCCGAAGTATTTGGATATGTATATTGAAACAGCTTTGGTTTCTGGTTCGCTTAAAGATGCAAGAAGTGGAATTCAGTTGTTGAAGAGAGTAAATCCAGAGAATCAAAAGATTCAGGAATTTGAAGAAAGATTTATGAAGTTAAAAGAGGAATATATTGCAAAGACGGCATCGTCAAACGACACACCTTCACAACCCGAATGATTTTTGTTACCATTGGCGCGCTCGAGTTTCCGCCGTTGTAGCTCAGCTGGTAGAGCACATCCATGGTAAGGATGAGGTCACCGGTTCAAGCCCGGTCAACGGCTCCATGAATAAGTCAAAACAGAGGTTTACAGAGCCTCTTTTTATTGATATAATTATTAAATGCCGACAATACATCACAAACAATTAGATAAGATCAAACGTCTCTATTACAAGGACGGATTTTCGATGCAGAAAATAGCTGACCACCTTTCCGTGAATCTGAATTCGGTAATTTATTTCATGAGAAAGCACGACGTTAAACGCAGAAATTTATTAGAAGCAAACAGAATTGTATTTGAAAAAAGACCGTTATCGTTTTCGATTCCGAAATTGTTGAATAAGAATCAGAGAGACTTAAAAACAATCGGAGTAATGCTTTATTGGTCAGAAGGAGCTAAATTAGGACACACCGTTGATTTTTCAAATAGTGATGTTGAAATGATCAAATTGTTTCTATTATTTCTTCGTAATGTCTGTGGAGTTGACGAGAGTAGACTGCGAGGGTATATTTATTGCCACAAGAATCAAAACTCGAAAAGTTTGATACGTTTTTGGAGTGGTGTCACTAAAATTCCAAAAAGTCAGTTTACCAAACCATACGTTCGTGAAGACGTCACGGCAGGCAAGAAACATCCACAACGAATGCCTTATGGATTGGTTCATGTGCGATACAATGACTTAAAACTTTTACGTCAGATAAAAGAATGGATTGAAGAAACAAAACAAACTTGGGTCGGTAGCGAAGCGGTCAAACGCACGACACTGTAAATGTCGCGGCTCACGCCTTCGTAGGTTCGAATCCTACCCGGCCCACCAGCCGTCGCTTCATCAGTATTATTTATTGATGAAGAGACGGATGTCCGCCATAGCTTTAGCGACGGCGGACGTAAAGTTAGTTTTTGATGAAGCTATGGCTGGCAAGCCATCCTATGTCTACATTCTCAAGAGCCAAACCTTTTCAGAGCAAACATACATAGGTTTGACTGATGATTTATACGATCGTCTATTGAGACATAATCGCGGAGAAGTCTCATCAACTTCTCGTTATCAGCCGTGGAATCTGGTATTCTATTGTTGTTTTCCTGACAGAACAACAGCCTCTATATTTGAAGCTTATCTTAAGACGGGTTCTGGAAGAGCTTTCATCAAGAGACATTTGATTCAAAGTTAACGCCGGTGTAGCTCAGGGGTAGAGCAGAGCTTTTGTAAAGCTAAGGTCGTGGGTTCGAATCCCTCCACCGGCTCCATTGACTCAAAATGAATAATACGTTAGCATGCCACCGCTATGTCCCAAGACAACATTATCAAGCTCGAGTGCACAGAGTGCAAAACAATCGGGTATCGAAGTCACAAGAATAAGAAAACAATCAAAGAACGACTTGAACTCAAGAAGTTTTGCAAGCGATGTGGATCTCACACAATGCACAAAGAGACCAAATAACAAATCCGACCGAAAGGTCGGTTTTGTGTTGACATACTGTTTATCAATTTTTTTTGTAAAAATTAAAAAAGACTCCAAGTGGTTTTTTGTAACCACGAGGAGCCTTGAGTTGAGAGCTAAGCGAACTTAGCTACGAGGGCGAATGAACAAGATGTACATCATGATGGTTTCGATCACGAAGAACGTGATCGGTTGAATGGCATCTGCCAGAGTCCAATGTGGGATTGCAATGACCGCGCACACACACGAAACCCAGAAGATCGTCCACGCCAACTTGTTTTCGCGGCTTGGATCTTTCCACGCCGACGTGAATGTTGGAAAGGAACCGAGAAATATCACGCTCAAGCTCGTTACGATACCAAGTATCGGATCGTTGAAGACTTGCCAGAGCACGATTCCAAGGACGCCACCACCGAGACAGAACTTGTCGAGTTTAGTCCAGCCAGGAGTTCCGTACTTCAGAGCGAGCAAAGCGACCACCCACGCACCGAGAACGACACCAAGCATTTGGCCATTGACAGTATTATTGAAGAACATTCCGGCGAGTGTGATTGTGTCCAAACTCGCCCAGATCAGCCACGATGCTTTGGCAGGTTTCGTTTCTTTTCGAAGGATGGCGCGGATGTAAGGGACAAATGCGGCGATGTACAGCAGACCAGCTAGAACTTGTAGTACCTCTTTCACGATGTTCTCCTTTCAGATTGAGGTTTTGATCTCCACCAGCAAGTAGCAAGAAACTTAGGAAAAATTGACCTAAAATATCATCAATTTTTAGTTCATAACAATAGCAGATTTTTATCAGTTTGTCAAGGCAAACATGTACAGTTCACCTTAGGTGGTAACACATTTGGTAGAAAAGGTTAAGTATTTCTCATAAGGAGTTAGACCGTCCATATCTTTGCCTAGATGTGGACGTTTG
>Ga0265296_1000635_pt1 | contig 49901 bp, 51 predicted proteins | sample MunlanPumphouse1_FD_189073 | JGI IMG/M metagenome (GOLD analysis project Ga0265296, IMG submission 189073) | Groundwater microbial communities from a municipal landfill in Southern Ontario, Canada - Pumphouse #1 | ecosystem: Environmental > Aquatic > Deep subsurface > Groundwater | place... | reverse complement strand
AAACACATTAAAGCTGACATCTTTGAAGCAAAAGATAGGCCAAATGTTCCTGAAAGCGAAAAACCAACTCCTGCGCAACAACGAGCACGAATGGAGAATATAAAAAAGGCGCAGCAAGCCAGGCGGAAGAGCAAGTAGGGGAGGATAAAGAATGATAAGGAGGTGGTTCTTGTGATTCGAAAAGTCAAGGAAGGGTATCGCGTGGTTTCCGAAAGCGGACGTAATATGGGAACGTACCCAACAAAAGAAGAAGCGAAAAAACGTTTACAACAGATTGAATATTTTAAACACAAAAAGAAAACATAATATGTTTGAAGATAGAAGAGATGCAGGCCAACAACTTGCAGAACAATTAATAGAATACAAAGATCATCCTATTGTGTTAGCACTGCCTCGTGGAGGAGTAACAGTAGGCTTCGAAATAGCAAAGATGCTTCACGAACCACTTGATGTGATTGTTGCGCGGAAGTTAGGTGCTCCACATAACCCTGAGTTTGGCATCGGAGCGATTGCAGAAGATGACAATCTTACCTTAGATGAACCAACAGTTGCAGTTCTTGGCATTACAGAGGAACAAATACAAAGTATTAAAGAATCAGAACTTAAGGAAATGAAGCATCGTATTAATTTATATCGTAACGGCAAACCATTACCAAAGCTCACAAATAGAACCGTTATCCTTGTTGATGATGGACTGGCAACAGGCGTTACAGCATCAGCCGCAATTGAAGCAATAAAAAAACGGAAGCCAAAACAGCTCATTTTTGCAGTGCCGGTATGTGCATATGAAACTGCTGAAACAATAAAAACAAAAGTTGATGATTTTGTTTGTATACAATGTCCGTATGATCTACAAGCAATAGGTTTGTATTATCGAAACTTTCAACAAGTGACAGATGAAGAAGTAATCGAATTATTGAAACAAAGTAAACAAACGTCGCTAAACAGATAATTTCAAACAATACCTAGTTGTTTTATCTGATCTGTTGCCCGACATGGATTCGAACCACAATATGCACCTCCAAAGGGTGCTGTCCTACCATTAGACGATCGGGCATTCTCAAAAAGTCCTCTTATTTTAGCTTATTTCTTGTCTTTTCTCCACCTTCACTTCGTCAATACTGCCGTACAATACTTACATCTTTTTGCCTTAGTCGGAATTGAGCTCAAACACTCCGGACAAGTTTTTTCCACCGGTTCTGCCGAGTTTTTATTCTTTTCCAATTTAGCCTTTAACTTGTTCATTGGCAACACAATTGCAAAATAAATCACCGATGAAACTATTACAAACGACACTATCTGATTAATAAAATCGCCCACCATAAACCGGCTTTTATTAATTGTAAAATGCCATCCGGAAAAATCCGGTTCACCACCAAATACTCCTATAAACGGGGTAATTATATCTTTTACCAGTGCCGTTACGACTGAATTAAACGCTGCTCCCACAATCACCGCTACTGCCAAATCAACCACATTTCCTCGTAACAAAAAATCCTTAAACCCCTTCAACATACTCCAATTATAACTCTTGGTGCCGCAGAGAGGACTCGAACCTCCATGGATTGCTCCACACGGTCCTGAACCGTGCTTGTATACCAATTTCAACACTGCGGCAAATTGTAAAAAGTGCTCAAGCTTTCAGCCTTTGTAGTATACCAACCTGCTTTAATTTCACCTGTCCACGTTGCTGTCCAGCTTATCGAGGGACTGCGAGTGGGACACTGCGGCATAGGTAAACACGCTTATCTTAGCAAAATTTTGGTAAAATATCCTGTATTCGCGGGATTAGTTAATCGGTATAACTTCACTTTTCCAAAGTGAAATGATGGGTTCGACTCCCATATCCCGCTCGGAGCCGCCGTGGTGAAATTGGTATACACGCAAGACTTAAAATCTTGTGGTCTCAAAAACCGTGTGGGTTCGATTCCCGCCGGCGGCACCTCTCAAAAATTTAGAATGAAAACGGGCTTGCCCGCCGTAGTTCCGATTTGTTGAGAACGTAGGCGGGGATTGGCGCAATTGGCTAGCGCGCACGGTTTGGGACCGTGAGGTTGCAGGTTCGAATCCTGTATCCCCGACTAAGATACAGGATGAGAAGTTTATCCTGAGATTATCGAAGGAAATCCTGTATCCCCGACAATATGGCCGCTTAGCTCAGTTGGTAGAGCATCCCGTTTACATCGGGGAGGTCAGGGGTTCAAGTCCCTTAGCGGCCACTTCTCCCTTATTTATGAGCAAGTTGATATAATATTTGAACTTGCCGACGTGTTGAAATTGGTATACAAGCACGCTTGAGGTGCGTGTGGCGCGAGCCATGGAGGTTCAAGTCCTCTCGTCGGCACATGGACCAAAAACAAAAAATTGACCAGCTTCAGGATCAACTAAAAAAACTAAAAGAACGATTACAGCATATGGCCACCGAATATTCCGCCACCAAAGAGGGGAGTTCCTATGGGGTTGAGTATTACGAAATTCAGTGTCGGGTTTACCAATCAATGATCAGCGATCTTCAGAGCGAAATTGATAAGTTAAAAAGAAAAAAGGATTGATATAATACAAATACCGCCGAAGTAGCCAAGATGGTCACGGCACTGGTCTGAAAAACCTGGGATGTTGGTCCGAGTCCAACCTTCGGCACCATCGCGAGAGTAGCTCAATTGGTGGAGCATCTCCTTGCCAAGGAGAAGGTCGCGGGTTCGAGCCCCGTCTCTCGCTCTTGTAAAGATCTATTTAATACATCGCCATCAATGCCAGAACAATTGACAATCGAGCTATCTCCCGCCAAACTACTTCCTCCACTCCCATTTACTTATCAAAGAACTGAAAATCCCGATACTGCCGAATACCAAGAGTATCGAATATCACCAATACATTTTCATAGTGCTCCTAAAAATGAACCATATACAGACGAACAAATAGTCGACACTATTCGTCAAAAAAAAATAAACGCCAGTTGGTTTACCTCTGAATATTGGAGGCAAAAAGGAACACCACAAGAGCAAATTGAAATTACTGTCAACAATCAACCAATTACTATCTACAACTACAATTCCGAAAAACCCTTAACTGACGAACACCTAAAACAAGCTCAAAATGTTTTTCAAGAAATGACATCAAGATTTCCTCAGTCCGTAGCTCAACTCCGTTGGATTTTAATTGATAATGTTCAAGAACCAAGTACTTACGGTGATCCGGAAAATTATCCTCTACACGGATATGCCTTGGAGCGCTGGAAAGCCTTCAAGTTTTATCCTAAGGGAATGGAGGTATCTCCATTTAGGATACCGGCAACCTCAAAATTCAGTGGAGTATTTACACATGAACTAACCCACTTGATTCAAAGTAAATTCTTACCCGAATGGGACAACAACTTTCAGTGGGAACGATCACAAGATCATCAAGACCAATGGGAATTAAGACCAACTCCTGACGGAACAACCAGAAAATGGTTCAACAAACTAACTGACGAGATGTCGCCACAAGGAGAATATCCCCTTCAGCCCGAACAATGTGTTACCCATTACTCTCAAATAAATTCAGCCGAAGATCTTTGTGAGTCAATGGTCGCCTATATTTTTGACCCGGAGTATTTAAAAACTACTTCGCCCAAAAAATATGAAATACTATCCCGACATGATGTAAAACAGGAAAAACCGGAAGTATTAATAAGGAGAATCCATAAGGGAGAAATATCGCTTCCCAAAATTGAACCCCAAACCGTTTTATACTATATTCAAGAACCAAGACCGTCAACAGAATCCTAGTCCAACTATTTTTTCCTTTTATCTCCTTTTCCAATTTTTCTTTACAAACACCGTTATCGTCGCTATCCTTAACCCCAGTTCCATCCAAAACAACTTTGCCATTCGCAAAGAAAAAGCCTGAAGAATATCGTTCCACCCCTTATATTTGGCAACATTACCGTATAGTTCTAAAAATTTTTTAGTTACTGCTTGTTGCCTTGGGTCAAATGGGTATAACCAAAATATTTGCGGGCTGGGCGAACCATTCTCATATTCCCACAAATACAACCAATATGACAAATCATCCAAAACCAAATGCGATAAAAGTGCCAACCCTACCAAAAGCCATATCTTTGGATTAACTCTTTTTCTAAAAATTAACCAAAATACCGCAAAATAAATCAATCCCATCGCCGGCGTGTGGGTAAACAATAAGTGGTGTGAACCAAAAGGATATCCCAGCCACTCCGGTAAAAATATATCGAAATCAAAAATCACTCCGGCTAAAATTACCAACAACACTTCCTTCCAAGTCAGCGGTTTTCCTTTAACCGGTATCTGGGAAATCAGATACGCAGCCGATACGTGGGCCATTGGGAGCATTGTTCCATTTTATCAAATCGGGATAAATTGTTATAATTACGAAGTTTATGGAAAAGCCCAAGTTTTTTAAAACTATTACCGGTCAGCAAATTCCCTTACCGGTCTTTTTCCCCGACGCCACCCGGGCAGTTTTAAAAACACTCGATTCGACCGACATCGAGTCTACCCATACTCCGGGCATTTTAGTCAACACTCTTCACCTTTCCAATCAACCAGGAGCTTCGGTTATCAAAAATTTTAAAGGTGTCCGTCCTTTCATGTCCTGGGGTGGGGGAGCCATTTCCGATTCCGGTGGCTTTCAGGTCATGTCTTTAGCTAAACAAAGTGGTCTTAAAAATGCCGTCACCGATCAGGGCGTCCGCTTTCAGCTTCCCGGTCAAAAAAAGGGTCTCTTTACTCCAATAGATTCCATTAGGGTCCAAATGACCCTTCAGGCCGACATGGTTGTTGTTCTCGACGATTTTACCGATCTTAACGCTTCTCACGACCAAGCCCAAGAAACCGTCAATAGAACCGTTCTTTGGGCCAAAATCTGCAAAGACGAATTTGACAAAATTTGCCGTCAAAAAAAACTTACTCCTGGAAAACGGCCTTATCTTTTGGGTGTCGTTCAGGGGGGCCATTACCTTGATCTTCGAAAAGAATGCACTCAAAGACTAGTCGAAATTGGTTTTGATGGTCTTGGTTATGGTGGTTGGCCGATGACCGATGAAGGCACTTTCAATTTTGACGTCCCAAAAGTTATCGGCGAAAACTGTCCCAAAAATTATTTTCTCTACGGTCTTGGGGTTGGTAAGCCGCAGGAAATTGTCAAAATGGTTGATATGGGTTGGAACATTTTTGACTGTGTCCTCCCCACCCGCGATGCTCGGCATCGTCGCCTTTACGCCTACAATGCCAAAACTATCGATAATATCGATGTCCATCAATCTGATTTTTACTCCTACTATACTCCTGACAAAGAAAAATATTACCGCGATCAAGCTCCCGTCAGCACCGCTTGCGACTGTCTTCTCTGTCGTCGCTATAGCCGGGCCTACTTGGCTCATCTTTTTCGCATCGACGAAATGACCGCCGGCCGCCTAGCCACCATTCACAACCTCCGTTTCTATTCGATTTTGATGGAAAAACTTCAGCATGAATATCAAATCAATCCTTAACAGTTGTCACCCAAAAACTTTTCTTGCCGTCAATTTCGGTTGTCGGGTCAACGCCGCCGAAACCAACCAACTTTGTCAATTTTTTCTCAATTCTGGCTTATCCCCCTTTTGCTTGCCCCTGTGGGGTCAAAGGGGGACCAAGGGGGATTTTTCTCCCGATCTCGTCATTATCAACACTTGTTCCGTCACCGCCAAGGCCAACATCGAATCCCTTGGCAAAATCCGTTCTCTTTCTAACCAATTTCCCAACTCCCAAATTGTTGTTACCGGCTGCGCCTGCCCCGCAAATTTAAAAAATATTAATAATTTAACCTTCTTAACTAATTACGACAAAGAATTACTCCTAAAACCGCTCCATTCTTCTTACACTCATAAAATAAAAGACAAGTTTAGCCATACCAACCGCTTTATTCTCAAAATTCAATCCGGTTGTAACCATGGTTGTACTTATTGCATTGTTCCTTCCCGTCGTCCCGCTCTTTGGTCATTACCCACCAAAAATGCCATCGATACCGTCAATCAAGCCGTAAAAAATGGCTACCAAGAAATCATTATCACCGGCATAAATCTCGATCTTTATGAGCCCGGACTCTCCAATCTTTTAGAATCCCTCCTTACTCAAACCACTATTCCCCTTATCAGTTTTGGTTCGGTTCCTCTCAACTGCATTGATCAAAAATTTATTCATCTCCTTTCTACCTTTCCGTCTCGATTATCTAATTTCTTACATATTCCAATTCAGTCCGGATCTGACAAAATCTTAAAACTCATGCACCGTCCCTACGACCAAAAAAAAATTATTAAAACTTTTATTTCTCTCAAAAAGATTTCTTCCCCCCTTGTCAAAGGGGGGACCGAGAGGGGATTTGGATTCGGTACCGACATCATTGTCGGCTTTCCCGGCGAAACTGATTCCGACTTTCAGCAAACCTATGATTTGTGCAAAAAAATTGGTTTCTCAAAAATCCATGTCTTTAAGTTTTCCCCCCGTCCTAATACTCCGGCCCAAATTCTGTTTGATCAATTCCCAAAACTTTCCAAAAGCACTCTTAAACTTCGCTCTGCACAACTCCGAAAACTTTCACTTCAAGCTTCTCCGTCCGCTTAAAATTTTCTGCTATTTGATGACTCGCAATGTCTCTAAATTTTCTTTCGTCTCTGATTTCTTTTGCCAGTACATCAACAGAATCCACAATTTCCGATTTCCACTTAAACATTTTACCTTCAATTCCCTCATTATATGCCGCTAGCTTAGTATCCAATTTTGCATCAAATAAATCACCAATTTGTTTTAAATCTTTTTGATCCACAAATCATTCTATCACCAAAAACACAATTTTCATTGTAGTCTCAAATAATACTATTTTCTCGGCATAAATTGGGTAAATGACGCATGTAACTCAACATATCTTGGGTCCGAACAATGACTGTTTATAAAACTTGCGAATCCACTTTGTCTAAAAAGTTTAGGTCTTTTCTTAGCAACGTTAACAATCCATAATACGCGTTTGATAATATTTTCTTCAAGAGAAAATTCAAAGTCTTTTGGATATGGTAGATAATCCCTTTCTTCATCTGGTATTACTGTTTGATATAAATGTTTGGGTTTAAAAGGAGATTCTCTAAAAAACAAAAAACCGGGCCCTTCAGGATTTAACACTAAAAATGGATCTGCTTTACTAACTGATTCTTGTATTAAAAAAGCTTGCCCCTTTAATTCCCATGCACCGGGGTCAATATCATGGGGGCGAAGAACATAATCCACCTTAGCGGAGTAAAGAGGAAATATTCCCACTACAACTCTCGGCCGTCTCTCCATTGGTTGTATAGTTGTATAAAATATGCCGAGAATTGCACTCTGTTTATCAGAAGTGACAACCTCAACCAATCGTGTTCCAAGCCAATTAACAACAGTTCCCACGCCTGGAAGTGAGCCCTTATAACCCGATCTTTCGTTGGTTGCTCCATTAATGGCAAGAAGCATCTCTTGGTCTAATGTTTGACAACGCCGGCAAGCTTCAACATTCACAAACCGTCTTGGATCCTCAAGAGCCCTAGCATATTCTCTTAAAATTTCAGGCCCTAATCTCCCCATAGTTCGCTATTATATCACTAAAATAAACAGATTCTGATACGTTCTCCCTTGCTTGCCCCTTTGGGGTCAAAGGGAGAATTAAAGAGGGATTTGGATTGCAAACTGCTCCGAAAACTTTCGCTCGTAGCCATCAAGTCAAAACTCTCGAGCTAGTGTTATAATCCTCACATGGCACTGTATGTAGAAATCAGAAAACATAAACTCGATGGTCAAAAAAGACTATGGGTGGTAGGACATGCGAAATTAGAAATATGTGAGAGTATAGAAACACATAGAATTAACGGCGACGAAACCTTAATATTCGATTCCTTCAATGAGCGTTTCACCTTAACAAGTAATCCAGAAGGAGGAACTGTATCAATTGTTAATCTTGATCCGAGGGTAAATCCCCCTGTTGAAATGCCACATACTAGGTCGGTTTGGCAGGTAACTAATCAATATCCACGAATGTCGTCTTTTTGTGGCGCTCAAGAAGTTATTATCAACATTCCAAAACCTATCTCCCAAACCACACTTCCATCTCATCAAACACCGGCAGTTTAAACGACACTTCCTGACCCGGAAACCGGGCATCTTTCCCCCATATACAGGCTTTATTAACATCATCCCGCATCTGATTGGAAATCCTTTTTAGCACATCATCAATCGTCTGGCCTTTTTTCATAATCAGCGGTTCCTTTTTATCCGCCGGCTCGGTTCTCTCTCTTTTTAAATAAACTCTTACCAACCCCAATCCCTGCCACAATCTTTCTTTTAATTCTTCAATGTTCATTTCTTTTTCGACGCTAACTAATAGGGCACTTTCCGGAACCTGCGTTAATCGTTTTTTCCCGGCCAAATCTGCTTTGGTAATCAACCTCAACACCGCCACATATTTCCGGCTTTTTGACAAAGCGTCGATTAACAACTCAACTTTATCTACTTTTTCTCCGAATATTATCGTCCCGTTTTCCACTCCCATTTCTTCAGCAATTTCCTGCACCAATGTTTTTTCCAACGAATCATACGGATCAACCACCTGAATTGCTCCCTTGTCGGCCCGTCTAAGTAAAATTTTTGGCGGCCTTTGCCCAAGCCTTATCCCGGCTCTATACAGTTCTTCCTCAACAATTTTTAGCCATTCGATTCTTTGCACATCAGTCATTAGTACCACCATGTCTGATGCCCGAATCACCGAAATTACCTTTCTTCCAAACCCCTTATTTCCCGCGGCTCCTTCCACAATTCCCGGCAAATCTAAAATTTGAATCTTTACTCCCTTATACTCAAGCATTCCGGGCACTACCCCTAGTGTTGTAAAGTCATAATTACCCACTTTCGACTCGGCATTTGTCAATTTATTTAGCAATGTCGATTTTCCTACGTTTGGCAATCCTACCAGCACAATGCACGCATCCCCCGAATGTTTGATGGCATAACCAACTCCGCCACCACCTCCTTTATTTGCCGGACCGTCAAGTTGGTCCTTTAATTTGGATAATTTTGCCTTCAACATTCCATGCAAATGTTCCGTTCCCTTGTGATACGGCGTATCCCGAATTTCTTTTTCAATCCGCGATATCTGCATTTTAATAATTTCTTCTTTAGTCATTTTGATACAATAAACGGGCTATGATCTTTTTACTTTTAGCCCTATTTACATTGTTTTTTAACTCTCCTATTTTAGCATCCGGCAATACTTTTGGCCTTCATCTCACCCAAACTTCTGATATTGACTCTGCTAAAAACGTTATAAATTCTTCCGGCGGTGATTGGGGCTGGGTTACTATTGTCATCCGCACCGATCAACTTGACTCTAATACTTGGCAAAATTTCTTTGACGATTGCCGAAAATACCACCTTATTCCCATTATCCGCTTAGCCACCATCATGGATGGTACCTCTTGGAAACGACCGGCTCTTTCCGACATCGACAATTTAGCCAATTTTTTAAATTCTCTTAATTGGCCAACTCTTCAACAACATATTATCCTTTTCAACGAAGTCAATCATGCCTCCGAATGGGGTGGGGGAGTTGATATCAAAAATTATACCGACACCGCCATGTATGCCATTCAAAAATTCAAAAGTTTAAATTCAAATTTCCTTGTTCTTGGTTCAGGGCTCGATTTAGCCGCCCCCGACAATCTTCCAAATTTCTTATCTGCCCCAAATACCTTTCGCGAAATTTATTCATATCAGCCACAATATTTTGAACTGCTCGACGGCCTTGCCTCACATTCCTATCCAAACTACGGCTTTGTCGGCTCGCCTACTGATCAGGGCCAACACAGCATCCGTGGTTATCAATGGGAACTTTCGTTTCTCAAAAATCTCGGCATCCAAAAAACCTATCCCGTTTTTATCACCGAAACCGGTTGGCCCCACCGAGAAGGCGAAAAGCCGGACAACCGTTACTTTACTTCCGAAACTACCGGCCGCTACCTCACCGAAAGTCTTAAAGTATGGGCTTCTGACCCGCAAATTACCGCCATTACCCCCTTCATTTACAATTATCAAAACGAGCCTTTTGATCATTTTTCCTGGCTTGATCCTATCCAAAATCTCTATTCGGAATACAAGCAAATTATCGACCTTCCCAAGCTCCAAAATTCTCCCGCTCAAATCACCCGTTACGAAGTTAAAAAAACCCACTTGCCTTTTCTAATTTTCATCGGCAACGATTATTCCGGTCAAATCATTCTTAAAAACACCGGCCAATCAATTTGGGGTGAAACCAGTTTTTGTCTAAACCCCCAAATTACCCCCAATGTCGAGCTTAATAGTCTCTGTACCGACAATTTTGTTCTCACCAAACCGGGTGACCAAAAAGTTTTCAGTTTCAAATTCAAAATTAAAAACCTCCCCGACTATAAAGGCAAAACTTTCCTAAGTTGGACCAATTTACCCACCTACGAAATCACTCCCCTCGACGATACCGGCACCATTTACCACCCCAAATCCGACCTCATCGACAAAATTTCTAACTTTTTTAAAAATATTTTCCCTTATTCGCCATAAAATTGATAAAATACCACCATGTCCCCATAGCTCAGTAGGATAGAGCGCTTTCCTTCTAAGAAAGAGGTCGTTGGTTCGATCCCAACTGGGGATACATACTTTTTGCTAAAATAGCGCCTATAGCTCAATGGATAGAGTATCAGTCTTCGGAACTGGTGATGGAGGTTCGATTCCTCCTAGGCGCACACGAGCCGCTAGCTCAGTCGGTAGAGCAATCGCCTCTTAAGCGATTGGTCGAGAGTTCGAGTCTCTCGCGGCTCACTGCAACCCTGCCGCAGTGTTGAAATTGGTATACAAGCACGGCTTAGGACCGTGTGGCGCAAGCCATGGAGGTTCGAGTCCTCTCTGCGGCACTATCCGAAAACATGGAGGTGAGCTTGTCCCATACTGAGCATATGTTAAGCGAAGGAAGGGAAGTCCTCTCTGCGGCACATGAACCAAAAACAAAAATTGACCAGCTTGAAGTTCATCCACACATCATTTTCTCGCAAATTGCCGGTAACTAAATCTCTTTTGACAACAGACTCAAACAACATTCGGATTTCTCCATTGTTAGGGGCTTTTAGTAATTCCTTCATAATTGAGTTGTAGTATACTACTCCTATGAAAATTTGTGCTTTATTTGTTGATCTAGGTGGAGTTGTTGTTATTAACAGGGCTAGGGAAATTGGTGAGCTATACGAAAAGTCTGACGGTTTAACCCTTGAAATGACCAAAAACGTTTTTCGTTTTATCCAAACAGCAAAACGTACGGAAGAAGAAATAAATAGATATCTTCAAAGTGTAAACATCGATCCAGACTTGTGGAAGAGATTTACAAAGGAATTTTATTCCTCAGAAATAAAGAATGATAATCTAGTGAAACTCTTATCAGATCTTAAGGAAAAGGGTCTTCTAATAATTTTTACAACAAATAATTCGGATGCTGTTATGAAAGGTATGCAAAAATATGAAATCGAAAACTTGCCAAATCTGGTCATTAATTCGTCTGAACTTCAAGTTGCCAAGCCAGACAAAGCTTTCTGGGAAGCAGCCTTTAAAGGAACAAAAGAACTTTTGCCAGACTTAACTCTCGAAGAAGTGTTGGTTATAGATGACAGCAATACAAATTGTGTTTCAGCTAAAGAGTTTGGATTTCAAACTTACCAGTATAAGAATACTCCAGAAGCACAAACTGAGATTTCAACACTTATATCGTAGGTTCTTTCTTGAGACTTTCAATTATCAAAGATATTGCTTCGTTTGAATCATCAATACTCAACAAATTTTGCCCCAAGGAAACCCAGTCTTGTCCTTTAAATCTACCGTATTCAATACATTTATATGCAAGAAAGAAGGGAAGTCCTCTCTGCGGCACAATATTTGTTACACTAATCTATGCTCTGGTTTCTAGTCTTACTCTTCGGACTTTTTCTAAAACCGGTTTATGCTCAAGACGCTTCTGTTTCCGCAAAACCACCAACTCCCACTCCCAACCCCGCCATTGCCCTATTTGCCCAATACCAAAATGATTATAACTACCAACGCGACCTCTACCAGCAAGCCTATCTTGAATATCTCAATAAAAAAAATATTTACACCAAATACGGCACTATTACCACTCAACAGGAAAAATTTGACGCCACCAAAAAAGCTCTTTCTGCCCGAAACAATACTCTTCGTGCCTATCTTATCGCCCTTCGGGTCGATCTTGATAAATACCGGTCTGTTAACACTACTGAAACCGAAAAGTTCCAAATTGAGCTTGGAAAGCTCGAATCCTGGTGCCTTGAACAAAATCTGATTATCGACTCGCTCAACAACGAAGAAGACGTCAAAAAATGGATCGGGGATCAATTTGTTCCCAATTTTATGACCATCCGCCAAGCTACCGCCACCGCCTTAGTTCTTCACGAAAACAACCAAATTTTAACTATTTTAAACAGCCTCAAAAGCCTTACTTCCGATATCAAATTAGCCACTCAAAATAACCTCACCGCCCAATCTCTGCTTTCCTCCATGCCTATTAAATACGATCTGGTCACCATCTCCACCCAAAATGCCTACACTCTTACCCAAACCAAACAATATTCCGGCAACCAATTTAACGATTTCTACCCCAATGCCAAAAAAGAAATTACCAAAGCTCAAGGATATTTGGTCGAAATTCAAAATAGTCTCAAGTCCTTAGTTAATAAATATGTCAACTAAAATGGCCGAAATTATCCAAAATATCGATCAAGATCAATCTAATCCGCTCGGTACAAAAACCACTCCTTCTCTGAAAACTTTTTCTCTTCCCAAAAATCCCAAAGTCAAAATTTTAATTGGCTTTGGCGCCCTTATTCTGATTTTACTTATCGTTAGCCTGATTATTCCTCAAAAAAAATTACCAGGAAAAATCGTTTCGAAGCCTACTATAGTTCCCAAAACAACCTCCATTCCGGTTGACAACAATCAAATTCCCACCCAATTTCAGGAAAAGTTTCAAAATATTCAACAACAACTCAACCAAAAAGAAGATTTTCCTTTCCCCGTCATTGATCCCGATATCGGCCTTTAATTTCTTCGCGATAAATAAGTTCCGCCATCCGTACTTACCGAAATCTCGTCACCGATTTTGATAAACAACGGCACCAGCACTTTAGCTCCGGTGTCCATCACTGCCATTTTCATCGCCGAAGTCGCCGTATCGCCCTTGATCGAATTTTCCGATTCTACCACCGTTAACGCTATACTTTTGGGCAAAGTCACTCCGATTGGCTTTTCGTCATAAAATTTTATCCGGTACAATATTCCTTCTTTAAGATAAACCTTGTCATCACCGATAATTTCCATCGGTACCGAATATTGCTCAAAAGTTCTTGGTTCAATAAAAACATAGCTCGATCCGTCAAAATACGAATAAGCCGCTTCGTGAGTTTCTACCAGCACTTCTTCTATCTTTTCTCCTGATTTATAGGTAAATTCAACTACTCTTTGAGTAAATAATGACTTCAGTTTCATTCGATAAAAAGCCGAACCCTTCCCCGGACTGACAAAATTTACGTCCACCACCATGTGTGGTTCTTCGTGAAAAATAATATAAATTCCTTTTTTAACGTCTGCCGTACTTATCATTCCCATAGACGATATTCTATCTCATTTCCCCTCATTTCTTCAAGGGAGGGGCTTAAGGGGTGGGTTTATCCCACAAAAAAATCCCAGAGCATGCTTTTAGAGGAGCCACCCCGGGATCTGTATATACTATATCAAAATATTATAAACATGTCAATAATACAAATCAAATACATACTAAAAATCACCACTCTCCATCTCATCAATAAACTGTTGTACTCCATGCGCCCATGAACCATTTGAACTTGGACAATACTTCCTCATAATTAATTCCGGGGTATTCAACCCTTTGTCAAAATATTGCGTTTTTAAATATTCAGCAAAACTCTTTAGAGCCATCTCATAACTTTCAAACCGTAACGTCCCTCTGCTATGAATTCCATACCCCCAGCAATTAAATGAGTCTTCCGGAATTTTTTTACACAAGTTCGATTCCTGTTGTCCAATCGCTACTATCCAGTAATATTCAAAACCGTATGTCTTCGACAACTCAAAAATTAAGTCTGAATACGGTAAAAGTGGCGATTTATATCTTTCCAAATACTTTCTGATTATCTCCGGCCTGGCATCGTCGGAAACAACCTCCACTGCCACTTCTTTTTCTTGACCAGTTTCGATTTTTGCTTCCGCAATTACCTCTCCGCTTCCCCCCAGTCCCCTTACTATCATTTTCGATTTTGGTCTCTGGCCTAACCACAAAACCGACCATCCTACCACCAAAAATCCCCCAACAACTATCATCGTTGAAACCCAAAAAAATTTTGCCAGTTTAAAAAATCGGTTTTGCATAGCCTTCTATTTTCCATGATATCATAATCACATTTATGAAACCAAAACCAAAAATTTTCGAAAAACTTAAGGACCAAACATTTGTTTTGAACCTTACTATTCCTCAAAATCAAATTCAAAGTTCCTACCAGTCGGTTCTTGTTTCTTACCAGTCCAAGCTCAAAATTGACGGCTTTCGTTCAGGTAAAATTCCTCTTGATTTGGTCAAAGACAAGGTTTCCGCCACCACTCTTTTAGAAGAAACCGCCTCCAAAGCCATTTCTCAAGTCTATTCAGAAAAAATTAAAGAACTTGACTTAAAACCTATTATTCAGCCTAAAATTAAGCTCAAAAACCCACCTATTTCTTTAGACAAAGAGTGGGAGGTCGAAGTTACCGGTTGTGAAACTCCTCAAATTACTCTTTCTCCTAACTATCAGGAAGATATTAAAAAAATTAACCTTTCACCCGATAAACCCGAAACTTTAGTTCCGAAATACTATCAGTCTTTTCTCAAACATAGCCAAGTTGACTTACCCGCCATTCTTATCGAAGCCAACCTTAGTCAGGAATTCTCCCGTCTCATCGACCAAACCACACAAGCCGGCATCAGCGTTGACGATTATTTCAAGTCCAAAAACACCACTCAAAAAGCCTACCAGGACACCCTTACTCAAAAAATCAAAGAAGACTGGACCATTAATCTGGCCATTAGCGACATCGCCAAAACCCAAAAAATCGAAATCAAAAGTCAGGACGTTGAAGATGTTCTTGCCAAAAATCCGGGCATTTCTAAAAATGTCCAGCTTGTCTATTACCTGCTTGAACAACAAAAGGTTATCGACTATCTCAAAACTCTAAAATAGGATTACATAGTCGGTACTCATTTATTGTGGTCTAAAACACATCTTTTTGGTATAATAAGCCACCATGGCAGGTGGTACTTTGAGTAAATCTAATTTCAAGGCTAAAACTTTAGCCAAATCCGGGTTTAGTAGCGAAGTCCTAAAGGACTCAAGCGAGTCTCAATCGGCCTCAAATCAAAAAGTATTTAGCCTCCGCGGTATCCTTGGATTGGGTCAAACCGTCGAAGTCAACCGTAATCAAAACAAATCTCAAAACTGGGGCAGTGAATTTCTTGGTGGTAGTCATCTCCAAAAAGAACAACAGGTTCTTCTCGATGGTCGTCAACAGGAATTACAAAAAACTATCAAAAATCTCCGTGAAGAAATTAAAAAACTGGCCAAATCCACCGACAAATTAGGTAAGGATATCGAAAAAGCGGTCATAGAACCATCGACTGAAGTCAGCGAATACGAAATTAGTTTTCTTGACCGGATAAAAAATTTCATTGCCAACTTCCGCAAAAATATTTCTGAAGCTTCCTGTTGGATGGAAAGCTTTTCCGCCAAAAAGAAAAAACGTAACTGCTTTTGGAATCAGGTCAAAAACAAAAAGGGTGGGGGAGAACAATATCTTTTTAGCAACGAACATAGTGCCGCCCGTTCCGCAACGTAATTTGATATAATTTCCCTGAAAAGACCGCTTAGCTCAGTTGGTTCAGAGCGCTTCATTGACATTGAAGAGGTCGGGGGTTCAAGTCCCTTAGCGGTCACACATGCTACAATCATCTTATTCAATGAATGTTTTGGTGTTAACTACTTCGCCCGACAGGGTATGATATCTTTCATGCCTTGTTTGGGCGTCTCTCTGCTCCCACCCTTTTTAATTTAATTTACTTTTATGTCAGAACAAAATCAAAAATTATTAGCTCTACGCCATAGCGCTGAGCATGTTATGCATCAGGCGGTCAAAGACCTTTTTCCTCAAATCCACTTGGCCATGGGTCCTGCCACCGACGATGGTTTCTACAACGATTTTGACACAAATGGTGTTCAGGTTTCCGAAGCCGATTTTCCAAAAATCGAAAAACGAATGCAGGAACTTATCGATCTTAACTTGCCCATCACTCAATCTTTCGTTACCGAACAACAAGCCAAAGACATGTTTAAAGACAATCCTTATAAATTAGAGTGGATTGATGGCATCGCCAAATCAGGAGAAAAATTCTCGGTCTATTGGACAGGGGAACCCGGCGGTAAAAATTCTATGGCCGACTTTTGTCGTGGTCCACATGTTAACTCTACGGGCGAAATCAAAGCTTTCAAATTACTTTCTGTTGCCGGTGCCTATTGGCACGGTGACGAAAAAAATAAAATGCTTACCCGCATTTATGGCACCGCCTTTGAATCTCAAAAAGAACTCAACGATTATCTCAATAATCTCGAAGAAGCCAAAAAACGCGATCATCGCAAGCTTGGCAAAGAATTAGATTTATTTTCTTTTCACCCCGAGGGTCAGGCAGACGTTTTTTGGCACGACAAGGGTTACACCATCATGCGGCTTATGTTCGATTACTGGCGTCAAATCCACCAGCGTGAAGGTTATCAGGAAGTCAGAACTCCGGAAATTCTTACCAAATCAGTTTGGGACCAAAGTGGTCATACGGAGTTTTTTATCAACAAACTTTATCGGGTTCTTACTCCATCGGCTAAAAAATGGGACATGGTCATTAAGCCCATGAACTGTGACGGTGGTATTTTAATCTATAAAAACAGCCCGCGATCATACAAAGATTTTCCATTAAAAATGGGCGAACTAGGAGTAGTCCATCGTTTTGAGGCTTCAGGCGAAGTTCACGGTATTATCCGTCCCCGGGAATTTACTCAAGACGACGCTCATATTTATTGCACCCCCGATCAGGTCAAACAGGAAATCAAAAAGGTCATGGACTTATGTTTTGAAGTTTACAAAACCTACGGCATGAAACTTGATCATTTGGAGCTTTCAACTCGTCCCGAAAAGTCCATTGGTAGCGAGGAAGTTTGGGAAAAAGCTGAAAGCATCATGCGTCAAATTCTTGAGGAAGGCAATATTCCTTTCCAAATTAATGAAGGCGACGGCGCTTTTTACGGACCCAAATTTGATTTTCACCTTAAAGACAGTATTGGTCGAACTTGGCAATGTTCTACTATTCAATTGGACTTCGCTCAACCGGAAAATTTCAATCTTGAATATACCGATCAAAACGGCAGCAAACAACGTCCGGTTATGATTCATCGTGTTCTGTACGGTTCAGTTGAAAGATTTTTAGGTATTCTTCTTGAACATTTTGCCGGGGCTTTTCCGGTTTGGCTTTCACCCGTTCAGACAACCGTCATTCCTATCACCGACAAACAAAATGAATATGCTCAAAAAGTTGTCTGTCTTCTCAAGGAAAACAACATTCGGGTTGAACTCGATGACGCTAAGGAAACCATGCAAAACAAAATCCGCAATGCTACCGCTCAAAAAGTTCCTTATCTCTTAGTTATCGGCAATCGGGAGATTGAGGCCAGCTCCGTTTCCGTCCGTCAACGCGACGGCCAGGATCTCGGAGCCATGCCAACAGATGAATTTTTAACCAAAATTAAGGAACAAATTACATCTAAATCTCTAAATCTGATAAAATAGACCACATGGCTTCTAAAAACGTTCAAGGCATCAAATACTACAAAACTAACCAATATATTACGGCGCCTACTGTTCGCCTCATTGACGAAGAAAGTAAACAAATCGGGGTCATGTCCTTGGTTGAAGCTAGAAATCAGTCTTTTGAAACCGGTCTTGATTTGGTCGAAATTGCTCCCAAAGCCAGTCCACCCGTGGTCAAGCTAATCGAATTTTCCAAATTCAAATATCAGGAAGCCAAAAAAATGAAAGCCGAAAAGCATGGGATCAAGGGCGGGGGACTTAAAGAAATCCAGGCCACTCCTTTCATCGGCCAGGAAGATTACGATACTGCCTTAAAAAAGGCTCAAAAGTTTTTATCCACTGGAAATAAGCTCAAAATCAGTATAAAATTCCAAGGTCGCCAAATCAGCCATCAGGAATTTGGCTACAAATTAGTTGATCGGTTCAATACCGACTTAGCTTCGATAGCCGTTCCTGAAGGTACGGCTAAACTTTTGGGAAAAAGGTTAATTCTAACCCTAACTCCCCAAGCTAAAAAGTAAAATCCAATGAAAAGTCCTACCAAGCGTTTTAAAATTAGAAAATCTGTCAGCAACCGTTTTGAAGTCACTAAAAACGGCATTGTTCTCCGACAATCATCTTTTAACCGTCATTTAAGACGTAACAAAAGCAAAAAACAACTCCGCCGTTTAAAAGGCAAACAACCGGTTTTAGGCCGTTTTGCCATGAAAGTTAGAAAATTACTCGGCCGGGCCTAAATTATATGAGAGTTAAAACCGGAACCGTCCGCCGTGCCGGACACAAAAAAGTCCTCAATCAAGCTAAGGGTTTTTGGATGACCCGCCACAAAAGGTACAAGGTCGCCAAACAAGCCGTCATGCACGCCGGCCAATATGCCTTTAATGGTCGCCGCATCCGCCGTCGCGATATTCGTCAGGTCTGGATCGTCAGGCTCAATGCCGCCTTAAAACCATTTGCCATTCGTTATTCTGATTTTATCCACCAGTTAACCGAGAAAAAAATCACCCTTAACCGCAAAATGCTTTCTGAAATCGCCATCTCCGATCCTGATACTTTCAAATCCATCGTTACCTTTATAAAATAAGACACGGGGATTTACTTTAATTTATAAAGCTCCCCGAAAGGGGAGCTTTTTTGATTCGACCTACCTAATACGAATCAATCCGCCTCTGACGGATCATATAATATAAACTATCAAAGTGGACATTAATAAAATCATAGACCAAATCACTACCGTTACTTCTTCCGAAGATCTGGAAAAAATCCGGATAGAACTTTTGGGCCGCCAGGGAACTATCAATCAGGAATTTTCAAAAATTAAAACTGCTCCGAACCCCAAACAATTTGGGGCTGATTTGAATAATTTCAAAAAACAAATCAAAGAATTAATTTTAGAAAAATCAAAAACTGTTTCTTCCGAAACTAGAAATTTAAAATTAGAAATTAAAAATTCCGATTTTAGTTTATCTAAAATCGGACATCTCCACCCCATCACTCAAACCGAACGTGCTCTCAACGAATTATTCAAATCCCTTGGTTTTTCGATTTACGACGGCCCGGTCATTGAAACCGATGAATATAATTTTGAACGTCTCAACGTTCCCAAAAATCATCCCGCCCGCGACATGCAGGACAGCATTTTTATTCGCGAACCGCAGTATCTTCTTCGTACCCAAGCTTCAGCCATCGAGGCCCGTCTTTTGGCCGCTGAAAAACCACCGTTCAAAGTTGCTTTTCCCGGTACCACTTATCGCAACGAAAAAGTCAACAAAAGCAATCATTTCGTTTTTCATCAATATCAGGCTGTCGTCGTTGATCACGATATTGCTATGCGTGATTTAATCGGCACCATGGACTTAATGTTCAAAACTCTTTATGGCCCGGATGTCGTTGTCCGTTATCGCTGTAAATACTATCCCGAAGTTGAGCCGGGTGTCGGTCCCGATATGCAGTGTTTCAACTGTCACGGTACCGGTTGTGGTGTCTGCAAAGGCGCTGGCTGGATCGAAATGGGTGGTTCCGGGCTAATACATCCCAATGTTCTTCAAAAGGCCGGTATCGATCCAAAAATTTGGCGCGGTTTTGCCTTCGGCATGGGCCTCGATCGCTGGACCATGGCCAAATACAAGATTACCGACATTCGCACCCTCTTAGGTGGCAATTTAGCATATAAGCCTAACTCTTTATGAAACTAGTTTTATCTGAATTAAAAAAATTATTACCGGGTCTTCCGGTTGAACCTCAACAACTCCGCGACGATCTAACAATGATTGGTCATTTCACCAATTTTTACGAAAAAATTGACGACGAAATCATTTTTGACCTTGATATCAAAGTTAACCGTGGCGATTGCCTTGGCTACTACGGCCTGGCCCGCGATCTTTCTGTTTTATACAACCTTCCTCTTGTCCTCCCAAACCTGCCTCAATTAAATTTTCCCGAATATAAATTACCCATTTTAGTTACCGCTAAAAACGAAGTCAAACGCATTCAGGCCGTCAAAATTTCCAATTTAAAAAATATCCCTTCTCCCGACTGGCTCAAAAAATTTCTTGAATTTCACCAAATTAATTCGATCAATACTTTGGTCGATCTTACCAATTATATTATGTTTCTTTATGGCCTTCCCTGCCACGCTTTTGACACTGCCAAATCCGGCGACAATCTTCTTTGGGAACTTAATTCTCACTATTCCGAATTTGTCACCCTTGACCAAACCACTCTCAAGCTTAAGCCCGGAATTTTAATGGTCAACAACCCTACCACTCCCTTATCTTTAAGCTTTCTGGGTGGCCAAGCTTGTGCCATCGGTCTAAAGACTACCGAAACTATCATCGAAATGGCAGTTTACGATCGTACCCGGGTTCGTCTTGACTCCCGATTTCTCAAAACCACTACTGAAGCCGGTACGCGTCTTGAAAAAGACCTCGACTCCGACACCATTCCTCTCGCTTTTTCTCATTTAATCAAACTCATAATTGACCTTTGTCACGGCCAAGTCAGTAGCCAACTTTTTGACTATTATCCGGAAGCGATTGCTCTGCCAAAAATTAAATTTGACCCTCAAAAACCTTCTGTCTATTCCGGCATCGACATTCCTGTTGATTTTTCCCTTAATGTTCTTCAGCAACTCGGTTGTATCATTCAAAACGAACTTGTCACCCCACCATCTATCCGCAAAGACATTACTCTTGAAGAGGACCTGACCGAAGAAGTTATCCGCTTCTGGGGCTATCAAAAAATCCCTACTAATCAGCCGATCTCAAATACGATATTACCCGACATTACCCCTAAAATTATTTATCTCACGGAATATGTAAAAGATGTCCTAACAAATCTGGGTTATGACGAAATTCGTTCCTGGCCTTTAACCCAAAAACCCGTTGACCCAAACACCGTTATTACTACTCAAAATAGTATCAATTCCGAGTATCCCTATCTTCGTCAAAGTCTCGTTCAATCCCTTAAGGTTCAATTAGACCAATACGATCGTTACAAGCTACCTGCTCCCCAATTTTTTGAAATCGGCAAAATCTTTTCCCAAAAAGACGGTCAATATCTCGAAAAATATTCTCTTGGACTTTACCATTCAAATTCAGGCCAACTTTCTGCCGATATTCAAGCTCTTTCCGAAAAGCTTAACGCTCCTCTTTCTCCGCTTTCCGACGGCAATTTTTCCGAAATAATTCTCGACGATCTAAAAGTCGATATTTCCAATTCCATTGCTCCGGCTCAAAATTATCACTCCTATGAACTTACTTCTCAAATTATCACTCTCGATGCCAATGTTAATTATGATTCCAAGCAAAATCCCGTTGACTTAATCAATCATTATTCTTCCCTAATTTCCCCCGATCTTCTTTGGCAAATAGTTATTACCGATGTTTATCACGATCAAAAAACAAACAAATATCGCTATACTTTCCGGGTTTCATACTACAACTGCGACGATAAAACCGCCAAATCCACTCACCTTTCTGTTTTTAATCTGTTATAACTATTACAATGTCACCTCCAAAAGAAAAATTCACTCCCACACCCCAAACCCTCACAGATCTTTATCATCAAACTTCTGGCCAAATATTAAATGCTCTTAATAATAGAGCCACTCTTATACCCTTAACTGCGGACCAACAAGCTGCTAATGCTACCGACTCCATAAACACTGCTGCCTGGTATTTGGAAGAACCTTGCTATTCAGTCCGCCACCCCCGTTCCTGAAATAATCGGAATAACTACCGGAGTACTTGTCGGCAGGGGAGTGCTGGTCGGTTTTGGCGTCACTGTTGGCGTCGGCGATGGTGTCCAATCCCAAGGTACATTCGCTCCAAATTTTACCTCTCTTTCCTTAGAATTTCCATCCTTATCCGTTGCTTTTGCCTTAAGTGTATGCGGCCCGTCAACCAAATTCCAACTGGTTTCAAACGGTTTGTCCGTCATTGTTTTTATTTCATTCCCATCAATCCAGATTTTCACCTCCACAATCTTTTTTAATGAAGTCGTCTTGATTTTAATATCAAAATTATTTCCTACCGTCGATCGGTCTATCGGACTATCAATCCCCACATCCACCAAGCCTCCACTTCGACAGTAATTTTCCGGCGGATAATATTTGTCTTTATCCGGTTGTCCCGATATCCATTGGTCAATCCCTTCCTGCCATCGGTTTTTCCCGTCTTTTGAAAACGGATCTTCTTCCCTAAATTTAAAATATTCCTTTTCGTCAAAATTATTAGTCGCTACATCTTCTGGCGGCGCTAAGCCTCCGCCTCCCTTACACAATTTCAGCTTCAAATGAATCGGATCGTCAATCTTTGGTTGAGTTCCGTCTACAAAATATGCCTGTTTAACCGGATATCCGTCATGCGATCGATATCCCGAAATCTTATCAACTTCCATATTAATAATTTTCTCCGGAATCGGAAAATCCTGTTTTGGTCTCCCGGGTAAAGTTAAAAGCATAATCCGCCGCCAAATTGGTGATGCTCCCGATACTCCCGAAGCCACTTTCAACATTTGACTATTGTCGTTATTTCCTACCCAAGCCGCTGCCAACAAATTCGGTGTCCAACCAATTGCCCAGTTATCTCTCTTATCATTAGTAGTTCCGGTTTTCACCGCCACTTGGTAATCCTTTATTACCAAGCTGCTATTGACTCCGAAAGTCAATTCTCTGGCCGAATTATCGGCCAAAATATTAGAAATTAAAAATGCTTCCTGTGGGATCATCACCGACTTCCCTTCAACATACTTATATTCTTCCAAAACTCTTCCTTCCGGATCTTCAACTTTCAAAATTCCCACCGGATCAACTCTTTTTCCGCCATTACCAAAAGCTCCATAAGCCGATGCCAACTCAATCATTTTAACTTCCGCTCCACCCAATGTTACCGCTAAATTAAATCTTGATAAATTTTCTTTAGTTGGTTCAAAAGTACTGATTCCCATCTCATAGGCTTGCCCAAGCATATTTTCCACTCCGACTGTCGCCAACATTTTCACCGCCACTATATTGATTGAATTCCCCAAAGCTGTCCGGATTGACATCGGCCCGTTAAATTTCCCGTTATAATTCACCGGCTTATAGTCCGGTTGTCCCGCAATTGGAAAAACTACCGGCGTATCCATAATCAGGCTTTCCGGCGTAAAATCACCCCGTTTTAAGGCTGTCAAATAAGTCACCGGTTTTATCGCCGATCCCGGTTGCCTTAATCCTTGAGTCACCACGTTAAATTTTCCGTCCGTTTTGTCCGAAAAATACCCTCTTGACCCTACCATTGCCAAAACCTGTCCGTTTTGCGGGTCCATTACTATCGCCGCCCCGTTACTTATTCCCATCTTTTCAGCCTTATCGATCTCCTCGGTTACTACTTGCTGCACCTTCTGTTGCAATGCCAAATCCAAGGTGGTGGTAATTTTTAACCCACCCCCCTCAACCACCTCATCCCCATATTTTTTAGCCAGCTCTTCTTTTATCCAAAAGACAAAATGCGGTGCCAAAATTTTAGTTGAATTTTCATAAAATTTAAAATTTTTAACCTCTTCTCCGGCATCTTTTCTCTGTGTTTCGGTGATAAATCCTTCCGCCAACATTCTGTCCAGCACATGGTTTGTTCTCTCAATATATGCTGTCGGAGTTTTAGAAAAAGGACTATATACATTTGGCCTCTGCGGTAATCCTGCCAAAATTGCCGATTCCACTAAAGTCAAATCCTTTACCTGTTTACCAAAATACTGTTCTGCCGCCGCTCCAACTCCCCAAGCCATCCCTCCATATGGAGCCTCATTTAAATACATTAGTAAAATTTCATCTTTTTTATACTTGGCTTCAATTTGGACCGACAAAATAAATTCCTTTATTTTTCGTGTCACCGTCCGCTCTGTTGTCAATAAAACATTTTTTACTAACTGCTGTGTCAGGGTCGATCCGCCGGTCAATCTTCCGAAATAAAACACATTTTTTATAATTCTAAACGGTGCCAACGGGTCAAATCCCTGATGTGTATAAAATTCCTTATCTTCCACCGCAATTGTCGCTTTTTTAAAATAATCAGGCACATTCTCCCATACCACCGGCGTTCTTTTAGCGTCTTTAAAAACATCATACAAAAGTTCCCCGTTTCGGTCATATATCCGACTGGCATAACCATCCCGTCGAACCACTTTAGTCGGCGTCGGTAAATCTTTAGAAAACCAAACAAACAAAGCCAATACTCCTACCAATCCGACAATAATCCCTACAAACACAAAAGAAATCAAATTCAACCAAAACTTTTTTTTTCTAAAATTAAAGCTTTCTGCTATTTTAATTTTCATTTTATCCTTAAAACACGACATTTTAATTTTAAAACTTTGCCACCAAATTATCAACTTTCCCTTCATTTTAAAAGCAAACTCAATGCCGGGACTAACCCCGATAAAAGCAAAGCCGCCATTCCAATTATCAACACTGCTTTTTTAACCGTCTTGGTCTTAATTCTCACCTCTAAATGATAACATAAGCTATCATGGACAAGCTTTCTTCTATCCCCGGCCTTGGTCCCAAAACCGAAATCAAGCTTAACGAGCTTGGCATTTTTACCCCTACCGACCTTCTTTATCATTTTCCTTCCCGATATCTTGATTTTTCCCACACTGTCAAAATTTCCTCGCTTTCTCCCGACCAAAGCGTTACTGTTACCGGCAAAGTTCAAAAATTTCAAAATATTTTCACCCGTAGTGGCAAAAACCTCCAAAAAGCCACTATCTCCGATTCTTCGGGCAACCTTGACCTAATTTGGTTTAATCAGCCCTATTTAAGTAAGACTATACCCATCGGTTCTGTTTTAAGTTTTGCCGGAACAATACAAAAGTATCAGTCACATCTGACTCTCATTGCTCCCGTTTTTGGCCCTTACAATACCGGCCAAATTATTGCTATCTATCCGCAAACCCAAGGCCTTACCTCCAATTGGTTTAGAAAAACCCTTCAAGCCGAGCTTCCCTCGCTTATTCAAAACATTACCGATAGTCTTCCCTCCGACATCCTTCGTCAATACAAGCTTATGCCCTTACCTTCGGCCCTAACCCACATCCACTGCCCCAAAAATCAAACTCTACTTACTGCCGCCCGTCTTCGTCTTGCTCTGGACGAAATTATCTCTCTTCAGGCCCAATCCTATCTTCAAAAGAAAACTTGGACCTCACTTCATCCCCACACTTCCTTTATTTCCACTCCGGTTATTGAAAAAAAACTTCAAAAATTTATCAAATCCTTACCTTTTGATCTGACTCCATCCCAAATCAAGGCTTGGGGAGAAATCAAGGCCGATCTTCTTTCCTCTCAAAAACCGATGAACCGTTTACTTCAGGGCGACGTTGGCTCCGGTAAAACCATTCCGGCTATGCTTTCCTGCCTTCTGGCTTCCTACAACCGCTCCCTGTCGCTTCTTTTAGTTCCCACCGGTATTCTTGCTCACCAGCATTTTGCCACCTTTAAAAAATTCCTTCCAAAACTTCCGCTTCACCTTCTCACCTCATCCGAAAAAATCAAAGGCAAAATAGCCAAAAACTCAATTATTATCGCTACCCACGCCGCTTTATTCCAAAGTCCGGCCCTAAAGGCTAAAATTGCTCTCCTGATCGTTGACGAACAGCACAAATTTGGCGTCAAGCAACGGGCTTTTTTGGGTAATACTCTGGCTCCGCCTCATTGCCTAACCATGACTGCCACTCCTATTCCCCGAACTATCGGCCTAACTTTTTTGGGTCACCTTGATCTTTCGACCATCGATCATCCTCCGGAGGACCGTATTCCCACCAAAACCTTTTTAGTTCCCAATCAGAAAACTCAAAACTGTTATCAATGGCTCCAAAAACATCTTCAGTCTTCCGGCGAGCAGGCCTTTGTTGTTTGTCCTTTTATCGACCTTTCCGAAACTCTCCAAACTGTCAAATCCGCCCAAGTCGAATTTGACAATCTTTCCAAAAATATTTTTCCGAACCTTCGCCTGGCTTTGATTCACGGTCGGCTCAAGCCTGCAGTTCGTCATCAAATTATTGCCGATTTTAAGGACAAAAAAATCGATATTTTGGTCACCACTCCCATCATCGAGGTTGGTATCGATATTCCCAACTCCACCACCATTATTATTCAATCAGCCGACCGTTTTGGTCTGGCCCAGCTCCATCAACTTCGCGGCCGGGTCGGGCGGGGGAGTCTTCAAAGTTATTGCTATCTTTTTTCCGAATCGGACAATGACAAATCCCAAAGTAGGCTCAAATTTTTGGAAACTAATCACAACGGTCTGAAAATTGCCGAATTTGACCTCAAGACCCGCGGTCCGGGTGAAGCCTTTTCCACCATCCAGCACGGTTTCCCCTCACTTCGCCTCGCCAGCCTCTCCAATCTCAAACTCATCACCTTCAGCCAAAAAATTCTTCAAGCTATTTTGGACCGCTACCCCGATTTCAATTTTCAATCTTTAGTCGCCTCCTCCTCACCCCCGAATCTCCACCAAACTAACTAATTTTATCTTTCAGCTTTTGCTTGTATAATACCCCCATGACAGCTGTACCTAAACATTGGCCATCTTCTCGTCGACAAGGTCGTCGTCGGGCTACTCTTACCGGTCCCAAAATTTCCCGGCCCGTCGCCTGTAAACACTGCGGACAACCAAAATTAGCCGGTTTCCAATGCCAAAACTGTAAACAGTGAAAAACAAGTTCGATCCCCGCCACAAAAAACGCATCAAAAATATGCAGGCCATTTTTGCCTGGCAATGCGGTAATCCCTCGGCTCGTGATATCTCATTTATCACCGATAATATAGGCAAAATTGACGAACATGTTGCTCGTCATGCTCCCAAATGGCCGCTTGATAAAATCAACAAAATTGACCTGGCTATTCTTCGTAACGCCGTTTGGGAACTCACTTTTCAACCGCAAACTCCCCGCAAAGTTATCATCGATGAAGCTATCGAAATTGCCAAAGAATACGGCAACGATTCTTCGTCTTCTTTCGTCAATGGTGTTCTGGGATCAATTTTAAAAGAATTGGAGAATCAAAATGGACCAACTAAAACAGCTTGAAAATTCTCTTCATCTTCAATTTCAAAATCTCGAAGTTCTTCGCCGAGGCCTAACCCACCGCTCTTATTTAAACGAAAACCGCAGTCTCAATCTTGCCTCAAATGAACGTTACGAATTTTTAGGCGACGCTATTTTAGAGCTTTGGGTTTCCGAAAAAATATTTCACCTTTTCCCCGATTTTTCCGAAGGTGAACTTACCAACCTTCGGGCATTAACAGTCTGCACCGAAAACCTCTCCGGCATCGCCAAAAAAATTGACCTCGGCGCCTTTATCCTCCTTTCCAAGGGCGAAGAAGCTCATGGCGGTCGTCAAAACCAATCCATTTTGGCCGATACTTTTGAAAGCTTAATCGGCGCTATCTTCTTAGACCAGGGAGCTTCTAAGGCTTCTACCTTTTTAGACGAATTTGTTGAACCTAACTTAATAGAATTGTCTCAAAAAAAAGTTTTCAAAGATCCCAAAAGTCTTTTTCAGGAAATTGCCCAAAACCAAGAGGGGGTTACTCCTACCTACAAAACCCTGTCCGAATCCGGTCCCGATCATCAAAAAGCCTTCGAGGTAGGCGCTTTTGTCGGCGACCGGCTTATTGCCAAAGGTACCGGCAATTCTAAGCTAAAGGCCGAAAGCGATGCCGCTACCACCGCCGCCAAAGTTATCTCTCTAAAAAAGCTTTAATTTTTCGACTTTTCCTGTATAATTCCCCCTATGCTCAAAATAAAACTGTCTCCCCGTGGTAAAAAACACCAACGGACTTTTCGTATTGTCATCCAAGAAGTCAAATCTAAGCTTAACGGTACTTTTATCGATGATCTTGGTTTTTATACTCCCCAAACCAAAACTCTCAATGTCGACCAGGCCAAGTTGGAAAAATGGCAGAAAAACGGCGCCCAGCTTACGTTGGGAGTCGATAAGCTTCTTCACCCTGACAAATTTCCCCCAAAACCTCGTGTTAAAAAACCCGTTACTACCGAAACGACTACTCAATAACCTATGTCAAGCATTCAACAAACTCTCGAATTTATTGTTAAAGGTATTGTTCCCACCCCCGACGCTGTTTCCATTTCTTCCAAAGATGTCGACGGTACCCTTGTTTTTGAAATTTCTGCCACTCCCGAAATGGTCGGCCAAATTATTGGTAAAGACGGCAAAATCATCAAATCTATTCGCACTATTCTGACTCTGACTTATCCTCAACAAAAATTCTCTTTGGAAATTAAGGATTAAACGGATTAGTTCGATCGTATTTGACAAATTCTTTGGTTCCGCTCTCAATTCCGGTTACTGTTCCCACCGTTTCAAAACTTCTGATGGTTGATAAAAGCTCACTTTCTTTTTGGCTCATCATCAAGTCGGTCAGGGTCAAGCTGGTAGCCGTCGCCTCGGCTTTAGTTGAAACATAAAAAGAGGCCACTCCTAAGCTTATCATCACCGTCTCCCCCTCTGCCTTCATATCAAAATTTTGAATTTCCAATATCGGCAAACTTTTTTCAATCGTCGCTACCAAATCCAAATATTTATCCTTTGGTCCCAGTACTACTATTGTCACCGGAATTTTAGCCGCCATTATCTCAATCTCTTTTTCCCCGTCTTCTTTGGTTAATTTACCCAAAGATACAGAAAAGCTATCAACCTGAAAACCAAATTTAGACACTATGTTGCGAACCACATTCACCAAATAATAGGCATTCTTCTCTCTAAGCAAAGCCGATGCCAAAAAATCTGCATTATCCTGTAACTCTTGCTGGTCAACCGACTTAAGGTAATCCCTCTTTTCGGCTAATTTTCTGGTTTCTTCCGCTACCGTTGCCGTATTCTTCCTCATTTCTGCAATTTCCCCAATTTTTGGCACCACCAACCCCAAAACCACTACCAATATCACCAAAAAAACTACTCCGGGGATTAAAAATATTTGCAACATCTCCGGTTCCATTCCAAAAATCTTATCTGATGAAAGTTTGACGTCTATTTTTTTCATTTTAAGCCTACCTCCACAGAAAAACTCCAAAGGCCACTTTTAACCCCCACGCCTTTCAATGTTGCCCTCGTCAAACCCTCTTCCTCTCCCCGATTAATACTTTCCAGCCTCTTTTCCACATAATCCATTTTTACCCCCGTATCTACTTCTCCTGATACCATAAATTTTGACGTATCCTTAAAAACCAAATCGGTTACTTTTACCATTTCTTTGGGAAAAATATTATTCATTCTATTAAAGGCTTTACTATATTCAAATCTGGAAGCTAAAACCTCACCTACTTGTTTGGCCCGATATTTCAACTGCTGGCTCGCAACAATTAATTGCGACAACGCCTTATACTCGTTTTCGGTTTTGGTTCTTTTTTTGTCAGCAGTTTGAAGACTAATTTTTGCCCACCCCCAAAGTCCAAATACCACCACTAAAACAAAAAGCCACACTCCTCCGGCCATTATCACCACCTTGTTCACTTTCTTTTTCAATTCCAACTTGTCTGCCTGAAACTTAGCCCGATTCGGTAACAAATTCAAATCCATCGTCATAAAAGCCCCCTTAGAGCCAACCCGATTGCCAAGCTAAACCGGCAACCTTCGCCATTTAAATCAATTGGCACTTTAATTTTACTGGTGTCAATTTTCAAAAAGGGCTGAATCACTTGAACTTCTACCCCCAAAAGCTTAGTCAACTCTTCTGCCAATCCCGGCAAGTTAGCTCCGCCGCCGGATAGAACTAAAAGATCTATCTTTCCACCCTTTTCTTCTGTATAAAAACTCATTCCCTTCCGGATTTCATCCGCCATACTGACGAATACCGGTTCAATCGCGCTTTTAATTTTCCCTTCCAATTCGGCCGCCCTCATCCCATAGGCTTTTTTGTACTCCTCCGCCGAGGCCATATCCATCCCCAAATTTATCGAAATTGCCCGGGTTAATGACTCGCCTCCCACCGACATTGACCGTGTAAAACAAATGTTTCCATTTTTAACACAAATCAAATCCGAGTATTTTTCCCCCATATCAACCATCATCACTCCCCCCTCACCTCCCACCGAAGCACTCAACACCCGTCTCATCGACACCGCCGGTGATTCCAATGCTACCAAGTCCAAGCCGGCCATTTTAAATAACTTCATATAAGCCTTGATTAAGTCTTTTTTAGCGGCAATGGCAAAAATCGTCAATCTTCCCATATCATCCTTTTCCACTATCTCGTAATCTATTGACACCTGATCCAACGGATAGGGGACAAAGGTCTCAGCTTCAAAAGCCAAAGCATCCTTGATCTCTCCTTCTTTAAGCGGTGGCAAATGAACTACCCGGCTGGCAATTTCATCCTCCGGCAAACAAGCCGTTACCTGTCTGGTTCTTAGTTTCAAATCGGACATCAATTTTTTGATACTGTCCACCATCGTTTGCATTGCCTTGCCGGTATGATCACCCTTAAACCACTCTACCCTCGGAGTTTTTGTTTCTCCGATTGAATCCAATATCAATCCCTTCTCTCCTCCCTTAACGATCGATACTATTTTAATTGTCCCTACACCAACATCAATTCCAAAACTATCACTCATATCATCAGTATAAACACACTTCCTCATCAACTCAATACCTTACTGCAAAGTCGTCAGCGCATCCAGCATAAACGCCGGAATTTTATAGCCTATTCTGACTCTCACTTTTCGGCTGACTCCGGTTGTCTGATCACCCACTTTTCCGGTTGCCGTCAAATCCTCCCCCTGTGCTGGAAAATTACTGCTCTTTTCCACTGTAATGGTAGTACTACCGGAAGTTGTCTTAAATATCGGAGTCACTGTTAGTAACAAAGAGCCATTTTGAGTTGTCAGGGTATAACAATTATCCGACCGATCATCAAAATCATTAACAGAATCACTACTATAAAGATTCGCCCCAAATCTTTTTACTTTTGTTCCACCAGAATAAAAATTTTCAATCTTCAAAGCTCCAACATCAGCCGTATTATTGGCACAAATCTTTATATTTTCCATGCCCGAACCGGCTAAGTTTACCGATCCGTCAAGATTATGTGTCGTCAACCAAAAAAATGCCGGTTTCCCTTCGGTCAATGACTCCGAAACCAAACTTGTCCCGTTTCCTATTACATCAATCGCTACTGTTGCACTTTCACCCACTCCTCCGCTATAAGCTGTTTCACCGGTCACCAAATATTTGTCGATTGACGATTCAGCCGTATTAAAGGCTTGTTTTAAAAGCTCTTCATCAGTATCCACCTTGGTTTCCACCGTTGTTTTTCTGGATACCGACAAGCCCAAGCTCAACACCACTGCCGATACTAAAAGTACAATCAGCGCCACCTGTCCCCGTTCTTCTTTAATTGAAAATTTCATTTTTAGTTTCCCTCTCTCCAATTATAAACATTTTCTGCTAACTTTGCCGGCATTGAAAAAATAAAATCCGGTCGGTAATTTACTTTTACCGATGGTGCTGAATTATTCGCATCCGGGTCAGACACAGCCAAGCTCCTGGTATTAGTAAATCCTTCCCGTGAGAAAATCGATCCGTTAAGTTGAAGTGTTATATCCGATGCCCCATCAGCCAAAATTCCTTTGTCCGCCACGATTATTCCATCAAACCGGGTTACCGACTCACCAATCGTCACCGAACCGTTTACCACCACCATCAAAAAATCTCCCGTCAAAACGGTATTGTTCTCATTAATCGTCAAATCACCGTTTACAAATATTACTTTATTTGCCCCCGCACCACTTTTTACCAACGACCAATTACCGCCATCTACAACCTTTCCGATTCCTTTCCTGTCGTAATACAACGTCTTCAACACCTCATAATTTATCGATCCGTCAGTAATGTTTTTACTTTTTTTATACCAATCATGAGGAAAACCATTTTTACAATCACTATCACTGCACCCGGCTACATTACTAATTCCCCCTTCGGCTATCACTACTCCGTTAGTTCCGCTAGTTGAGTCCATGCTTAAAGCCGGAGTACAACCGGAAGTCTCATTACATGTCGGCGGCACCATACTCCGTATCGCCCCGAATCCCAACAATCTTCCTCCGGAAACAGTCTGATACCACGGTTCCTGGTTAGCGGTAAACGAAAAATCAACAGTCGCTTCCGGTTTATCCTGATAAGCATCAATAAATGTCGAGTCAATCACTATTCCCGGACAATCAGGCGACCCCTCTTTATTTTTATCAATCACTTTCGCTATCGGTTGCGATCCCGGTAGCCCATCCGGACTATTAAATATCGGGGTATAATCTCCTCCTCCCCAAATCAAAGAATTATTCACGGATCCGGCGTAACCCGCCGGCCCCACCTTAGTCATAATTTTTTCTCCGCTGATCAAGTTTGCATAAGTCAGGCTCGTAAAAATACCAGCCTCCACCAGCGTTGAATAACCATCAGTAGGACACACCGGACCCAACGGAGCGTCGCTACCATCATAAACTGATCCTGAAACCGGCACCTTACAATCCCATACCTTAAACTTCCGGCCCCCGTCCGTCCAGTCCAGCTTTTGTCCTGTTTCATCTTCAGCCCATATTTGCAAATTATCGACAGCAAAATTCGGTCCCCCAAAAGTTTCTGAAAACAAAATCGGAAAAGTTACGGTTACTCTATTTCCCGACACCGATTTGGTTACTGTATCATACAAGATAGCTCCACCGCCGGTTACCGTATATGTCGGTGTTACTGTCGTCAAGCCAATTCCGTTAACTTGCATTATTGTCGTTTCTCCTCTTCGCAATCTTAAACTAACCTTGTTAATCGTCTCTCCGCCACTTGCGTCGGAAACTGTCACCGAAAATTTCACTTTTCGGTCATGTACTCCTGCACTTCTAAATATCGTTTGACAAATCTGATTTTTATCTCCTGTCTCCACCGGCACTACCGTATTGCCCGAGTTTCGAATTGTTATTCCGACTCCCACCGGTTTTGCCTCCGTCACTATAAAATAATCCCTATCCTGTCGATTAACATTACAATAAACCCAACTATCGCACCCCGTCTCTCTTTTTGTTACTGTCGCCTTGACATCACCCGATGCTCTCGGTGGAGTCAACCCCAACTGGCAAAAAGGATTACCGCTGCATTTACTCCCTAGTCCAATCGGCGGTATCGGATCCAAATCCGTTGGCAAATCACAATGAAGAAAATACGCCCCCGGCACCAAATCGCCATTAATATTTTTCGATAAAGTACAAGAATGGTCATTGGTCGACAAACATTCGCCCATTCTATAAGCAATATTACCGGTCTGCGGGCTTACGTATGCATCACCCACTCCCGCCGGTAGGGGATTAATCGCTTTGCCATCAGCCCTCTCCAGCCACAACCTCACCGGCTCCGATTTACCCGCCCCCATATTTCCCCTACCATCGGCACTTATCGCTATCGACTGTCCCACCGAAAACGTCGCCCCCACCGAAACCCGACAAAACTTCGGGTTCAAGATTCTCGGGCTAACCTTATACTCCACGCTCTTTTTACATTCAGGAGAACAAATATCCGTATCATCCGCCCGACAAAGTTTCCAAGTATGAGCCCAGCTAAAATTACCTGCTGTCGTTGACTTACAAACTATATCACTCCAGTTACTTTCATCACAGTTAGTTACTCCTCCGGTCCAGCTATTACCGATATAAAGAGAGGCATCCCCACTGGTAATTTTAAAATGAACGTCCTGATTATCAGCACTTACCGGATTAGGCGATACTGACATTACCACGCTTCCGGTATTACATACAGGCGGAGGACAATCATTATTATAGTAAACAAAGAAATCCAGCATATCCCCGCCCAAAGTTACCGATGCTCCATTACAAATCCAATTGTTTGCAACCATACATTCTTTTTGAAATACATCAATCTGTACCGTTTTATTACACCCCGGATCTCCCACTGACATCGTTTCTCCGGTGCTCGGCACTGCTTCCGGCATCCCGTTGCCACACTCGGATATTCCGTTCCGTTTTGATTTTCCCTCACAAGTAAACTTATAAACTGATTGGCCTACACTTTTTTTACTGCAGCTTTTTTCACCAAGGTTACAATATCCTCCCTTATCCGCCGGTGGTGTACACCACTCTCGAACTGAATAGCCAAAAATATTAGTAAAATAACTGTTACAAGCCGCTTCCACTGTCCCGCCTGTCAACAATCCCACCCCCAGCATCAACCCTATTATTATCAAAACCTTCTTCACGGCATTTCTTCTGCCTATTATTCTCACTCTATCAGTCTAATTAATTGTTCCGTCACTGTCAACCTTTAGCCACCAATGGCAAAAAAATTCTTTGAACCGGCGGCTCCGGACTTGTCGGCCAAAAACCCTGTTCCCGACCGTTTTTGTATTCCGCCCGCCAACAGTCCACCCATTCTCCCCGTCGATGGCAAAATCGGACAAAATCATATGGCATCCAAATAAAACCCTTTGCATCCTCCGGTATTCCCAAGTCAGGATCAGCCCCATAAGGAAACCAATCATCCCAGGCAAACCGGCACAACATCGCCCCCGTATTTCCATTCCTTCCTACTCTGTTTCTGTCGTATGCTACCGCTTGAACCGCATGCCCTGCCAACGATACCTCTTCCTCTTGCGGCACCAACATATCGTCCCTCCATTCCATATTCCCGTCAAAAAAGCTCCAATACCAGGGAAAGCCCAAAACCACCGGCCCTTGTGCTACCGCCGCCTCCATTTTGACAATTGACTCTTCAGCGCTAGCATCAATGTGCGTATCAAAAACCATCTCGGTTTTTGACGGAATTAGTCTTCTGGCCTCGATAATCTGTTCGGGGGATAACGGATCCAGATTACCGCCCTCCATATAATTTTTTACTAACAAATTCCGGCAGATCCCAACCGCATCTAACGCTTCCGCTCCCTGATCAAGCATCATTGGGCCCGATCCTACTGTCGCCTCAATTGCCCTTGGGTTCAAAACGTGCAGTTGGTCAATCTCTGTCCCTGTCGGCTCATCTGGCACCCCCAGCTTAAAATATTCTCCGTTAGTCACCACCGTTCCTATCGTTCTTAGCGCGTCAGTATAGGCCAGCGGCACACAATCCTGCGCTCTTTGTTGACTGGCATGCTCCGCCGTAAAGCTTCTCCAGTTCACCATCTCCGGTACCGTTAATATTTCCGCCGGATGAAAAATTCTTTGCTGATCTTCCAAAATCCCGATACCCTCTTTGGTATGCCTTCCGGGGATCCATCCTCCAACCAAATCTTTTGGGATTCTTATTTCCAACGTCTTGGGCAATTTCCCTTCCGCCCATACTGTTTTACCCTCACCGACTACCACCCGCCTCCCCACTTCTTCAGCTATCAACAACCCCAATAAGGCCGCACCTCTTAATAATAACTCCCTTCTCGTCCATCGATCTTTCACCCCCAAATTATATTCTCTAGTTATCCGTCAGTCAATCATTATAGGTTCTACACATTGCATAAGTATTCTACTCAACTCTGACAAATTTCCGGCAATACACATCAGATATACACTCAAATCTCAAATATTATAGGACTTAGTTTCCCTCTCTCCAATTATAGGTACTTTTCGTCAATCCTGCCGGCATCGAAAAAACAAAATCCGGCCGGTAATTAATCTTAACCGAAGGTTTAGTATTATTGGCCGCTCCGGGCCCCAAGGATCGGTCGTTGACAAAACCCCCACCGGCAAAAACCGAACCGTTAATCTGTAATTGTGTTCCTGACGCCCCTGTCGTCGTTACACTGCCATCAGCCACTAATATTCCGTCAAATCGGGCTGCCGTCTCAGCAATTATTACCGAACCGCTTACTCCCACCATCAAAAAAGTTCCCGATGGTACAGTTTTATTTACATCTATTGTCAAATTCCCCTTAATAAACACTACGCCTGTTAACAACGCCAAATCTTCCGAAGTTTGATCACCTTCAAGTGTTCTTCCGATTCCCAATTTGTCAAAATATTCCTTCTTTAAATTTCCATAGTTAATCGTGTTATCTGTCATATTTTTATCTGCCTTAAACCAATCATTCGGGTTGCCTTTTTTACAGCCACCACACCCGGTCTCATTACTGATTGATTCGCCGGCAGCCACTAACCCATTATTTCCGTTAGTTCCGCTAATACTCAAAGCATTGGTACAACCAACCGACAGCAAACACGTCAACGGCACCATGCTCTTGATTGCCCCTGAACTTAAAATTCCTCCCGAGCTTATTTGATACCAAGGTTTCTGATTCATCACCGAGGAAAGGTCTACTTGTAACGACGGATTAGCATCATATGGCCACACCGCATCATTATCTAACGTCGGTAAATTTCCACAACCAGTATAACCAACTCCCTGATCTTTATTACCTATTCTTCTTAATAGTGGTGATCCGCCGTTAAAGTCAGAATTTAAATTTGTCGTGTTATAAGAAGAATTTCCCCAAATCAAATCATGCGAACCATAGATATTCGTCCCAAAAGGACTCATTACTTCACCCCCCAATGTCAGGGAGCTAAAGCTCATCCCGACACCCGCCGGAGTATGGTACCCGTCACCGGTTAAACATACCGGACCAAACGGCGCGTCACTGGCATCATAAATTGTCCCGCTAACTGCTACTTTGCAATCCCACAACTTTAAAGATCGGTTCGGATTAGCTACCAGGACCACTCCGTGTTCATCCTTTGCATCCACTCTCAAGCCATAAGTCCTTCCTTCGTAGCTACTTTCCGGAAAAGTTACCGGCCACCGCACCGTCACGTTATTTCCCGACACTATCGTCGTTGCTATCCCAACAAATGTCACTGCCCCACTGCCGGTATTGGTCACCGAGCAAACCATGGTGGCTGTCGCCATCTCGTCACAATCCAAAATCAAGTCCGTATCATCTCCATCGTATCCACCACGATTAAAACTAAGAAGAATTTTTTCAACATCTGCCGCCCCGTCAGCATCTCCCACCGTCACTTCAAAAGTTGCCGTCCGATTATTGTTAAATCTGACGGTATCGCAAATTTGGTTCCTGTTACCGGTCTCCGCTACTACCGGATTAAGCTTACTCTTAATCACTAACCCTCCCCCCGCCGGCGGAGCATTAACTTTAAAATATCCACCCACCAAATTGCTCCAACCACCGTCGCCCGAACATATTCCAACACCGGCACAGTTGGTCGCATCATAAGCGTGAATCCACCAATAATAATTGTGTCCGATAACCAAAGTTGCCCCTCCCATTGCCGCCGTCGGATAAGTTAAGCCATGAGTAGCGTTGGACAGAGAGGCACAATACTTTCCCGGCGTCGTTGCATTACAACCAGAAAATGCCATTCCGTCATCAAGATCATCGACCCGGATCTCAAAACTGTCAAAACCCGCCGGAGTTATCGGATTAGCCCAAGTCAAATTGATCGTTGGTGTCGACACCACATAAGGATTATTCCACGGATTACTCGGAAAAATATTTGTCGGCGGGCTTGGATCCCCGCAGTCAGTATTGGTACAAGTGTTGGAACTGGCTCCGGTGCAATAGTTCGTCCCGCTACACCGCAATAGACCATCACAAGTCCTCGCCTGTGTTTGCCCGCACAACGGCGAACACGTCGGCGGCACCCACGCATTCCAATTACTGTCTCTGTCTCCGCAATGTTGAGTCGATGGTGTCCCGCAGCCTGCTCCATTGCAGGCAGGTGAGGGATTAGTGCAAGTCCTTGATTGGCTACAACTACTGAAATTACAATCACTCCAATTAGTCCAACCTCCGGTCACATCTCCGCAATGTTGATTCTCTATCGGTGCCGTCCCGCAATCTGACCCGCCACAGGAAGGGGAGGGATTAGTACAAGTTTTTGTTCTCGTTTGATTACAACCGCTACACGTACTCCAACCAGTCCACCCACTCCAGCCACCATTCACCGTTCCACAACTCTGAGTTGACGATCCGCCGCAACCTGCTCCGCCGCAAGAAGGAGAAGGATTGTTACAGCTTCTCGACTGACTACAACTGCTACATGAGCTCCATGAACTCCACCCACCGTCTACCGGACTACACGTCGTGCATCCCCAGGAACTATTACAATCACCCGCCGCACACAAACCGCAATAGCCGCAACTGCAGTTCTCGGGATTCATAATCAAATTCGTACAGGCAAAAGTTTCAAAACCCCCATCACAAGTGGTATTACAACTACATTTGAAGTCATTACCCCAAAGATCAGTATAACAAACTGCCCCATTACTTGAACAAGGATTTCCAAGCGAATGAGCACAATTACAATGGGTCGTATTCGTTCCACAGGAATAACTGCCACCGCTACAAGCCGCCGCCCAAACCTTCTTCACCAACCGCAATCCGGTCGTCTTTTTTGCCGTCACTTTTTCCACCTTAAACATTACTCCCTTACTGGTCACCGTTTCTTTTGCCAACGTTTGGCAGCTTTTTATTACACTGTCATTTATCAGCTGTTTAGTTATCAGGCACAAATCTTTCAGTATCCCCTCGCTCAATTGGCTGTCTGCTTGTTTTACCGCCACTATACTATCAATCAGTTCCGGCACAAATTGCAACTTGATCAAAATTGTCGGCTCCTGATAACTATAACCCACCGATTTAATCAGCTTTTCCTCCGCAGTATATACCGGCAGCCACTCCTGACCTTGAGTAGTAAACTCTAAGCTCAATTTAGCCTTTGTCCCGTCTTTCACCGGCAGTGACCTTACTTTTGTCCAAAAACTCAATCCGTTTAAATAATCCGTCAGAGCCGCTTCGTTGACCAAAGTTATTTGATAATTTCCTATTTTCCCGCTTACCCTTATCTTTTTACTCTTTTGCCAAAAAAACACTCCCATTACCGCCAATCCTAAGATTGCCAAAATTATGAAAACCAGCAAACCCTTTCGTTTCACTACTCCAGTCTAGCAACTATACCCTTTTATGTAAATAAAAAATTTATTGAACCAAGCCGGCGTACAATTCCGTAAATGGAAACTTCGATTGGTCTAACATCTTCTTCCATGTCGGCGTAAAATATTGAGTATTCATATTTTCATCAACTTCATATTGTCTTTCCGGTAATTTAGTAAAATAACCCTTTATCAACCACTCATCTTCCAAATTTGGTAAAAATGTTAAAACTTGCATTCCCATCCTAATCATTAATCTATCTCTGCCCATTTTTTTTAAGTTTTCCAGACCAAATTTATCAATTAAATCCTGACTATGTTCAATAGAATTGTCCAACATACTCAGCCAGTTCGGAAAAAAACCTGCCCCCATCACCAGCATTCCTTCCGGACTTCTGGCAAAATACATACTGGTACTTCCCATCTCGTTACCAAAAAGCTCACCTTCAGTTTCTTGGTCACCCATTATTACTTGCACCCCGTCCAGCGGACTGAATTGAGTTAACGGCCTGATGCTCATATCCAAGCCTGTCCCCTGTACATACCCCTTGGGCTCAATTGTCGTTGCCAAAGTAATCTGGCCGCCGCCGTCAGCTACCGACTTTAAGTAATCTTCAAACGATCCACCGAAGCCTTCTGTTCTTGAGTGTTCATAAAACATTTGCAGGGTATATTCGGCATAAATTTTTTTGATTTCCGGATTTTCAATATCAAAGCTCTTGACTGCCTCTTCCGCCCGGTTAACCATCCCCGGCAACACCGCAATCACTATCGGTAACTTAAGCACTCTTCCATCCGGAATCGTGTATTCCACTTCCATGTTCTGATAAAATTCCGGCTGATAAAATCCAAATTCCACCTCGTTGCCAACATGTCTAATTTCCGCACTTTTTACTTCCGTCGGCGCTACGGTTGGCTCCGCTGTCGGCGCCTCGGTAGGGGAGGGAACTGCTGTTGTCGGTACTTGAGTCGGAGCAGGGGATTCTGTCACCGCTGGTGTCGCTGTTTCCACATCCGGTGTCGGCGTATTTTTAGCATATATCGCATTAAAAAGTTCCGTCCCGTCTTGTCCTAAAACCAATTCCACCTCTTCCCCGTTAACACCTTTAAATGTCACCTTTCCACCATCAAAAGTAATAAAAACCAATCCTTTTTCCGTAGTATTTATCAATGTCATTTCCCAGTTGCTATTACTACCTCTAATTTGAAAGCTTCCGGCGACTATAGTATCAGCTTTTTGTTGTTCATCTTCCTTTATGAATAAAGCCAACGTTCTACCGCTTTCCAACTTAACAAAGGTCCAGCTAACTGAATCTTGGGGATCTTCTCCTGTTACCACTCGATAATTAGTCAATTCTGCCAACCTTGATCCAACTTGAGTATCAAACGTCGCCAGCATTTCTTGGTTTTTTATATCCTCACGTGAAATGTCTATCCAATTGATTTGATTCTCTGGCACTTCTCGGCCCAATAACGGAAACAATCCGTCGGTCGGATCTACATTCGCTTCAACCGCTGGTGTTCTCGACTCCAATCCCTTGTTTGGGTCCCAAGTAGCCGGAGCTTTAGTTTCCGCTACCGCTGTTTTCATAAATTTATCAACCATTGAAGAAACGTCACAACCGGTTGCCCCTATGGCTACCACCGCTGCAGCTGTCGCCAATCCTACTTTTGTCGCTGCCTTTGCAGTTGGTCTATTTGCCTTTCTTTCCGGATTGCTTGTATTCATATCCTAATGATACCGTCAATCCCTCCTTTTGTCAATAAACTATAGGATAGGGAAAATAAACAAATTATTAGCTCAAGTTCCTCATTTTTGCTACATACATACCCAATATGTCTCTAATACTATTATTTATTATAGGGCTAACATAAATACACAGTTGTTACATATCTCACCAAAGCTAACTAGTCTCTCGTCGCTACTTCCGTCACAAACGTTTTTTTTACAAAATTCGCCGGTCCGGCTATCTGGCTCCCGCCTGACAGCGTAAAAGCAAAAACTATCTTAGTTGTCTTTCCTCCAACATTGAAACATTCGACAAAAGTATCACAATCAGAAACTATTACATTGCTGCCGTTTAAATATACGGTGTTAGCAGCCGACTTCGAAGCAATCTTACTGCTAGCACATTCGATCTCTGTATCCTTCTGATCCGCCTTATTCGACACTGTTACCTTATTTCCATTAACACAAGTAGACAGTACTCCGTTAACCACGTTTTTTCTAAGTTCCGAAATCAGCATACTCCCGTTTTGTTCCACCAAATCAGCTACGTTAACCCGATTTTTAGCCTTAAACGAGTTAAGTAAAACCCCGGTAATTGCCGCCATAATTATTCCCGTTACTCCGACCACCACTACCATTTCCACCAGCGTAAACCCGGCTTTTTTCATCAGTACCTTGTAAAATATCTAACTATTTTATACTCCTGCGGACTGGCCGGATCACCCCAAGTTACTCTGATGTTTACGCTGACACAAGTAGGCGGTTCTGCTTCGCTACTACACCCCGGATCTGTCAAGTTTGTCTTTCTTTGAAAAATAGCCACATAGCCCACTTCGTCAATTGTTCCTGTTTGATTATTATTTATATTACCCCAAAAACCCGCCGGATCACCGTTTCTCTGTTCTACCAATCTTTCTGCCACCGTGGCAGCAACTTCCGATGCCTTTTTCCGGTCTATTCCTTTGCTTCTTGCCCCCATCGAAAAAACCATCAATGCCACCACCCCCGACAGGGTCAGCGCCATAATTCCCACTCCCACCACCACTTCAACTAGACTTTGTCCGCGGTTATTTTTGCTCATTAATTACTCCCGCCGCATTAACTATTATTGTCCGGCTGTCAGTTCCGAAAATAGTATCCGTTAATTTAATCGCCGCTGTTTCTCCGACTCCGCTAATATCAAAAAATTCGATATCACTCCCCAATAAACTGCCCGCCTTACCCTCATAGGCTCCAAAGAGTAGGGAAGTGGGAGTCATCGCTACCGTCATTTCCGCAGGCGTCAAATCCCTACTAAAATATTCTTCGTCACTATCCATCATCACCGTCATCACTCCATTAGTATTCATTTCCACTTTTACATATTTTAAATTACTCCCCGTTGTTCCCTCTGCCCCCTGCATCGACACCGCGTAACTTCTGGCCAATCTTAAATTACTCATCACTTCCTCTTTGGCATTATCCAGCTTATTCTTAACGGCAAAACTATTAAACGAAGCCATCACCCCTCCAACCAGCAACATTATTATGCTTATCGATATTAACAGCTCAATAAAGGTAAACCCGCTTTTTTTTCCCTGTCCTATTCGTAAATCATAAATCATATTTCATAAATCAATTTTGATTACGGGTTTGTCACTCTATAATTGCAGACACCCGGGGCACCACAATTATTGCCATACGTGCCGGTTTCCTCGCTTGATAACTCCACATAAGCATCAAGTGTGTACTTGTACTTATTCGGGTCTCGGGTATAAAAATAAGAATATCCCTTAGGATCAGTCGGCAAAGCCTGAATATAATTTGTAGTCACCAACGCTCCAGCGGTTGCCGGATAAGTATTCCCCACTTGCCTAGCCATTTCCAATGCCGTTCTGATCTTTTCCAAGTCCGACTTTCTCCTTCCGTCCCTGGCCTTCTGGCTAATTCCGGAAAAATTAACCATCACCGCCGCCGTGATTAAGACAATAATCGAAATTACTACCAACGTTTCAAATAACGTAAAACCGTTTTTGTTTTTCATAATATTTATTTTTTCCCCTGCCCTGTCAAGGGAAGGGTGGGGAAGGGTTTTTATTTATTGCTGATTTTTAACACAATAATAGCTACTTGAATTTGCAAAGACACAAACAGGGTCGTTATCTGATGCATTTCCCGCTGTTATATTCTCCAACAAAGCACAAATACAATAAGATGCCGAGCTTTTGTTTTTCCATGTATATATATAAGGTGCAACATTTTTAGGATCTATTGGCCAAACCTCTAAAACTTTTTGTCCTCCCGCTCCAAGCACAAGATCAGCACTCCAACTTGGATATGCCGAATTATTAAACGAATAATATTGTTCCATTGCAATTTGAATGTTTTTCATGTCCTCAATTCTTCTTGCATCCCGGCCTTTCTTTTGAGCATTACCAAACGATCCACCGATTACCGCCGCCAAAATTCCGATAATCGCCATCGTTACCAACAGCTCAAATAGCGTAAATCCTTTATTAGTCATTTAATTGGCGCAAACAGAATATAACTTATCAATTGTTGTTCCTCGGCCGCAAACCCCTACGGTCCCTGTCGCTCCGCATCGTCTTTGTGAATTTATATCCTCATCTCCTGCTCCCGAATCCAAGCCCACGCACAACTGAAATTTGTCAGTATCAAGCACCCCTCCTGAAGTGGGCATAAAATAGGTATATCCTATTTGCGATATCCCCACCATAAAATCATCTGCCAATCTTGTGTCAGTAATCGGCGTTGGATAAGCCTGATGGTCATTATAATAACCCCTCAAAGCATTTTTCAACGCTCCCAACTCCTGAATCTTTCTGGTATCAACTGCCCGCTCTCTCGCTCCCATAAAATTGGGTAACAATATTGCCGTCAAAGTCCCGATAATTGCGATCACTATCAACAATTCAATTAAAGTAAAACCATTTCTTTTCATCATATTGGATTGCCAATTGTTAAATTCGGACTTAGTCGCTGATAACAATAGTCTCTCCTGCTACCACATGCATTAGCCGCTGTCAGCGTATCTCCCACTCCGTTATTATCCCGGTCACATTCCTTATCCGTCACACTTTCTAAATTCACGAACAAACCAAACTTTGTCCCGAGGGCATCTGCCTTATAACAATATGGTGTACTAGCCGTTACCGGCTTGGGCATCACCTTCATATATAAATTACTATCTTGTTTAAACTCTGATCCATTCCAATCTATCCCTGCTCCGCCAATACTGATTCTACCCAGCGTCGAGGCCGGAAACCGCCCGTAATCAGCATAATAAGCCTGCAAAGCCTTATACACTCCATCGAGATCTCCTTTTCGCCTTACATCCCGCGATTTTCTTTGAGCTGTGCCGAATTGAGACATCCCTATCGTTGCCAACATCGCCAAAATTGTAATCGTCACTAACAGTTCTACCAAAGTAAATCCTTTTATTTTTCCCTTTACCATAGTCTCCATTCATTTAATCACAGGGATGACCATCATTACAACAAGTAAACTGACACTCCGAAGCACAATTGCTACCAAGGTAACAGTCATCACCTGAACAACTAGGAGGAATACCATCAGCCGTATTACAATCTCCTGAACCATGACTGCTGCAACCGGGACCACAACCACTCGGCGCTGCTTTCTCATCCCACCTGACGTTGGTACTCGACATCCCGTAATTTACCTGACTATGAGAATAGACGTTAGCAAAACTGCCGACATATTCTATTCCCGTCGTCCAACCTTGTGGAATACCGGCATCCTTTTTATTATCCAGTTTGGTGAAAACCTTAAACCATTTGGGGCAGGAAAGAGGCGGCGGCGGATTTATTGCTGCCTCTACCGCTAAACCATAAGGCTTCCCTTGACTATCACACGGCCAACTTGCTAACCACGGAGTAAATACGTTTTTCCCACAACTGTTTGCCTCGTTTAATGTGTCAATTAACACTTGGCCCGGATAACAACCCTTGTCATTATAATAATCCTCCATCGCTATCTTAATTCGACCCATATCCTTCTTTCTTTTGGCGTCATTCCCTTTGTTAACTTGAGCAATTGGATTTATCGCCCCAATCGCTGAAATCGCTAAAATAATCATTATTGTTATTACCAACAACAACTCCACCAAGGTGAAGCCTTTATTTTTCTTTCTCTCCATTACTAATTCTACCCTTTTTTTTATTTTATTAAAAATTAAAAATTTTTACTATTTTTTCTCCCCACCACCAAGCCACCATTACTCCCAAAATCAAAAACGGTCCAAACGGAATCATTGTCTTACCTTTTTTTATTTTCCCCATCGCCATTAAAATTATCCCCACCATTGCTCCGGCGATAAACGCCGCATAAAACGCTACCACTATTTTTGGCCAGCCTAAAAACAAGCCCATAAATATCGCCAGCTTTACATCACCAAGTCCCATTCCTTTTCCCTTGGTTAGCAGATACAAAATTCCCAAAAACCCGGCTCCTGCTACCGCTGATAGCAAATAGGGGATCATGTTTTTTTCATCAAAAACTACTCCCAAAAAGGCTATCCCGATTAAAATATATGTCGAAAAATCAGGCAATATCATATATTTGGCATCAAACACCGCCGCAAACACCAACATCGTAATTATTACTAACCCGACCAACAATTGTAAGGGCGGACCGATGTGTCCGCCCACGTATACCACTAAAAATAGCCCACCCATCAATAACTCAATCATCGGATAACTCCGGGGTAGGAGATTGTCACAACATCTCGTTTTGCCCTTTTGTATTACCCAACTTACTACCGGAATGTTTTCATACCATCGAAGTTGTCTTCCACAACCATCACAGAAACTCCGATTTTTATTCCCGACTTTTGGACTTTTAGACTTTAAAACTCCGTACCGCTTTGCCGTACGGTACAAAAGCATATTTACAAAACTACCGACACCTGTCCCCAACACAAAAAACATTATTCCCAAAAACATTTCCATAGTATATTTTACGTTTTATTCCCCCTTGTCAAAGGGGGATAAAGGGGGATTGAGTCCTCAAAAAACCCCGACTCTCGTCGGGGTTCAATTCTTAACCTAATCTAACCTTACTCCGGTACACACATCACATTAGCCTTAGCTGCAGATGGAGCATCACAAAAGGTTGCCGCTTTAGGATCAGTCGCCGCGATACATGTATCAATTCCAACCGCAGTTACTTTTTTATTAGCCACATCAATACACTTCATTTTTAGGTCATCCGTCCTATTGGCCATTGCCTTTGGACAAAAACAAACATAATTCGAACTTTGTCCATCAGTAATCGCAGTCATATCGTCCACCGTCTGACCTTGAGACTTCCAAGGATCTTTATTAACAAAAGAGGCTTTTAGTTCATCTGTTGTTATTAGTATTCCCGTAGTACCAACACCCGACTCCGACACAATACCAAATTTTGCAGTATCACCCAAAATTGTTTTCCCCGTACCAATCGGAATAGTTGTACCAATAGCATTATCATTCCAAGGATATATATTCTTTGACGCATAATATCTTTCATAAGCTCCCAGCACTTCGGCAGCATCGTTCTTAAACTTAGCATCCCTCGCTTTATTAGACTGTTCAATCGGATTGATCGTCGACAACACTGCCACCGACAAAATCGCAATCAAGGCGATGACAATCAATAACTCTACTAATGTAAAACCTTTTTGCAATATTTTGCTTTTCATTTTCTTTATAAACTTTACTAACTTTCTAACTTTATTAACTTAATTAAATACTCTTATAAAGATGATGTCAAGTTGTAAATCGGCATAATCACGGCGATTACCAAAAACCCCACTCCAAAACCCAAAACTATCATAATTGCCGGCTCAACAGCTGCGGTTAACGCCTTGACTGACTGCTCGGCTTCCATCGCAAAGTACTCCGATACTTTATTCAATACTTCATCCAACTTCCCGGTCGCTTCTCCGGTCGACACCATCTGGTTAACAATCGGCGGAAATACTTCCGTATCCTCAAAGCAACTGGCAATCGAAAATCCTTTCTGCACTTTTTCCCCGATTTTTACAAATGCCTGAAAATAAACTTCATTTCCGGCTACCCTCGACACTATCTTTAAACAATCTACTAGCGGTATTCCGGCTCCCAAAAGCATTGCCAAAGTTCTGATGGTATTGGCCATAACCGTTTTCTCTATCAAATTACCCACAATTGGAATCTTCAGAATCAGGCTGTCCCTTTTCAGTCTAAAATTATCATTTTGGGCACCTGCTTTCATTATTGAATAAACTCCAAAAACCAGTAACGGCAACAAAAACCAAAACTTGGCTGCAAAATTGGAAACTGCCATCAAAATCAAAGTTGCTTGTGGCATTTTGGCCGAAGTTCCAAAGTCTTTATAAAGCGCCAACAATTTTGGAATCACAAACACCATCATCACAAAAGCGACTATTCCCATTCCAATTACTACAATAACCGGATAAATCATTGCCCCTTTTACCTTACCCCGAAATTCATTTTCATTCTCCAAATTATCCGCTAACTTCTGTAATACTTCTATCAAAACTCCACCTTGTTCCCCGGCATCAATTGAAGCGATATACGCCTCTCCGAAAACATCACTGTATTTTTCCAAAGCTTTCCCCAATGGCTGTCCTCCCCGAACCGTGGCCAAAGCATAATCTAAAATATCGTACATTATTCCCGTTCCTTCAGTTTGGTTCTTTAAAAGCGACAGAGCATCCGTTAGCGGCAATCCTGCCGTCATCATCGTCGACAATTGCCGGGTAAAATTGACCACGTCCTTAAAACTGGCTTTTCCGAAAACCGATTTAAAAAAAGCCGACAACAACCCCACCTGCTCCTTCTCAATTGAAATCGGCACCAATCCGCTGTCTTTAATTGAAGTCAACACTTCCGCCTTACTGCCCAAATCCAATGCGCCCTTAATCATTTTCCCATTCCAATCCTTAGCTTTAAACAAAAATCTCGTCATAGAATCCGCGTATTCCTCAACAAATTCTGTAACTCCTGCGGCCGCAGGCAATAAGCCATTGCTGTTTCTTCAGTGATCTTTCCCTGTTTAACTAACCGTGACAACGACGTTTCCAAGCTCATCATCCCCATATCAACACTGGTTTGAATCACATTATCCAACATAAAAGTCTTGCCTTCACGGACAATATTCTTAACCGCCGGAGTGGCAATCAATATCTCCACCGCCGGCACCCGACCCCCATCAATTGCCGGCAATAATCTTTGGGACACTACCGCCGTAATTACCTCCGCCAATTGCACCCGAATCTGATCCTTGCCTCCTTCCGGAAAAACATCAATTATTCTGTCAATCGTCTGTGAGGCCGAATTGGTATGCAAAGTCGAAAAAACCAAATGCCCGGTTTCGGCAATAGTTATTGCCGACTGAATTGTGTCTAGATCCCGCATTTCTCCCACAAATACCACATTTGGATCCTGTCGCAATACCGACCTCAACGCCAACGAAAAACTGAGAGTATCCGATCCCAGTTCCCTCTGGGAAACAAGCGATCTAATTGGCTTAATTTGGTACTCAATCGGATCCTCAACAGTTACTAAATGACAACTCTGGCTTTTATTAATTTCGTTTAAAAGCGAAGCCACCGTGGTCGATTTTCCGTGACCGGTTGGCCCGGTTACCAGAATAAAACCCTGCTTTTGATTAGCAAAAGAAGACAATATTGACGGCAAATTTAAAGTCTCTAATGTCGGTATTTCCGACGTAATCGTTCTCAATGCCGCCCCCACCAAGCCTTTACTAAAATAAATATTAACTCTAAATCTCGCCTCATCAATCGCCAAGGAAAAATCAAACTCCCTCTCTTTGATAAATCTCGTCTTTTGCTCGTCAGTCAAAATCGACATAATCATTTCCGTATAAGCTGCCGGGTTAGAAATATCAAAGTTAGTTACTTCCGTTAGTTCCCCGTAAATTCTGATTTTGGGTAACAACCCCACCATAAAATGAACATCCGAAGCTTTATTGGCCACCGCCATTTTTAATATTTCTGAAATTTTTGTATTCATATTTAAACTTTAAACTCTTTAACGCTAAAAATCAAACTAATATTGCGCCACCCTTAATACCTCCTCCATAGTTGTCACCCCTTCCAAAACTTTGACATAACCATCCTGCTTCATCGTTAACATTCCTTCTTCCACCGCTTGTTTTTGAATCATCGCCGCTGACGCTCTTTCCACTACCAATTTTCCGATCTTTTCCGTTATCGGCATCACCTCATAAATTGCTATTCTTCCCAAATAACCGGTGTTGTTGCATTTTTCACAGCCAACTATTTTAGGCAGTGTCATGGGCTTACCATCCTTTCTCCACCTTTCTTCAATCATTTGGTAAATTGGCCCCAAAGTTGCTTTCAATTCTTCGATCTTATCCGGCGGAATTTCCATCGTTTGAACACAATCCTTACAAGTTTTCCGAAGTACCCGCTGCCCCACCACACAATGAAGCGACGATATCAGCAAAAATGGTTCCACTCCGATATCCAGTAGCCTTGGCGGCACCCCTGAAGCGTCATTGGTATGCAAAGTTGAAAACACCAAATGTCCGGTCAGTGACGCATTTACTGCCAGCTCTGCCGTTTCCAAATCCCGGATTTCTCCGACCATCATAATATTTGGATCTTGTCTTAAAAATGATCTTAATGCTGAAGCAAACGTCAACCCGGCCTGAACATTTACCTGAACTTGATTGACCCCTT
>Ga0265296_1000634_pt1 | contig 49903 bp, 58 predicted proteins | sample MunlanPumphouse1_FD_189073 | JGI IMG/M metagenome (GOLD analysis project Ga0265296, IMG submission 189073) | Groundwater microbial communities from a municipal landfill in Southern Ontario, Canada - Pumphouse #1 | ecosystem: Environmental > Aquatic > Deep subsurface > Groundwater | place... | reverse complement strand
GTAGCTCGACGGGAGGCCCGATGGCGCGGCGCAGACACGGCCGCCCGAAGGGGTGCAACCGGGCTTGCCGTTGGCGTTACAGGCCGCATTAGGCGCATGGCTCGACCCATTCCAGGTCTGAACGCAGCCGTACATATAGTCCTCGTCAACGACGACGATGCGCTTGCGCTCACAGCTGGCCGGCGTGTGGGTCCAGACAGTCCCGGTCTTGCACGAATAGACGTAGTCTTCATCGACGGTGACGATGCGCTCAGGTTCGCAGACCTTCGATTCAGCGCGCCACTGATTTCCGACCTTGCACTCATAGACATAGTCGGTGTCGAATTCCGGCTTGTAGATCCGCGTGCACGAGTTCGTCTGGTTCGTGACCGGCGTCCCTGACTCACAAGTGTAGAGGCTGGTCGTCGTCTTGACGGTCTGCTTGGTCTCATCCTTGCAGGACGAAGAGGCGTTGCCGCCCAGGTCACCCAGGACGTTGCCCGGATCACCGACGAGATCCATCGAGCTTTTCAGCCAGTCGTCATTGGAGTTGAGGTCGTAGCGGGCTGCATTAGCCGAGCCGCCGCCGATCACCTTCAGATACTCATTGCCTGGGGCATTGGCCTCGCCAGCACGGATGAGGTCGTTGGGCGAGCCCTGGTAGTTTGTCCAGCCGGTAGTATCGCTCCCAGCGCCGGGGACAACCTGGTTAGGGTCGCCAAGAGGCGGCGGGGTCACGCCGCCGATAAAGCTACCGGCGCCGCCGTCGCCTGTCGTCGTGGTCTGTGCATAGACCGGCTGCGATGTGGCCAGCAGGGCCACACCGCACAGAAGGTTGAGGACGCTACGCGCCCGACGCATCAAACCACGATTGGACAAAGTCCCTCACCCCTCTAACCGGGCCAGCGCCGCACGAGCGACGTCAGGCGCTTGGTCACCGCCCTGCGCGAGAAGGCGCAGAGCTTCCGCGAGGCTGATATTCCCCGCGAGGCGGTCGTGAGGGGTTGCTGCGCTATCGCAATCCACACCCTCGTCACACGGCTGGACGGGGGAACGGGCTGCAATGAACGCCGGCACGCGATCTACTCCGTAGGCCCTGAAGACCTGGGGCTCGATCGCCACTCCGCTGACAGCATCTTGGCCGAAAACGTCTTTGGCGGCAATTAGAGTTTGCTCGAAAGAGCCATTTACGAGCCCGCGAATGACCAGCTTCGCACCGGCTTTTTTGCCATCGGCCGCCAGTTGCTGAAGAGCCTCCTTGGGCATGGTCAGAGAGACGGCGATATAGAGGGCGCCTTCTGGATCGGGTTCCGCCAACATCATGTCGGCCGCTTGCCCAAAGTCGGTGTCCCCCTTGAGCATCGTCATGCCTCGCTGGAGATTTGCGTGGTTGGTTTCGGCCAGCGCGCGGGCATCTTCCTGGTAGGCCTGTCCACGCTGTTGGACTTCAGCCGACCAGTCCTGCAACGCCTGCTGCATGGACCGCCCCCTCGCTTCGGCTTGGTCGACCAGGTCCCGTGCTGATGCTCCGAGTTGGGCGGCTTCCTGCGCAAAGGCGGGCGAAGCCATCCAGAAGACAGCTGATCCAGCGGTCAGGGCCCCGGCCATGGTGACCGGCAACCACTGGACCCTATTGCCGAGGCTGATGAGCGTGAGGGCCACGACGATCAGCACACCAACGGCGGCCCAGCATCCTCCCGACCCTGTGAAGCTTGGAACAATGGAAATGTCGAACATCGGTCTCGCCTCAAGGAATGACGGTGACGCAGCAGTTCCGCTTGCGCCAGACTAGGAAGCCGTAGTCCTCACCACGGATCGGAATCGTCTTTCCGCTCTCGTAGGGAACCGTGGATGCGCCGATCACAGGACAGGTGAATTTCCCCTTCGTGTGACGGACCGGATTGGTCAGCTGGAAGCGGTATTGGCGCTTGTCCATGATCGGCATTTTGTATTTCGAACAGACCGCCTTGGGGCCGCTAGTGCCGTCGGCCAGAAGCTGACGATGCATCTTGAAGGCAAACCGTTCGGCGGCGAGGAGCGCCCCCTGAACGTCAGAGTATTCCCCGGAGATATTGCCGTTCATGGGATACATCGTCCCCTGACACCCGGCGCACCAGAACATCTCGTTGCGAGGTCGGCCCGCGGTCGATGCCGCGCAGTCCACCGAACAAGCCGCCGTGGCGATGTGGTTCGAGAAGATCAACGCCTCTGGATGGATCAGGACCGACAGGTGATCGTCCTGCCAGAGCGGATCCAGTTCGGTGATGTAGGCGATGTCGAAGCTTGTCCGCTCGACGCACAGGAAGTCCGTCAACAGCTCCAGCCAGATCATGACCGGATAGGTGTACCAATGGACGTGATAGGCCGAGCGGTCAGCGACGCCATCGCTCTTCCTGGACGACTTGCCGGGGTAGCCGAAACCGGGGTCAATCTTCAGACCGCCCAGGTTCACAAAGCAGAACGGGCGTTGGGTCACGTCGGCAAGACGTGCAGGCTCCCAAAACCCGACCGACAGACCTATGCGAAGAAAGAGCGGCGCAGGTGCAGGGCAGGCGCAGACCGGCGACGATGGGTTGTCGGTGTCGGGCTTGTCGCCTTTGAACAGTGGGATCGATCCGAGAGTCAGCGGGAAAAGGCACGACCAGCAGACGTCGGTGATCGGATTGACGAACCGGCCCTCGCACGGCGCGGCATCGGCAGGATCGGCCGAGGCGGCTGCGGCGACTGCGGCTCCGCTGACGGCTGTAGCAGCCAGATTTGAGACCGGGACGGCCTGTGCCGGCGTGACGATCATCGCCAACGCGGCAGCGGCGCTGAGTGCATATTGGACCAGGCTCTTCATGGCCGGGTTCCAAGGTCGCTTTGCGCCAGGCAGCGGCAATCCGCTCTGGCCGTCCCGGATGGGGCAAAGCGAGACAGTCCACAGTCCCTGCGGGTCCGCGCTGTCGGCTTGCTCGCCCCTGTTCGAATGTGCCGTTGCGTCATCACAGCTTTAGCTCCGAAATCCGGAGCCGGTCGCCTTCACGCTCGATGCGCGCAGGAACCTGCCTGATGCCGAAGTGCGACGTTAGTTTCGCCTCTTGGTCGAAGAAGAACTGGACGCGGCGGCGCCTCATCAATTCCAGCGGCGCCCCCTTGGTCAGAATCAGCCTGACCCGGTGTTCGCCATGTTCCCGAAGCTGCTGCACCCCCCAATCGATTTGGGCTGCGTCGTCACCATCGAGGAAGATCAAAACCCGGTCAAAGCCCGGCAGTCTTTCGAGAGGATTGATCCGCTGACCTTGGCGGGCAAACACCCTGCCTTGCTGGTCGGCATAATCCTGCGGAACGAAGATCGATGGATCGAAAAGCCAGCTTCTCGGTTCGACGGTCTTGGTCAGGCCGGGCACTGGCGTGGGTCGTTCGACGCGCTCTTTCACGCGACGCTGGAATTCCTCTTGGAGGGAGGCCATGCGACCGCTCGCTTCAGCCAGACGCAGCTGGCGGGCGATCACTTCAAGGATGTCTTGTTCGGCGATGACGAAGGTCTGGCCGTGTGTGCCGAGGTCTCCAGCCGTGGCAGGCGTGACCATCGCCAGCGACATGGCGCACGACGCAATAAGGCAAAGTCTTCTCACAGGATTGGCTCCGCTTTTCCAATGATGTTGCGGGTTGGGATCCAGCCGATCGCGGCGTAGCGGCTGTCGAAGGAATCGACGTGTTCGCCCGCCACGAAGATCATCCCCTTCGGAATGACGCCCGATGGTCCGATAGCGGCTGGCTTGCCGTCCTTGGATCGCTCTTTGGCGCGGCCGATGTACGAGCCAGCCACGAAGACATCCCGGCCGCGGATTTCGACAGTATCGCCGGCGACACCGGCCACGCGCTTCACGAAGGCTTGGCCAGCTGGATAATATTCGTTCGGCGGGGGCACGAACTGGACCAGGTCGCCGCGATTGACCGCTCTGTCGTGGCGATCGGTGATGAAGGCCCAATTCGGGAGCGACGTCGTGACGTTGATGCCGAAGTCATAGCGCCGGATTTGGGCCTCAGCAGCCTTGAAACCGACCAGCCCGCCGAGAACAGCGCCGAGGATCGCCACACGACGCCAGCGGCCGAGGAACGAGAGCGTCATATGACCGCCTCCCCCCCGACGAGGGCTTTGCCCTCTTCGGTGACCCGATACTGGCTGTCGAAATAGCGTTCGATCTTGCTGAACGACGTGATCGGCAGCTTTGCGATTTCCTGGCGGCCATCTTCATGCTGCTTCACGGCCTGGAAGGTCGCAGGGGGGACCTCATTCGGCACGAACTGCCACGCGCCCGGAAGGGGCGTGGTCATGTGGAAGCGCAGGAATAGGACTTCGTCAGGTTCAAGCACGCGCTGTCTCTGGCTACGGAGCGACGCCGAGGGGGGCGACGGACGATTTGCCGGTCGGAAGCGATCCAGCGCCGGCAGACGACATGGCCAGCTTCACCGCCTCGCCGACTTCCTTAGTGATGTCGGCCGCCTCGCCCGCCAGGACGCATTCGCGCGCGAGAAGCAGGACGTTCTTGTTCGCCGCCGCGCGTTTGACGGTGTCTTGGGTCGCCGCAAGGAACAGCTCCGTTTTCACGGCGGCCTCTTCGGGCGTGATGTTCGACAGAGCCAGCTGGGACACGTAGCCCTGGCTCATTTCACGCACACCGACCGTCACGATCATCGGCTGCTGTTCGCGGGTCAGCTTCACCCAGGTCGCGACATTCGAGATCGCAAGGATGGCGATCGCGGCGACGGCGGCCTGACCCTTGTGAGCGGCGAGGGCCTTCAGGATCGACGTCTTGCCGGGGCGACGTGCGGGCGGCGGGGTCGGCTTCACCGTTTCAGTCGGCGGGGGGGTATCAGACATCCAGGCTTCTCTTTTTGTAGTGGCCCGGCGCTCTGAAGACGGCGACCAGGGCGGACGTCAGGGCGAAGGCGCCCAACATGAACATGAGGACCGGAGAGCGGGCCTCGGGGGAGGCGGCGGCGTAGTGGGTCCAGAAGCCCCCCCACAGCCTTGCCGCCTTCACGAGGTCGAACCCGGCCAGCGAAAACGTCAGCAGGGCGATCACTCCGAGCGCCACGCAGATGCTGTCGATGAAGAAGGCTACTTTCCAGCCCACCCCGTGAGCTAGGGTGCGGGCCCGGTTCAGCGATTTGCTCTCGTCCATCCACTGGACCATGCCCAGCGGGGTCAACGTCGAACCCCTTCATAGGCGACCTTCGCAACCGCTTCGGCCAAGGGCATTCCAGACGCCTCAAGCGATTTCACCCGCTCGAAGACGGCTGGCGTCGTGGAATAGAGGGTGGCCGAATAGGGATCGAGGACGAGGCGGGCGATGAACTTCGCGTCAGGCCCCATAATCATCATTTCGGAGTATTCTCGGTCCACCACCTTCAGGGACTTCAGGAGCGTCATCGTCGCCTCATCGACCTTCATCCGGTCGTTTGTGCGAAGCTGCTCAAGGGCCTCTTCCTTCAGGCGCAGAACGATTTGGTGGTCACTGTTTTCCAGGCAGGCCCGGGCGCCATCGGTCTTGTAGTAGTCGTTGATCGACTGCGTCCCTGTGATGATAGCGCCGCCTTCCTTGCGGCATCGACGGGCGAAGCCTTCGATAAACTCGCCGGCAGCGCCATCGGCCAGCAGTTGCCAGGCCTCGTCGATGATGAGCGCCTTCTTGAGGGCTCGGCCGCCCTTCTTCATGCGCTGTCGGACCATGAAGAGGATGGCGAGAACGACCACGGCTCGCAGGTCCGCCTTGGCCTCCAGGTCGCTCATTTCGAAAACCGTATAGGGGTTGTCGATTTCGAGAGTGGTCGGGCCGTTGAAGAAGCCGCCGTAGGAACCCTCGTCGCCGTAAGCACGAAGTGAAAGCGCCAGGTTTGCCCCGCGCTCACCAAAATCCTTTTCCAGGATCTTGATGACGTCGGCGAACGAGCCGTTGTTCTGCTTTTCGCTCCAGACGGTCATCACGGCCGCTTCGATTGCACCGCGCTCTTCGTCCGTGCAGCCCTGTGCGCCGCGAGCCGCCTGCTGGACCATGAGGCGGATCATTTCGATCCCCTCCAGCAGGTATTCTTGCGCGCTCTCTTCCGATGCCGACGCGGGGTCGATCATCGAGAACGGGTTGATGCAGGTTTTCCGATCGAGGTTGAAGCGGATGAATGCGCCCCCAAGCAGCTGAGAGCTGTTCTTGAAAGACTCGCCGTCATCGATGACGAAAACTTCGGCGCCGGCTCCGCGAAGCGAGGCTGCGCATTCCTGCATCCAAACCGACTTGCCTGAACCCGACGCGCCGACGACGACCGTATTATGGTTCCCCGCCTTGTTGGCGAAGATGCTGTAGGTCATCACCTGCCCACGACGGCCGACGAGCAGCATATGGGGCAGGTCCATGCCTAGAAACTCGCCTTGCAGCGGGGCGAGACGGGCAGCGACAGTCGTGGGCATACGCCGAAGCCGACCCATCGTAGCCATGTCTTCAAACATCCCCCCGCCCAGGCTGAGCGGCAGACAGGCCAAGGCCGTCTGAATGTGGATGTCGTCATTACGCTCCAGGTTGAAGCGGCTGTTGCGGAAGACTGACCGGAGTGCGCGTTCGGCCCGTTCGGCTTCGGCCGAGGGGGCAATGGAGAGTATGAACATCCCCATCCGTGCGAGGTACGCGCCTTCTGACACATCCTCCATGACCATCGCCCAATCTTCGGCGGCTTTTCGCGATTCCGGGAACATTCGCCCGATCGGATTGCTCACCGCCTGATTGGTGCGAAGACGTTTGAATTCCGCCGTGGAACGGGTCTTTTCCGCCGTCATCGACTGGAAGCACAGGCTTATGACCGTGGGGCCGATAAGACGCAGCTGGTCGTTGAACATATCGCCCAGGACGCGCGACATCATCCCCTGCGACCAATGGTCGGGGAAGTCCTTCACCGCAAAGCCCCGAATTTGGAACTGCTCGTTTCGAGCGGCGCCCTCGCGCTCTAGGGCAACGACGTCGTCGCCCTGGTCGGGCCGCAGAAGACCGTCTCCCTGTGCACGGCTTTGGACGCTGATCTTGTCGCGGAACATCGTCCACGTCGTGTCTGCATCGACCATCTGCTCGTTGAGCCACTTTTGGTCGTCATACTCAGCGTCGCGCGGTCGGATATTTGTCGTGGGGTTCAGAATATCCCCGACGAACGCCATAAGCTGGCGCGGTTTCATAATGGCCGACTCGCTGCGGATCGCGCGAATATCCGCCATGAACTTCTCGCGGGCTTCGATCAGCTGCTCGGCCGCGACTGAGGTGATCGAACCCGGCATTTCGACAGCGATGAAGATCCGGAAGTCCCGGAAGTAGAAGGGCGCCTGAGACGACGCCGACTTCCAGGCGGCGTCGCGGAAGTGCTTGCGCCTGTGACGAGCAAGAGTTTCGAACACCCCGCCCTGCTTGGCCCGCTCGACCGCCCACGGATCCACAACGTCACCGATCTTGGGTGAGGCATAGGAAATGATCTGGACCGTCGAACCGATGGGCGCGCTATGGGTGAACAGTTCGGCCAGGCTCCGTCCGGTGACCTCGTCGGCTCCGATCAGCGGCACGACCTCAAGAATCCACCCGACAGTCTTGTTCTGTTCGTAGAGCCCCTTGCTCTCATCGAAAGACCGATAAGGCAGATGGTCACTCAGCTTGGCGGATGCGTAGAACCCACGCGGCTTGTCAGGCGGGGGCGGCTCTTCAAAGACAGCACGGCCGACTTGTTCGAGTATGCGCCCGACCGCCTCTTTCATTGCGCCGGCCATGGTCGATTATTCCTGTTCTGACGCGCCGACGGCGGCGAGCGTGCGCGAGGCCTGGACAGTCGAGTTGGTGGGAAGCCACCAGCCGCCACGCCGCACGACCGATTGGACGACCGAGCGATGGTGATAGTCACCCTGGGCGTCGACCCACGGGGCGAAGACGATAGAAAGGACTTGATCCCCCTCGCGACGCGCCCCCTCCCCGTCCGTGAACACGAACGGCTTCGGCTCCCACCAGCGCACCGGCTCTGCTCCCTCGATCCCAGGGCTTTCGGCGTTGCGGCCCGATGAAGAACGGGCTGTGCCGTTGTCGATGGCATCGATCGAGGCGCACGTTCTGCCTTCTCCGACGCCCGCGCAGGACCACGAACCCTTGGTGTTGGTGGAGCAGGCCGCTAGGCCCGCTCCCATCAACCCGATCACCAGAAGGGTTCTCATTTGGCGCCGCCGAGGAAGGCGCGCAGTTCAGCGGTAGGCATCCATCCGCTGTTCGACGTGCCGTCGGCGCGGATGATCGTGGGCGTGCCCGTGATGTTGTTCTGACGAGCGAATTCCGTATTCGCCGCGACAGCGCGTTCGGCCGCCGCGCAGTCGCCCGACGTCACGACTTCGCCGCCGCCGTAGATAGCATCGACGCCCTGGGAGCGGTCCTTGCTGCAAAGCGCCAGCTTCGCCTTGTCGGCCGAGTCCGGGGCCATGAAGGCGATCGGATATTCGGTGATTTCGATGTCCCTGACCGACTTCAGGTCGTTGTGTAGCTGGCGGCAGAAGTGGCAGTTCATGTCGGTGAAGACGGTCATCTTCAGGGCCGCGCCAGGGTTATGCACGATGGCGTTTTCCTTCGGCAGCGTCACTCGGATCACGGGGCCAGGTGCGCCAGCCGGGGCCGGGCCAGAGGGCGCGGCAGCTGGGGCGCCAGCGGCCGTCGGGACAGTCCCCCCGTTGATCTTGGATTCGGCTTGGCCGACAGCGGCCAGTTCGCGCAGACGCGCGTCAGTCATGTCGATCTTGTTTTCCAGGTCGAGAACGGCGCCGACGAATGCGTATTTGGCGTCGCGGGTGACGTAGAAGACGTTCTGACCAGCAACGGCCTCGCAGAGGTTCGCCGGCCCCTTGTCGCAGTTGACCGAGGTGATCGGCGTATTGGGGAATTCGGCCTGGACCTTATCCTTGAGGTTCGTAGAAAACACGCCAGCAACAGCGAAGCCGCCGCCGATTAGGACAGCAGTCGCAGCGACAGCAGAAGATACGATGAGGGTTTTACGGTTGATTTTGATCGACTTCATTGTGTGATGCCTTGTTTGATGTTTTGCGAAGATCGGATTTCCGGGAGCGAAGCGTCTAGGTTCGCGGCCCCGGTCCGCTTCTGGTTTATCGACGTGCGGGGGGAGCGATTTCGAAGCCGCTGAGGAAGACCAGCTCGACCTCGATGCCGGTCGGCATTTCGATGACCGGCTGATACTGTTCGGCCCGCTTGACGTAGTAGTCGGCGAGCATCGAGGCGGCGTTCGCCACACCCGAACCAGCCGCCCCCGCTGCGACATCACCAGCCTGAAGGCGCGGCGGCGCGGACAGTCCGCCGCCTTCGCCAATGCCGATCTGGCGCGTCATCGAGTCCGTGTAGTTGGACAGGCTGTTGCCCAGGCCCTGCAATGTGCCGGCGATCATTGCGCGTCCGGTCAAGCCACCTTCACGCGAGATGACATTGCCCCGCACACCGGCCTTGCCGAGATGGGACGCGTAACCTTCAACCGTCGCCACGGAGAATTGGCGCGGGCCCGACGGGCACGAGATCCGTTGAAGGCGGATGTACACCTTCTCCGAGGACAGTTCGCCGTATGCTGCGCCGTTGACCAGGCAACCCGTCAGGTCCGTTCTCTGGAAACGCCCGTCTGACCCAACGTGGATCGCCGGTCCCACGAGGCGGAACAACACCGGCTTTGGGTCAGAGTTGCTGGTGACCCCCGTAGCCGCGTCCACGCCAACCAAAACTCGCGCTCTCGTGTAGGCGTTCGGCGGCACGAACCGTTCGGTGTCGAACGTCTGCATCGTGCTGGACATATATTGTCCTGCCCCAGCGCCGGTCGAAGCGGCTTGGCCGCCAGCACGTTGCGTTGTGCCTCCAGCGGCTTGGGCCTGTGGAGTTCCAGACTGTCCACCAAAGCGAACCGTCGAAAGGGTTCGGCGCGGGCGGACTCCGGTTTCACCGGAGCCCATGGGCGCATTCGCGCCACCCGCGCCAACGCCGACGGGGGCGAAGGGGTTATCGCCTCCCATCGGCGCCGGGGCGCCGCCATTGGCCTGCATGACCGGCGGCGGCCCTCCCGCAGTCGTAACCATTCCGCCCGGCCCGGGGGAAACAGCACTTCCGCGAGTCTGTACCTGGTTGTTCAGAGCATCGATCGTGCGGAGGGCATCTGCTCTCTCCTGCTCCAGCTGCGCCTTGGCCGATTGGGCTTCGGCGCTCAATTGGACATTGGTCGAAGACAGTTCAGCGATTTGGCGATCAAGCTCACCGACCCTGACATTCAATTCCGAGGCCTGCGCTTCGCCCGACAGATCCTGACCTCTCACGAGGTCTGCAGTCGCGAGAATACGTCTGGCCGCCTCGGGATTGTCCTTGTTCGGGACGGGCTTGAGCATCGTGTAGATTACGAACACGCCGCCAATGGCGACGACGCCAGCGATGGCGCCCCAAATGATGTTTTGACGCCGACGCGCGGCCTTATTGCTATCGCCGGGCACCGGGCCGTCTGTGGCGACTTCGGCGGCGGGCAGTTCGATGTCTTCGTGGCTCAACGGACTTCCTCCACCAGGAAAATGCGGCCAGACATTCCGGGCTGAAGATCAGTCCGGTCAGACGAGGCGGCCAAGACGCCGGCGACGAGGAAGGTATCGACCACCACAGGAACGGCCGCTGTCGAGGCGTTCTTCACGGAAAGGACTTGGCCGCGCAGGTTCGCGACCTGGTACGTTTCGGTCACCCGCAGTTCGAACGGGCCAACGCGCGAGGGCTGTGTTGTCCGAATGTCTCTGGCGACGCCTTGAGGGGCCTCGCCGTTGAACATCAGTCGCATAAGGGCTGACACCGTTTCCATGTAGCCATTGCGTCGCTCTGATCGCTCAACGGGCTGGCCGGCCGCAGCTTGGGCCGCAGCAGCGCCCATATTCACGGTGACGGTCTGACCAGAGACGGCTGCTGGCGTCAGCACAGCCTGGATTGTCTGGTTCGATTGAGTGACCAAGAAGAGCGTGAAGGTTCGCCCCATCACGTCCCCGTCGAAAGCGACATAGACGTCGCCGGTCGCCTCTTCGGCTTCGACCAGCATTTGTGGGCCATCGGGCTCGTTCATCGAGCGAACCGAAACGACCTTGTCGCCTGTGATGGCGATGCGCGACATTTCATCGGCCGAGACGACGGCCTCAAAGCGACTGTCGCGGACCTGGACCACTTCCGCGACGGCTTTGGCCGGAATGACCAGTGCGATCGCCGCCGTGGATGTGGCGAGGGTGATTGCGAGGGCCACGGCCCTCAACTGCTTGAGGATCATAGCGGTTCGCCTTTGTTTGAAACGGGGGCCTTGGACCCTTTGGCCTCGTCCTTGTTCACAGGCACGATGCTCGACAACCGGACCATCGAGCCATGTCGCTTGAAGGTCAGGCCGTAAGTCTGACGGGACTGGTCAACGATTTCACGTCCATTGTCAGTTTTCAGGTCACCGACGACCTCGACATAGAGCTTCGACGGATCCACGAAGAAATCGATGGGGAAGAAGGTCTGTGAGGTCCGCGTATTCTGGCGTTCCTGTCTGTCGATGATGAGAGCGGCTTTGACCTCCTGATAAGTTTCGGGGTCTGCGATGCGCTCAAGGTTGCGTTCGAAATAGCGGGCGCTTTCAGGCGTCCTATTGAGGAACAGGTAGGTAGCGTCCCGCGCCAAGCGTTCCAGGTAGTCCCGGTCAACCGCGCCGTGGGCGCTAATCTCGACCGTGTCCGTCATGCTGGGAACGAGGATCACCTTGTTCATGGTCGCCACAGACACGGCCAACGCCGCATTGGCGGTGACGCTCAGCCCCAACAAAAGGGCAAGCCCCGTCGCGCGCCGGTTTAGTTTCCGGCTTTGCTCGTTTACGTTTTCGGTTTTCATAGTCAGCCCGCGAATTCGCGCAGATGCGAAGGCGGGGTCGCCTTCAGGCGCAGGACGTCGGAAGGAAGAAGCCAGTAGGCCATCCAGTAGAGGCGGCTCAGAGAGTAGCCTTGCTTGAACTTCCTGAGCGCCCACAGCGAGGCGCCGGCCACGAGAAGGCCTACGAGGAAATTGAATACCAGGATGCAGATAAGAAGCGGGGCCACGACGGCGATCAGCTCGTCGGGCGTGAACACCAGATACCGCTCAGGGGCATCCAGATGTTGCGGAATGTATGTGTCTTTCATGGGCCTGTTGTTCCGCCCCGATCAGATCGCGCCGAGTTGCAGGCCGCGCGATAGTCGAGGATTAGCCGGCTTGGGGACGACAAGAGGAGCAACCCCTTGCCACGCCTTGTCGTCCCGGTTGCTGGATTGAGTAATTCCCGGCCTTAGAAGGTGGCCGAGGCGAGTGCTGAAACGATGCCGGGTCCGGTCGCTGCCGTAAGACCGATCCCAGCTGCGCCGCCGATGAGGCGCCAATCGAATTTCATCACCATGCCGACGAGGGCGACGGCGACGCCCGAAACGCCGGCCAGCTTGCCCAGCGAACCTTCGGTCCAGCTGGTCAGTTGCGTGACGGTCGAATCGAACGTGTTGTCGGTGCCTGCGACGGCAACAGAAGTCGCTGCGACGACGGCGATCCCGAGAACGAGAGCGCGTTCGACGTTGCGAACGACCTTGGGGTCAGCCAACACGGCGTTCCCGGATGCGATTCCCTTTTTCATCATAAGAGTTGGCCTTTTTTCCAGATGCGTCACGTCCGTGATGGGTAGTGACGAAACCTAGAAGCATTGGTTTGCTTGAGGACGCAAGGTTATGCAACCGGAACCCGGTTTGCCTTCTGGCGTTAACAGTGCCTATATTGATTAACAGCGCGGTCATAACCGACACATCGCGCATCTAGTCATATGCGACTAGCACTCGCTCACCCACATAAAGCGTTTTTACATGAGCCGGGTGCGCAGGAACGCGGGCGGGTTGCACAGCTTCGTGTGCATTACGCCCGGTTTCGGGTGCATGGTGTGCGGTATAGGTCGCCTATGGCCCAGCTAGGCTTGCCGTTCGCTCGCTCGCCGAACGTCGAAAAATATTTTCTGCTTCTCGCAAAAAATCATGCTGCTAGGCTCGAAACGTGCATGACGGCCGGGAGATCCGTCGTGCCAACAGGAGACTGACGATGCGTATGGTGCAAATCATACGCCGCGATCGGAATGGAGACCGTTCGTGACCGACGAGCGCCCCCTTCATATCGACCTCACAGCTGACGCCAGCTTGGCCTTGGCTCTGGAAGCGGCGAAAGTACAAATGGGGCGGCGGCACAATCGTGCGATCGTTGAAGCCGCCTTAAACCACCTCAGAACACGAACCGGCGAAGAGGCCGTTCGTGCCCTTGTTGACGGTCACATTGACCTCAATCCAGCCAATCGACGCGGCTCAATCAAACTTCCTGGACGTCTTCGCCCCCTGGTCGATGACGTAGGCGCTCATCTGATAGGCACCAACGCACGCAGGTCTTCTGATGAAGGCGCTAGAATTTGGTGGACGTCTAACCGAGCGATCATAATCGCCGCCTTGCTACTCTTCGGGCAGGAGTGTTCGACGCGGCCGACGCCATCCCGTTCCAGGCCGGCTAACGCGCTCAGGCAACATCACTAACGAAAGCTGAAACTAGGCGTTGCGGCGTATTATATTGGGATAACCTTGTTCACGTCGTGTCGAAATGCACACGTTCTTGTGCACACCGCCCAATATTACGCGCTTTTCATCCATTCCGCTTGGAATGAGGCTTGCAACACGGCCCCAATTTGTCGATTCTTTGGCCAACGGCGGGACAACTGCCGGTAAGGGCTCCCATCCGTCATCTTGCGGCCCCTCGATGATGTGGTGTGGACACGCCGACAACCAATCCGACGAAGTGGTCTCGCCACTTTGTGTTGATCCATGCAGGGGTGCTTGGCTCGACTAGATGCGATTGGCCTCGGTTCAGTACATTGAGTTATTCCGCTTCGCGCGGAGCGTTTAGTTGGGGGCCATATGCCTTGGAAGACAAAAGAACCGACACCTGAACAACTTCAGCGTCGGATCGCCTATCTGATTGCACTCAGGTCGCGCGAGCAGGGCCAGACGAATATCGCAAAGCGGGCCGGGGTAAGCCGCAATACTGTCGCGAAATACGGCGACCCCGATTACTGCGCGACAAAAAAGGGCGCCGGGCCTCAACGCCTCGATGTCACCTTCAAGATACTGCTGGCGACCGGCGACGATCCGGCCAAGGTCATTCACGCCGCGCTGCACTCCCATGATGAGACGACATTCAGGGCTATGCTTCATTGCGTCCTGATCGCCCAGCAGAACGTGGCGATCACCACCTTGAACAACGACAGGCTCAATCGTCCTGAGTTCGCTCCCCAGCCCGTTCCAATGTCCAAGCGCAAGCTTGCCGATATGCCCACGGGTGAGACCCCCCACTAGGGTTCAATCCTGCCAATCGAAATGCAGCAGCCCCGCGTCAGATGTCGCGGGGCTTTTTGCTGTCTTGGCGCCCCCTAGAGCGGGGGCTTGTCCGACGTCCGTGGGGCGGACAGGTCGAGAGTGAGAGGGAGATTGGAGAGGGGCAAGACCGAGGAGGGGGAGAGAGAAACCCTTCCGGTTCGGTTAGCCCTTTCACCGGAGATTCCTCATGGCCCTGGTCGCCTCTTCCGTCGCTTCGCTCCCCAGCCTGTTCCCCTCGATCAGCCGACACGAGGGCTTGCAATCAGCCGGTTGGGTTCTGTCCCTTGCGTTGATGAAGGGTCGCCAGATCGACGCCCGTTTGTTGCGCACGACGATGGAAGAAGTCTTCAAGGCTTCAGACGCAGAAGGCGCTTGGGGCTGGAAGGACGCCTATGAGGCGGTCGAGCTGGCCCAGGTCTATTACCTTCGACGCCATGCCGCGTCCTATCTCGGCCGAATGGGCAATCCCCATGAAATCCTGGCCGACCTTCAGCACATCCAGCTTCTGACGCCGTCTCAGACGCGCCGTTCCGAAGACCAGGTCGCCTTCCAGCAGTTTTCGACACCGATCGACCTTGCGTTCGTCGCCAGCATGGCCTTGGCCGCGCGTTCATCAGACATCGTCCTGGAGCCGTCGGCCGGTACTGGAATGCTGGCCATCTTCGCCGAAATGGCCGGCGCGAGGGTCTATCTGAACGAGCTGGATCCCAAGCGGGCAGAGATCCTTTCCGGCGCATTCAGAGACACGCCGGTCACGCGCCACAACGCGGAGCAAATCAATGACCGGCTCGATCAGGCGATCCGTCCGAACCTGGTCCTGATGAATCCGCCATTTTCGGTGTCGCCGAATGTCACCGGCAAGTCGCTCGGCGCCGACTTCCGTCACATCGCATCGGCTCTTGCGCGCCTGTCCGAAGGCGGCCGCCTCGTGGCGATCACCGGCGCCAGCCTGTCGCCTGAAGTCCACGCCGACAAGTTCGCCGCTCTTCAACGCAGGGGCGGACGCCTTGCCTTCTCCATGCCGATCGACGGGAAGATCTACGCCAGACACGGCACGTCGACCGACACCCGTCTGACCATCATCGACAAGGTCGCTTGTGAAGACACCAATCTGGTGGAGCCCTCGAAGGGGATGGCCGGCGATCTGGCCTCTCTGCTTGAAGCAGTCCTGCACGCCCCTCGCCGCGCCACGTCGTCGCCGGCTGTGCCGAACCGTCACGCCTTCGCACCTTCGAGCTTGCGTCCGACGACCACGCGACAAGTCCCCCGCAGCCAGGTCCACGTCCCCTCAGCTGCATTCCGCGACATCGTCTCAGTCGAATACGCCGTCAGTGACACCCACAACGACAGCAACCCGTCTTCGACCGGAATCTATGAAACCTATAAGGTGGCGACGATCCAGATCGCTGGCGCGGCCTCGCACCCCACTCCGCTCGTGGAGTCCGCGGCGATGTCGGCCGTGCGCCTGCCGGCTCCGACCTATCAGCCTCGCCTACCTCGCTCGGTCATCGAGAGCGGTCTGTTGTCAGAGGCCCAGCTGGAAACGATCATCTACGCGGGCGACGCACACTCAACGATGCTCGACGGCCATTGGATCGTCGGCGATAGCTTCGACACCGTCCATGCCGCTCCGGATGGCGCCGAAGCGGCCGTGGCCTTCCGCAAGGGATTCTTCGTTGGCGATGGCACAGGTGTCGGCAAGGGGAGGCAGATTGCTGGCGCCCTTCTGGACAACTGGCTTCAGGGCCGTCGGCGCCTCGTGTGGGTGTCGAAGAACGACACGCTCCTGGAAGACGCCCAACGCGATTGGGTGTCACTCGGCGGCCGCAAGGAACAGATCGTTCCTCTCTCCCGCTTCGCCCAGGGCGCAAAAATCGGCCTCGACGAGGCCATCCTGTTCGTCACCTACGGCACGCTGCGAACTGGCGCGAAAGCTGGCAAGGTCTCGCGCCTCGATCAGATCATTGAATGGTTTGGCCGGGATGGCGACGGCCTAATCGCCTTTGACGAAGCGCACGCTATGGCCAACGCCGCTGGCGAGAAGGGGGCGCGGGGCGACCGCAAGCCCTCTGAACAGGGCATCGCTGGATTGCGGATCCAGAACGCGCTTCCGAACGCCCGGATTCTCTACGTGTCGGCCACAGGCGCAACGACTGTCGCCAACCTTGGCTATGCGACCCGTCTTGGCCTTTGGGGTAGCTCTGACTTCCCCTTCCCGACCCGCGCATCGTTTGTCTGCGCTATGGAAGCCGGGGGCGTCGCAGCCATGGAAGTCATGGCGCGGGATCTGAAGGCTCTCGGTCTCTACACCGCTCGCTCGCTGTCTTACGCCGGCGTCGAATATGAAATGCTGGTCCATGAGCTGACCGCAGACCAGATCGAGATTTACGACGCCTACGCCGGCGCCTTCAAAATCATCCATAACAACCTTGAGGACGCTCTAAAGGCGACGGGGATCTGCAGCCAGGAAGGCGCGACGCAAAACGGGAACGCCAAGGGCGCGGCCCGCTCTGCGTTCGAGTCCGTAAAGCAACGCTTCTTCAGCCATCTTTTGTGCGCGATGAAGATTCCAAGCGTCATCGCTGCGATCGATGGAGGACTCGCGGCGGGTATGTCCCCGGTAATCCAGCTGGTCAGCACCGGCGAGGCCCTGACTTCACGCCGTCTGGAGGAGATTCCGGTAGCCGAATGGAACGACATTCAGGTCGATGTCACCCCGCGCGAATATGTGATGGACTATCTGATCCATTCCTTCCCGACCACGCTGTTCGAGGAATATTCGGATGAGGACGGCCACATTCGCTCGCGTCCGGTCTATATCGATGGCCAACCCGTCGTTTGTCAGGAGGCAATGGCTCAGCGTGACGCGCTGGTGGAAAGCCTTGGCGCCCTCCCGCCCATCCAGGCGGCGCTGGACCAGCTGATCCAGCATTACGGCGCCGACAAGATCTCCGAGGTCACCGGCCGATCGAGGCGCATCGTTCGCAAAGACGACGCCTATGGCTCGCGACTGTGCGTGGAATCCCGCCCCGCCTCGTCCAACCGTGGCGAGACCCAGGCCTTCATGGACGGCAAGAAAGAAATCCTTGTCTTCTCCGATGCAGGCGGGACCGGCCGTTCCTATCACGCCGACCTTGGCGCCAAGAACCAGAAGCGGCGCCTTCACCTCCTGTTGGAACCCGGCTGGAACGCCTCTTCGGCCGTTCAGGGGCTCGGTCGGACCAATCGCACCAATCAGGCTCAGCCTCCACTGTTCCGGCCAGTGGCAACGAACGTGAAGGGCGAAAAACGCTTCCTCAGCACCATAGCCCGTCGCCTGGACAGTCTAGGCGCGATCACCAAGGGCCAACGACAGACAGGTGGCCAAGGGCTGTTCCGCGCAGAGGACAATCTCGAAAGCGATTACGCCAAGACTGCCCTGCGTCGTCTGTTCCAGATGCTCCACGCGGGCACTGTCGAAGGCCTCTCCCTGGGCGAGTTCGAAGAGGCGACCGGCCTGGAGCTATGCGACGCCGATGGAACCCTGAAGGAGAGCCTGCCGCCCATCACTCGCACCCTCAATCGCCTTTTGGCGCTACCGATCGCGCTTCAGGACCGCCTATTCGGCTATCTTGAAGAGCGCATTGAGGCCGAGGTCGACGCAGCCGTCGCCTCCGGCCAGTTTGAGATCGGTGTCGAAACCCTTCAGGCGGAACGGTTCACGGTCACGAACCGCCAGACGATCTTTACCCATGAAGGATCTGGAGCTGTGACCCGCTTGCTGACGATCGAACAGGTTCAGCGCGTCGATCCGATAACGCTGGATGAGGCTCTGGAGATCGGCCACGACTTCTTCAGCGTGATGATGGTGAACCGCACGTCCGGCCGCGCCGCGATCGCGACAAAGGCGGCATCCAGGATGACGGAAGACGGCAAGCTTCATCCGCGCGTCCGTCTTCTACGGCCAATGTCGCGCGAAACGATGAGCCGTGAGGAGCAACAGGCCTCGCATTGGGAGCCGGCCGATCGCGACGCCTTCGCCGCCGCGTGGAAGGCGGAATTGGACGATCTGCCCGAAACGATCACTTCGGAGTTCCATGTCGTGACCGGCCTTCTTCTGCCAATCTGGTCCCGCCTTCCTCAAGAAGCGACGCGCGTTTATCGGCTGGAAGCCGAAGGCGAGCGCATCATCGGCCGGGTCGTTAAGCCCGAGGAATACGGCGCCATGTCACGCCAGTTCGGCCTGGAGCGACCCAAAGTCTCGGTCGCGGATGCTTGGCGCCTGGTCCTCACCAGCGGCGGGGAGATCCAGCTGGCCGACGGCGTGTCAGTCAGACGCAGCCTGGTCGCGGGCGTTCAGCGTGTCGAAGTCCAAAACTACCCTTACACCGCACTTGGTCAGCTGAAGGCGATCGGACTCACGACCGAGATCATCAACTTCAAGACTCGTCTCTTCATCCCCGCCAATGACACCGGTCCAGCGCTGTTGGACGCCGTGATGAAGCGTCACCCGTTCGTGGACGCCCGTCGTCGTCAGGGGCGCGGGGCATGAGCCGGTCGTTCACCCTGCTCGCCTCACAATTTCCCGATTACGACCGCAGCACCCTGCCGGTCATCCCCGATGCTTGGCAGGACATATCGTGGCGAAACGATGTGTGTCCGTCGTTCCGGGTCTGCGATTATATCGTCTGGATCGATTATCCCTCCCCCGGCGAACGGGAGCGTCCCGAGGCTGATCGCTTCGCCCTGCAGCGCGTGTCAGTCGAAAACACGGCGCCGGCCGGCGTCGTTGATGGCCACATTGGCGAATATACAGATTGGGAAGGCCTTGAGGCCGCACTTTTGGGCGAGGCCTTCGGGGTCGCTTTCGTCAGACACTTCACCAGCGATGTCCTGGCCGAGGTTCGCAGGCTGAACGCCACACCTGAATACGCATCCGACGTCTGCGCTACGCACGACTTCACCGATGCGAATGTGATTGCCGCAGAGGCCTTCGTCTCGATTTACGGACGGGCTGTCATTGGCGAAGACGGGTCAGTCAGCCAGGTAGATCGCAACAGGTGGAATTCGGCCTGGGGCTACGCGAAGAAGACCTACCTCCAGGGCTGAATCCAGTGTGACCATCTGGCATTGACCGGCGCCTGCCGGCGCCTTCCGGTTTCGGTAAGATCGAGGCGCCATCCGTTTTGGACTGAGAGCGCCGCAGACCCGCGCCTTCACGAGAGGGGGCCCGGCTCAAGGCATGGGCAAGAGGCCCCCATTTGTCCTTCAACTGCTATCGCAGTCCTACACTCCGTTTCGGCCCTCCGGGTGATGGCCAAATGGCCTTGAGCGATTTCGGTCCCCGTGAAGGCCGCTGGGTGCGGCCCGTCCAGTTACGGAGGCTGACGATGCATTACCAAGGTTCGGAAGATCAGGCCGCAAGCGCCACCGGCGCATTGCTCGATGAGCTGGCCCTGACCGGCTATCGCCCCATGGACGACGAACATGATCCGCGGCCGTTGCCAGAGGCCGACACCTGCCGTCAGTCTCTCACCGACGCATTCGACGCCATCGCTGCCATGTTGGAGGACACACGTCTTGAAGACGAGACTTCGGACATCCTTTGGCAGTTCACCAACCTCTTCCATAAGAAGGTCGAGCGGATCACCAGACAGTTGGATTCGAACGAGCTGGCCCAACGTCAGTCCGTTCTTGAACAGAATGGCTCCGAGGTCCGCTCCGTCGAATTGGAAAAGCTGACAGCGACAGGCATCGCCCTTGTCGAGCAGCGCAACGCCTTCGAGTTCATCCGTGAATATTCGTCGGATCTGTTCAGCCGCCACACCGGAAGCAGCTGGCGCCCGGTCTCCGGCTCAGTCGTGAACCGCAAGGCCATCACTTCAGCGATGATCGACAGCCGTGATTTCATCAACGCCCGGGCCAAGGCGGATGCAGCGGTCCTGGCGCCCCAAGGCGCACTGATCCTCTTCGCAGCTGGACCGGACTACAACGACCACGACAAGATTTGGGCTGCTCTCGACAAGGTCCGCGAAAAGCATCCGGACATGGTGCTGGGTCACGGCGCTAGCCCCAAGGGAGGCGAGCGGATTGCAGCCTGTTGGGCTGAAAACCGCAAGGTTCCGCAAGTCCCATTCAAACCCGATTGGGCCCGCCACCAGAAGTCGGCGCCATTCAAGCGCAACGATCAGATGCTGTCGCAGATGCCCGTGGGCCTGGTCCACGGCCCCGGCAATGGCATCACGATGAACCTGGTCGACAAGGCCATCAAACAGGGCCTGCCGACGATGAAACTAGCAGCCTAGTTCAGTCAGTTCCTGTTCAAGCCATCGACAGGCGGTCGGCTGCGATCGCCATAGTCGATGGATTTCTGAACCCGCCCAGGCGGCTTCCTCCCGCGTTTCAATGACGCTGGGATCGTCGGGACTGCACAACACCCGCCCCACATAACCAAGACTGCCGGCGACGGCCGTGAGTTTCGTCCGCGCCGCCTTTGGATCACCGTCGATCAAGGTCGCTAGGATGTCTGCAAAAATCCAGTTCGGATGTTCATCGCCAGCGAGATTTCGTCTGTGTCTCGCGAAGCCGGCACGATCGCCGTGGCGTAGGTCCAGTATCGCTCTCAAATATGCGGCTTCCCTACCCTCAGCTGGCAAACGCCTCGTCAGGCTCAAATAGACTTGTCCTGCTTCGCCATGGTGTCCTAGCTCGGACAAGCAGGCCGCATAGACCTTGGCCGCACGTCTGAAAGCTGACTCCATAACCTTGCGTTCGCCGGGGTCGTTTTCATCGGGTCGACGCTTGCACCGATTCAGGCGTCGCTCTGATTCATCCAGCACAGCCTTGGATAGACCGAGGCGAACATAGTCCGACGAAACAAGCTGTCGGACCTCATCCTGGTCCATCACGACCAACAGCGCCTCGGGGCACCGTGGATCCGTTCGTAACGCCTTCTCGGCTGCGATGATCGCTTCGAGCCTGCGACCCGTCGCATAGCCTTCAAGAGCCAGGGTGGTTGCGAGGTGTTCGGTCTGGCGTTTTGTCGTTGTCGTCATTTCTCAATCCTAAAACTCCGACTGACGTTGCCCTCTGTGCCGTGTCAGCGACTAGGCTTCCCTCCCCGCGCTCTCGCTTGATCGGGAAAGTGAAGCTCGCTTCGCTCGACTTCCCCCGTGGTCGAGTCCTGCTTTTGGAGGACGTTCCCTCCTCACCCGTCAAGACAACCTCTCGGCCGTTCGGCCGGAGGCGGCCCTTGCGGGGTGTCCCCAGCCTTCCCCGTCTGCGCCGGGTGCAGGCCGGGTGATCCCCCTCCCACGAGCTTCGCTCTCGCAGGGCCGGTCTCTGACGGGTTTCACCTCCCTCGCGGACGTCTTTGCCGCCCGCGCTTCGGAAACTCGCGCGGGCGTGTTTCGAGCTACGGGTTCCTGCGGTGCTTCCAATGAGACGACTGTCTCGTTTCTGGCGCCGTTCCTGTCACGAGGCCGCAAGCGTCCAAAAAACAAAGGAATTGGACGATGCAAATGACCAAGATCAATCAAGCTGATGCTGCTGCAATCGACGCGATCATTCGTGTTCCGCTGAGCGCCACGATCCTACAGGTGGCCCCTGAGAATGTCCGCAAGGACAGTGACGAGAAGGCCGATGACATTTCCGGCTTCTGCGACTCCATCGCTTCCGACGTGGGTTTGATTACCCCGCTGACGGGCTATGTCGAGGACGGGGTCTATTACGTCACGGCTGGCCGTCGCCGCCGTCGCGCCCTGTTGCGTTTGAAGAAGGAGAAGCGCCTTCCCGCCGACATCAAGGCTTTGGGTGTCCCGTTCATCGTGCGTGACAAGGCCATCGCGGTCGAAATGAGCATCGCTGAGAATCATCAGCGCCTGAACATGACCGTCCAGGAGGAAATGCGCGGCTATATCGCATTGGCGGAAAAGGGCGTTGAGGCCAGCCAGATTGCAGCCGTGACCGGATCGACCGGAAAGCGCGTCGGTCAGCTTCTGAGCCTGATCCATGTTGCGCCGAGCATCTTGGATGCTTTCTTCGACAAGCAGATTTCCTTGGACGTCCTCAAGGCCTTCACCCTGTCAGACAACCACGAGCGCCAGGAGCAGGTTCTGGCCCGGTTCGGCGGGCGAAGCCCATCCGATTGGCAAGTCCGACGCTTCATGCTGGACACGACCTTTGACCCTGACACCCGTCGTGGCCGTCTGGTCGGGCTGGAGGATTACCTTGCCGCTGGCGGCACACTGGTCACCGATCTCTTCTCGGACGACAGCGCGCCTTGGGCCGATAGCGCGCTGGCCGAAACGCTGGCGCAAGACAAGATCGATGCGGCGTTGGACGTTCTGCGTGATGAAGGTTGGGGAACGGTTGAGTTTTCCGAAGAGGAGCATTCTTTCACCCGTCTGAACAAGGGCCACCCGGAGCGACGCGAGGCTACGGCCGAGGAGACCGAAAGGCTGGCGACTTTGCGCGTGATCGTTTCTGATCCCGAGATTGCAGACGAAGCCAGAGACGCAGCCCAGGACGAAATCCGCCAGATTCAGGACGGGCTTTCGGCGTGGTCCGACGAGCAGAAGATCGCTGGCACCGCCTATGTGGTTCTTACCTACGGCGGCAAGCTGGACTTCAAACGTGGCTACTTCTCCGCCAAGGCTTCCGGCGTCAGCGGATCGACTGTCGCGGCTAAGGAAAAACCGGCGTTCGGACACGAAGGCCACCAACGAATGACGCGGATCGCGACGACTGCGGTTCGGAATGCCGTGTCTCAGGACTTCGGTGCGGCGTTCGACGGCTACATCGCCCACATGGCGTGGGGCATCTTCCGCAATCGTGGTGACCACGGCTTCGCGCTGGCGTTCGTCAAGGAAGGCTCGGAACCGGCAGAGGGTATCGCCGTCAAGGGTGACGCGCAGTATGAAGAAGCGTTCGGCGAATGGGACGATGTGCTTCCTCGGACCCTCACTGGCGTCTTTGAATATGTCGTCGGCCTTTCGATGGCAGACAAGCAGCGCCTGTTCGCGGTCTGCGTCGCCGCCCAGCTGAACGGCGTGGAGAACCGAGCGGACTACCGTCGCCCGCAAGCTTGGGCGCAAATCGGTCTCTTGGCTGGCCGCGCCAAGGTGAAGATGGCTGATTGCTGGACGCCTGACGCCGAGTTCCTGAAAGGTGCGGGCAAGAAGGCCCTGCTTCAAGGCCTGACGGATATGGGGGTCGATGCCGAACCGTTCGCAGCCGACAAGAAGACGGCTCTGGTGGAGGTTGCGGCGCGCAAGGCGGCTGAGAAGCGTTGGGTTCCGCCGATGCTGGCAAACCTCGCTGAGGTTAGCCTTCACGAGAAGGATAACAAAGCCACGAAGGGAGAGGCCCCCTCGTTCAACGACGACGACGACGACTTCTCCGACGCCGCTTTCGCGGAAGGTGACGAAGGGCTTGCTGACCAGAACGACGGCGACGACGCTGACGCTGACAGTTCGACCGAGGCCTGAAAACCGAGGGGGCGAAAGCCCCCTCCCCTTCCCTCATGCCGGGTCCGACTATGAGCCTCTATCTTCCCTTGGATGACGCCCACGACGCTACCTTGATGCAGATCGCCCTGCGTCGTCTGGAAGTCTCAACCGAGTTCGCGAATTCACCCCACAAGAAGGCCGCGTTGCGCCGCTTGTCGCGTCGAGCGGGTCAGGCCGCTAATAGCCGGAGGTCGCGATCCGGTTTCGTTGTTGCGCTTTACGGTGACGTAAAAGCGACGGCCTTCCGACTGGTCCCTGTCAACGGCGATCAACGCGGCACAGCTGGTTACGCAGTTATCGGCGGCGCCGAAGGCCAGACGCTCGACGATTTCGCGATCCAGGTCGGTTCGCTCTGCGGCGCTGCGATTCCGCGCGTCCGCCCTATCGCCCACCTGTCCGAGGCTGGTCTGTCTCTTTTCCATTCGTCGCCCGCATAGCGGTCGGCTTCCGAAGCATCGTCCCCGGACCCTGGTCCAGGACAACTCGGGGCCGGTTTCGACCGGCCCCCTTTTTTGTTCGCCGAGATCGTCTCTTGCGAACGTCGGTCCCGACTGTCACAAGGACCGCGCCGTAAGACCGATCCGAATAACAGGAGTGGGCAATGCCCCTTTACTGGACGGATCGACGTGGCCGCTTGGCTGCTATTGCTGGCGTCTCCTCGCTCAGCTTAATGACCATGGGCCTTTCAGCCAGCGCGAACGTCGCGACGGTGTTGACACCCATGCAAGCGGCCGCGTTCGCCGCCGTAGCAAACGGCCCAGGTGGCGAGCTGCTTACAGACCCTTCCGACGTTCTCGATATGCTCGCGCCAGACCCATTTGCGCGAGCGGTGAAAGCTGAAACACAGGCGGCCCGCCTGACCGGGCGGCCGATCGCCCATGTCGGGACGAAGCCCGACATGAATGCGCCGCTTGACCCAATGATCGCGGCGAAGATCGCCTCGACATTTGCGGCGCTGGGAGGCGACCGGCCAGCACCGGCCACGAGTTCGGTGCAAACCTTCGATTTCGCCAAATACCTGAAACGCGGGGCAGTCAGGCGCGCAGCGCCGCGTCGATCCGCCACCCCTGCTTCCCACGTCCAGGCTGCGATATTCGAGGCGTCCAGGAAGTCGGGCGTGTCGCACGGCTACCTCTACCGTGCAGCGGCCCGTGAATCGTCATTCAATCCTATGGCCCGCGCCTCGACCTCCTCCGCAACCGGGCTGTATCAGTTCATAGACTCGACCTGGTTGCTCACAGTCCGTCGCCACGGCCCGGCGCACGGATTGGGCGGCTTCGCCGCTCAGATTAAAATCCGTGCGGACGGCTCACCCTATGTCGTGTCCGACCAGGTTCGCCGGCAGATTTTGGCGCTTCGATACGACCCTCACTTGTCGGCTGACTTGGCGGCGGCTTTCACTCGCGACAACGCGGCATACCTGCGAACCCGGCTCGGGCGCGCGCCAAGAGACGGCGAGTTGTATATCGCTCACTTCCTTGGAGCGGAGGGCGCAGCAACTTTGTTGCGCGCGGCGCAGACGAATCCAGGTCAAGCGGCTGCTGGACTCATGCCGTCGGCGGCCCGTGCCAACCCCTCTCTATTCTTCTCCGGAGGGCGTCCCAGGACTGCCTACGGCTTGAAGATGCTCCTGATCCACAAAGGCGAGAATTAACATTCGTTTACGAATGACTCCCGATGAAGGGGGTTAACGGCGATTTCGTCGTTGCCCTCATCCATCGCTACACATAAAAGTCCTAGCCTACCGGAATCACTCACGTCTTTTATTGAGACGCTGGCTCTTGCCGAATTGCACGGTTCGCCTCATAGTATGGTCTGTGAGGAAGGTTCGCTGTGTCAGCTAAGCCCTACGCCAACATTGCTGTTCGTCTGCCCGAAGGTCTCCTTTCGGCGTTGGACGTTGAAAAAGAGACCCGGCAAGTCCGGTCGCTTTCGCGCGTCGTTGAACTTCTGCTGGCTGAACAGATCGCATCCTCAAATCTGCCCCATGTTCGCCTTCAGCCGAATGTTAAACGGCGTGTATTTTCGATCCGCAGCGAGACTGCAGAGAGATTGCGCGACATTGCTACCGAACACGCCACGGATATTGGTTCGCTGGTGTTTTCTATTCTCGATTCGGGCGCTCCTGTCGTTTCATCCAGGCGCCAGTCCGAGGCTTTGCGTTTCGAGGCGATCGCAGCCTAGCTAGCATATTGATTTGAAAGGTCTTTTTCGGACTTTTCTCAAAAGTGCTAGCCGATTAACCTTTTAGTAACTTTGGCGCCCGCATTCCTACACTTTCCTACACCTGTAGGAAAACTTGACGCGAATCGTGGGGCGATGTCCCATGCGCCGCACAACAAGCGAGTCGGAGGGGTAACAGACAAAGAAAAACCGCCGTCCCCAGGGGGAACGGCGGGTGCGCCAAACGGCATAAGTCAAAAATAATTCCATCGCCTTTATGCGCGCCCGCTCCCGATCCGTCAAACAAAAAACGCCACTTGAGGGCGCCGGCGAAGCTTTGACCGAAATCCCTCCCCTAACGGGGAGATACCGATGCAAACGCATCACCAGGCTCACGACGCCGTCGTGGGTCTTCGACCAGTCACGCCTGGACTTTTACAGGCTGAGGCCGCTGCCCGTTCCTGGCGCGGCTTGCCTGAAGGCATGACCAAAGGCGGACTGCTTCAGTTGATCGAGGACGTGCCAGCTTTCGTCTTCGGAGGAGAAGGCCCGAGGCGTCACCTTCATTACAGCGTGAAGCGTCACCCAGCTGCGAGCTTCAAAACCGCCAAGGCCCTTGAAGGGTGCAATCTTGAATCTGCTGGGTTGGCGATGATCTCGACCTGGTCGGATGGAGAAATATCGGCCGACCTCGGCGTGAGCGTTAGGACACTTCAGCGCTGGCGCGAATGCGCTGTTGAGAAGGGCTGGTTTTGCTTCGTCGACAGCCCCGATCGGGCGCGCTTCTGGCTAGGTCCTATTGATGCTCCGACCGAAGCATACGGGATCGATCTTCGTCCTCTCGTCGCAAGGATCCCCGATCTCGTTCAAATTCGCGACGAGGCAATGGCCGATCGTCGCGAGTTAAAGTCTCTTCGGCGTCTTCTGAGCGCCCGTGCGACAAGGATTCGGACATCCCTCCCCCTACTTCCCGACGCCCTTGTGCCAGATGACGCGCGGTCAGCTCTCAAGGCCATCGAGTCAGTTCGCCGTGGCCGCGATGTCGAGTTCGCCAGACTGGCTCTCGCCCAGGCCAATCAAGCAATTACGGCCTTGGATGCCTTGATAACCCAACGCCTCAAGGACTTTTCTTCAGCGCCAGAAGTGTCAGGCGCGCGTGACAATACCGGCGCCAAATTACTCCCTACTCCTCTTCCATCCATCAATTTAGAATCTGATAGAATAGGTAGAGAGGCTCTCCAGGAAGGGAGTTCCGTTCCCCCTGCCGATGATCTGGCGTCTGTGGACGACGAATGCGTCTGGCAAGCCGATGATTACGACCCAGACGAGTTCTTGGGCGAGGTTATCGAAATCGGTCTCTCCGCTAACCGGCCCAATGTCACAATGACCAAGCGCGTGAATCTCCCAACGGATGACCAGGTGCTATCGGCCCTGCCGACAATACTAGCCACAAAGGGTTGGGCCTTCGCCCGTCACCCTTCGATTCCCACGGAACGCGGTCTCTTACTCGCTTACGGTATCTCTTCAGCTGAACGCTGCGGCCTGGTGCCCCAGGAAATCCGCCTGCAATCGAAGGAGAACGAAAAGGCCTTCGCTATCGCCGCGCTTCTGGCCGAATTTACTGAGGGTGTCCGTAATCGCCGCGCCTACTTGTTGGGCCTCGCTCAGCGCATCCAGGACCCCTTAATCAAGGTGAACCTGTGGGCCAGCTGGCAACGGCTTGTCAGGGACATCGAAACGCGGGCCGTCTAGGCCAAGGGGAGCCCGAGGACGGCCGCTTGGCCATTCGATAGTCCCCTGCCCTCCCAGCAGGCAGAATCCCACGCTACGGCCGATTTCCAACTATGGCTGGAAATCATCGGGCAACGGACCATGCGTCGCCTCCCATAGATCGAGCATTCGCCCCAGCATCGCCACGTAGGGAACGCGATGATAGACGGCCCTGATGGTCAGCGCCTCAAGGGTTTCCGCGTCGCCAGTGAGCGTCAGCTGGCCAGTATCTCGGCCGCTGTTCCTCGGTCTGCGCGAAATCTGCCGGCGTTGCGCTGGTTTAGGTTCTTCGACGGCCTGACGCGGCTTGCTTGGTTTGGGCTGCGTCGGTTTTTGAACAGTCTCCTGCGAAGCCGGCGTCTCGCTGGATGGCTCAACGGGCGGCTTCACCACGACATCGCGCCCAAATCCCCTGTTCTCCGCAGCCTTGAGAACCGCTGGCTCCAAGGCTCCCGGCTTGGGGGTTTTCTTGGTCAAAGCGCTCAGGTCCAGGCCCTTCGTTTTTTCCTCTTGCTCGCGCTCTTCCAGGTAGCTCATCACGCCGCCTCCGCCGCTGATTGAATTCTGACTAGGATTTCCTCGACCAGTTCACTTGCATTGCGACGGGCGGTCTTGAGATTGGAGTGTTCCTTTTCATTCATCTCAGACAGCATCTTCCTGTCTCGGTGCATCGCCCGATAAACCGCCCGTTCAATCAGGGCCGCGTTCAGCATCGGATAGCCCTCGTTCAGAATATGCCTGCGGATTTCCTTTTCATCCTTCGTCGGAAGCGTCGGCATACAGGTGAACATCGTGACGTAGTTTATCTTCCGTCGCAGGGTTATTTCCTGGGACAGGATTTCTCTCACAGCACGGATCATCTGATCCGCGTCCAGCGGCGATGGCCGTAGCGGCACGATCACAAGGTCTGATGACCCAACGGCTGCGACAACCCAGCTGTTCGCTGTCCCCTCGGGGTCAACAACGACAGCGTCGTACTTGGCGTCGGCCGCCGCGATCCAGAACGGTAGCTGCTGGGAGTTGGTGTTCTTCAGGGCGATAAACCGACCCTCACCATGCGCTTCCAGGGCGTTCGCGGCGTCCTCGACGTTCTTGCATTCAAAGGCGCCGGTATCGATTACCGGCATCCCCCTCTTCTGCGCCCAGCGATAGAGGTTTTCGTTCGGGTCGCCGTCGATCATCACCACGCTCGCGCCGGCCGAATGCAGCTCGGTAGCGACAATCAGCGCCGTCGTGGATTTTCCCGAACCCCCCTTCGGGTTGAAGAACGTAATCGTTGACATCGTTATCCCCTTAATCCGTTGCGGCCACTTCCGGCGCTTGCAGACCGTCTTGCGCGTCTGCGGCTTCGCAACCGTTTGCCGCTTCCGACTTGGGAGAAGCTTACTCCGCTCTCGACGTTCGCGAAAGGGCGGACGCGCAAGAAACTGTTGCAGCGTCTTACGCCGACTACGCACGTAAAGCGGCTAGAGCGTCAAAAGCCGTTAGCGTGGAGAACCCGCCGAACGGTCGTAGCGCCGATGAAGTGGAGGACACGCCGAAAACGTCGGCGGCTTATAAACCACCACAAACGTCAGAAGGGTTTGACGTTCACTCAGCGTAAAACGTGTAATACGTGTATTATGGACGACTGAGGTTCCGCAGGGCGCGATCGCACGAACGACGGGTCTGCGCACCCATGACGTCGCTCGTGAAGTCACCTTGGCGTCGATAGGAGGAGGGGCGGGCGAAAGAGCCCGCCCAAAGGCCCAGGCGAGCCTCGCAGGAGCGGAGCCCAATGCTGCGATAATGACCCACGAAATAGGGAATGGCGAGGCCGCGCGAGATCAACCAGTCCGCCATATCAACGCCTCGAACAGTACACCGCACCACGGCTCGATCTTCATGGTCCACGACACGCGCAGCGTTCCAGTCCTTGTATTCGCACCGGACTCGATCGCGACCGATGAAGTTCTGAAGCGCGGTTGCGACTGTCTGTCCGCAATGGAACGACTCCCGACCCAACATACACTGTTGGTCGCGTTCAGGGGCGTCCACGCCCCATAGGCGAAGGCGGTCCCGGCCGATCTGCAGGGTGTCGCCGTCGATCACGCGCGGACGGCCCTCATAGACCGCCCTTCGTTCTGTGGCTTGGGCGGTCGAGGCGGCGATCAGGACGCCGGCGAGGGCGGCAAGCAAAGATTTCATGGCGAACGACACCAGGATCAGGGAAGGGGAGGGGGGGGGAGGGTGAAGTAGGCGACGACCAGGATCCCAACCATGTAGGTCGCCGCGCCGAACCAGAGCGCACGGCGCCGGAGCCGGGCGTTGGCCGATTCCTTTCGGCCTTCTATGAAATCGTGGATCCAGCTGAGGTATCCCAGCACGGCCGCCGAGAAGAACGAGATCATCGCCAATGTCAGCACCGTGGACGCCCCTAGAATGGGCGGAATGATGCAAGCCGCACCAGTTATGAGCGCGGTCTTGAGCAGCAGGCGCGAAAACCTTTGGATCGCCCCCTGATGGCCCAAGAGCGCCTTGCGGAGCCGAGGGTTCATCTTGGCTCGCCAGCCACCCCTTTGCCCGTCTGTTGCGCTCCCCCAGGGGCCGTCGGGTATGTTTTCAGGCGCGGCCATGTTCAGCCCTCTGCGAAGACGGGAGGAACGACAGCGGACCAGGGCTTAGAGGCCTTCAGGATTTCAATCTTCGATGGCGGCTCGATGTCTGACCGTCTCCGAATGATCGTCGTCACCTGTTCCTTGAAGCCCAACTGACCGCGCTGGAGACGACCGGCCGCGACGATAGCGCGCGGCACGGCCGGGACGTCGAACATCGCCGCCAAGTCGGCCAGTTCGGCGCGATCGAGCAGGGCTATCAAGTCGAAAGCCGAAGGGTCGTTCACAGACGCAGGCATCGCGACTGACGGGTTGACGCCAGCCCGTCGAGCGACCCGGAAGCCAACATGAAGGGGCAAGGATCCGCGCATCGACTCTACGCCGCACGGCGACGACAATACCCAAATCTCCGCCAGATACGCCTTTGCGGCAATCACGCTGCGCGCCAGCTCATGCGGATCGTCAGAGCCGGTCCAGAAGATTATCCCGCAGATACGGCCGTCCTCGATGGCCGCGACATCCAGCGTCAGGCCGCACGGCAAGTCGAACCCATGCAGGACCGTGGCCTCCGGCCGTTCCAGCTTTAGCCACAGGTCAGCGGCGTTCAGAAGATAGACGCTCACGAGCCAAGTCCTCTCGCCAATGCAGGGACGTCAAAGCCGTCCAGGGCCTCACTTCTTGCTCTACCGACAAGGGCCCGGGCGTTTCCGTCATCCTCGAACAGATGAACCGTTCGGAAACCGAGCGGCCCACACGCGACCACGGCGCCAGGGAGAAAACCCTCGACCCGCGTCCCGTCTCGCCACTGGAAGGCCACGCCCCCGTCGCCAGCGCCGAGGCGAGAGGGAAGCTTCAGCAGATGATCTGGACGCATCCCAGCGGCTTCGGCCGACTCTCGATGCAGGTGGATGAAGTCGTGCGCCAGCGCCAAAGCACGGCCACGTTCCTCAGACGTTGTCACCTCGCCGCCTTCGACAACGAGGGCGGCCAAATAAGCAAACCAGCCGGTTTCAGGGCACGCCTGCCGGTCGCGTTCAATCAATGCATCATGCATCCGTTTCGGTCCTTCTGATCGAAATACTGTGTGTCCTTGGGCCAGCCCGTCCCCGGCCAGCACTCCCCGAAAAGCGAAGGGTGGGGCGCGGCCCCCGCAACGGCTTCGCCGTCCTCCGCTCCGCTCCGGCCTTTCAGGTGCAGCGCCCGCTTGGTCCCCACCCGGATTCTTTCGGGTCGTCCGGGGATCGGCCCTGGACCAAAGGAGGCCTCACAATGTCGGAGAAGAAATCGCCCGCGGATCGCATCACCGACAGGATCATCGCTGACCTGGAAGCTGGCGTTCAGACGTGGAAACAGCCCTGGGACAGCCTTGGCGCCGTCGCCTTGCCGGTGCGACTGAACGGCGAGCCCTATCAAGGGATCAACACGCTCATGCTTTGGGCCACAGCTGGCGAACGCGGCTACCGCGCACACCGCTGGATGACGTATCGCCAAGCCGCAGCCTTGGGCGGCCAGGTCCGCAAAGGTGAAGCCTCCACCCTCGTCGTCTATTACGGCCAGTCGCAGGACAAGCGTGAAGACGCCAGCGGCTGCGACGAAGGGGAGGGGAGGTCGTTCCGTTTCCTCAAGGGCTACCCGGTCTTCAACGTCGAGCAGATCGACGGTCTCGATCCCGACTTTTATCCCGCCGAGGTCGTCATCGCCCCCGAGCGGATCCATGAGAAGAACGCCGACATCGAGGCCTTCCTGGATGCCACGGGCGCCAGCATCAGCTGGGCCGGCGATCAGGCCTATTACGCCCCCGGACCGGATCACATCCGACTGCCCGAAATGCCGCTCTATCGCGACGTCGAACAGGCCTACGCAACGGCCATGCACGAGATGGTTCACTGGTCTGGCGCCAAGCACCGCCTGGACCGGGAGTTCGGAAAACGGTTCGGCGACAACCGCTACGCCATGGAAGAGCTGGTCGCTGAGTTGGGCGCAGCTTTCCTCGGAGCCCACTTCGGGCTTCGTCCGGACCACATCACCAATCACAGCGAATACATCGGCCACTGGCTACGTGTCCTGAAGTCCGACAACCGCGCCATCTTCACGGCGGCCGGCCAAGCTCAAAAGGCTGTCGATTTCATCCTGTCCAAGGCTGGACGCACCAAGGCCGTTGAGGGCGATGAAATCCAGGAGGCCGCATAGACCGGCCATAGGCGCGGCCAAAACAGGCCGCGCCTTTCGGACTGATGTTGCAGGAAGGGCCGTCAAGGTTGGTCTTCTCGCTCGAAGAGCCAGCCATTCACCTTGAGGGCGTCGCCGGTTTCGAGGCAGGTCGCGGAGAACGCGCCCTCGATGTCGGCGTCCTCCTTGTGCGCCAAATAGAGGTCCGCTTCGGCCGAGACAAAGCGCCCGGTCAGCCGGTGACCGCGCGCCAGGGCGGCATTGATCGGAGCCATGGTCATGCCTGTTCCGCCCTATGTTCAGCGGGGTTGGTGTCCTGCAGCAGATGCAGCAGTTCCGCTCGCGGGTCGTAGGCGGGCTCCGGCGCCGTGACCGACGCCGGGACGCCCGCGCCTTCCCGCGCGCGGCTGGGAGCGAAGTCGCGCAGCGGATCCTTGGCGGGGCGGGCGGCTTGCAGCGGTGTTGGCGGGGGAGGGGGCGGCGTCGTTGCAGACAGGCTCACCTTGTCGCCGGCGAACAGCTGGAGAAGCTCTTCGCCGCTGATGATCCTGACGACGCCGGCCTGACGCTTCAGTTCCCGGAGCGAGGAGGGGGTTTTGCCGGTGTGGACGAACAGCCCCTTGGCCTTACGACGCTGGCAGATCGCGTCGAACGCCCACACGTGTTCCTGCTTGATATACTTCGCGTAGCGTTTGGCCTGGATCAGATAGAGCTGCTTGCCCAGGTAGAAGGTGCCGTCGATGCCTCCGTCTCCGGAGTAGGACGTTCCGCGAATGATCTTCAGTCCCCGTCGAGCGAGTTCCGAGAGGATCATGTCCTCGAAGCGATAGGGATCGACCTTACGAAGATAGGCGAAGACGCGAGCGGGATTGTCTTTCGGGACCATCCCCCGGATCGTCTTGAGGTCTTTCCAGGACCGCTCTTCGTTCCAGGCGTGTTGCCTTTGGGCCTTGGTCTGCTTTGGCCGCCGTCGTTCGAGCAGAACGATTCCTATCGCAGCGACGCCGAGCGCGGCCAGATAAGGCACAGCCGGTTGGATGCCACTCAAAAAGGGAGTGAGCAGGTCTGCTTTTTGAACCGCCTCGATGGCGGGATTTTCTAAAACCATAGCTATTCCACTGGGGTAGTTGGAGATAGCTAGGATCGGTCTTACGGCTCAGGTTCTATGGCACATATTCGAGAACGTGTCTTTAACGGGCGGACGAAAACTGTGGGCGTCCCCCCGCAAGCGGGGCCGGGCTCTACTCGTCGCTCCGCTCCTCACCGAACCTCGCAAAGGGGCGAGTTTCGTCCCATTCGGGTGACGATCCCTGACGCTGAGGGCTAGGGCTGGTCGTATCGCTCGAACAACAATACATCGCCTCTCTGATAATGCTCTAAGGGTCTCAGCAACCTGACAATCGCGTCGCGCCTGTAGTCACGCCTCAGTTTGTTCACCATTTGCTTCAGCCCGTTCAGTGCTTCCTCCGGACCAGAAACCGCCAATACCCATTCTACGACTTCGTCATGGTCTGGCTCAGCCAAAATCCTGATCGGCTCTACATTGAAGTCCGGTTGCTGGTTGAGATATTCCGCCATGTCACGCACGAGGCCTTCGTTCGCATCGGCCGGCATTATGAGTGCGTCCCACGGAGCTGGGATTGGATCAGCTTCTTCTGTGAAAGCGGTCTGGCCTTCCAGAAGCCAACATGGACGGCCGTCGACTCCCATCAATACAACGGCATCGAGGGCTTCGACTCCGCGCGCCAGGGCCTTGAGGCAGCTTCTCCGGGAAGTCTCATGGGAGGTGTTGGAAAGAGCGGACATTAGGTCATCCAGGACCTCGACTAGGCCCTGTTCGATCTCCACCATTTCGTCGAGTACCGTCTCGAAATCATCCTGCAAAAATGGACCAACAGGCCTAAACTGTTCAGCAAATGCCGGGCTAAGCGGGACATTATCCGTGATGAACAAGCCAGCAAGCTTTCGACGGCCGCGCTGGGAGAGTGAAGGGCTGATAGCTGAATGATAGCCAGCCAATCGGTTCGCATTGGTTCCGAGGACGGCAAGGCGCTTCAATAGTTCACTGAGTACTGCTTTGGCTTTCGGGTGGCTTTTTTCCGCTATCGCGGCTGCTCTTATTCGCTGGCAAGTCCGGAGGGAAACGCCAGTGAAGGCCGAAAGTGGTCCAGGCCATTCTTCTCCCCACAGCTCAAGACACGCGTCATCTAAATCATCAGTCGACTTGTCGAGAAACAGCCTCGGTGTTGCCTCGGTCATGTGAATTCCTCCGCGCCCGGCGCGTGTTCAATCTGGATGTGTGATGTCGTTCGGCAGAGGCCGGAAACCGCGCGGCATTGGCCGTTTGGTATTCAGGACATTCACTCAGAATGGGGGATGTGTCTAGGAGGCCTGGAGCATTACCAGATACGGCCGAAACCCAGCATTCAGACCTTGGCTTGGCCAAGACCTTTCAGCCGGTCACCCACGACGCTGATCGTGACGAGGACGGCCAGCCCGGCAAGGAAGAGGGCAGCGAAAATGAGCGGCGTCTGAAGCGCCGCGAGGTCTTTCTTCAAGAGGATCCACGCGGCGCCCCAAAAGACCATGCCGAGGAAGCCGAGGCCCGAAACGATAGACGCGCAGATACGCACGAGACCGATGCCCACCATGAGGACGATACCGATCGCGCCGCCAATAGTACCGGCGACGATCTCCAACATCATGCGCAATGCACCGCCGACCGTGCGCTTGGCGATGTCCATGATCGGCATTGGCAGTCCCCTCGAAATGAAGCGGCGGCGTTTCGGCCGACGTCGTCAGATGATACAACTGAGCATTGAAGGGATGTTGCGGTCTAGCTTCGTCCCGCCAGTTTCTTCAAGTGAGTAGTCTGTGACCGTCGTTCCATTTCCCACAAAGCAGCCATCGGTGCCGCAAGGTCCGGCACTCAGCGAGGCCATGAAGGCGCTGATGGCCCACGCCGAACGGCTCAAGGCCGTCCAGGACCAGACAGCCACGCCCGAAGGAAAGCAGAACCAGTCGGACGTGATCGACCACCTTCAGGCCATTCGTCAGACGCAAGGGATCGGCATTGAGCAGATGTCCCAAATGCTCGGGCTTCCGGCCGACTATCTCGAAAAGGTCGAGGACCAAGCCACAAACCCTTCCCTCAGCCTGCTTTGCCATTGGGCGAACCAGCTGGGCTATCGCCTCCAGCTCGAACCCTATCCCTAAACCCATATCGGGCATCGCCTTCACGCACTCTGCTGCACGACACGGGCCGCGCCCCGGCCCTTCTGGCTGAGACCCCACGGCTTCGAACGTAAGGCCCCGGCGCAAAAGGGGGGACGCGCCCCCCTCCTCAATGCACCGCTTCCAGCACGCTCAGCACCCGATGGAAGCGGCTGAACACCCGCTGGCTTGGCGGGGACATCATCCATTCCGCCCACGCCTGCAGCTGCTCTTTGCGACCCAAAGCCTTCCATTCGTCGGCCGCTGCACTGGCCTGGGCGATGATCTGGTTGACGATGACCTGGTGACGGTTCTTTTCGGCTTGGGTCTGCATGGCGAAGCTCCATTTGAGCCGCCCCCAACGGGCGGCGATGAAGCAATCGAGTCATGACAGGGGCCCGGCAGTCACCGGAGCGGACGGCCCTTGCCGGCCGCGGAGGGAAACGGCGAAGCCGTTGACTTCCGGGATGTCATGGCACGATGCGCAATCGACGCGCGAGGGGCCTGTGGTCGCGACTAGCGACCACTCAACCCCGGGGAGCACGCGGAGCGCGCGGACCCGGTGTCTGACGTCCCACAGTGGCCTGTCATGCGATCCAGGTCGTCACTTCACCACCATCCCGCCGAGCCCTCCTTCGTGGTCCACACGCATTCGTCACGCCTCGATATGAGCTAGCGATTTTCGGACGGCCATTCGACATGGCCAGCACTCGATCTGTTTGGGTGCGTGCCGATGCATCACGCGAAATGTCGTCAGGGTGCGCAAGTCCTCCAAACCATGTCGTCGTGCGTTCTGAATGAGGCGATGCGCCACTAGGCGGTTGCGGACAGTTCGTTGTGGTCCAAGGGCGGCCTGTTGGACAAAATCCAGCTTCGTTTTCCGTAAGACCGAGGTGTCGGGTTTCCACCGGCTAGGGCGGGAAGCCGCATAAAGATCACTCTTACCCTACGACGGTCGCTACCCTTCCGAAATCGACCCCTCCGGGGCGATCCTGGCTGGACCCTCCGCCTTCCGCGCTGCGCTTGTGCAGGCGGTTTCCATCCCGTCTCGGATTTCGTTCGGTCGCTTTCCCGTCGTTGTCGGGTCTCGTGATCGCGGCGATGCCCGCGAGCCGGTCGGGAAAATCCTGACCGGTCTAGTGAAGGAAAACGACGATGCTGAACCAAGTCCAACTGATCGGCCGCCTGGGCAACGAACCTGAAGTCCGCACGACCGCTAGCGGCGACAAGGTCGCCAACTTCTCGGTCGCCACGACCGAAACCTGGGTGAAGGACGGCGAGCGCAAGTCCAAGACGACTTGGATCCGCATCGAGGCCTGGGGCAACGGCACCGTCAACGCGATCGAGAAATACCTGGTCAAGGGCTCTCTGGTCTTCGTCCAAGGCTCGCTGAAGATCACCGAGGGCGAGAAGGACGGCGTGAAGGTCAACTACGTGTCGGTGAAAGTCAGCGGGGCCGGTTCCGAGGTGAAGTTCCTGGATCGCAAGGGCCAAGAGGAGCGTGAGCCCGGCTCGGAAGGCTGATCCGCGACGGCCCCCGGCAAGCCGGGGGCCTTTCCTCTCACGACCGGCCCACGGAGGCGACGATGGTCGACATCCCCCTGCCTGATCCTTCGACACCGCCTTGGGAGGTTTCCGCCTCCCAGGCTCTCGACGGGCCCTGCATCATCATCTTCCGGCCCCACGGCAAGCTGAAATGCGAGACCCAATTCTACGGCCCGTATGAGGATTTCGGCGCAGCCTACGATGCGCTCGACACCTTGCCGGCGCTTGGCATCAACGACGTCGAGCCCGAATATTCCGGGTGCAAATACATCGACGGTTTGAGGCCGCCGCATTGAGCGCGCGGCCCGCCGACTGGAAACCCGGCGATCCTTGGTTCATCAACAACTATGAGTGTCCCTGCGGCACAGTCTGGAGCGACGAATGGTCATCAAACTGCGACGACGATTGTCCTACGTGCGGGACTACCTGCGAGGTGTCGGACGCCGTTCAACTGAGCGGATGATTTCCACTTTCATCTTCGTTGTCCGCGCGCCGAGGGTTCATCAGAAGTCGGCTGAGGAACGCGTCAAACACGTAGCCGCCGTATTGAACATCGGCGCAGGGGCTTGTTTCGGCGTCGGAGTATTATCTCCGGCGATGCAAGCTCACTCGTTGAGCCTCTTGAATTGGGCACTCGCATTGGTGTCGGGAGTTATGGTCCTTACGGCTCGACACGCTTTGCGCTATATACCTCTCGAAGCTTCGAAGGAGACCACCAATGGATGACTTCTCGCTCCATTTTATTAGCATGATGGGCCTGTTCGTGAGCGCGCTTGCGGTTGGCTCGCAGGCTGGACGCTGGCTGTCCTCGTTGGTCGGTAAGATCTTTCCGGAACACGTCGCTCGCCTCGAAGAGTCACGAAAAACGAAATAGCCCTTCGATCCCGAATGATTCAGGCCCCGGCGTTCGACGTCGGGGCCTTTTTCGTGACCGCGCGCCGAGAAAGTCGTCCGCGCGAAGCGCGGCCAACTTCTGCGGCGCTCGCCTAGAGGCGGCATAAGTCCGATTGCTACACCCATTGAGCGCCGGGTTACTCCGTCCCGGTGCGCTCACGGCGCGTCGTCTCCCCCCGTTAGGCGCGCTGTGCCGGAGGCCCCGGTGGCGATCCTTCCTATCGCTGCTGGGGCCTTCGATGGGCGCTCAGTTCTCCGCCCGATAATCACCCAGCTCAGGCCAGGCCTCGGAGGCTGTCCCCGCGAAGCGGGGTCGCCACACTCGGACTTGGCCGCCGCTTTCGTTCCGCTGGCCGAGGAAAGCACCAGGGGAAATCCATGTCGCAATTCTAGACTTCCGCGTCGGCCTCCTATTCATGGGGGGCTTCTTCAACCAACCGGAGAAGCCGAATGGCCCTCGTCCCCCTCACCGCCGATGACTACGGCCTGCTCGCAAACGCGGCCGCCGCGTCCGATGGCCGGTTCCGATATGCCCCTCCGGGCAACGTCTCGCACATCGCCGGCATTCAGCGTCGGATCCAGGAAGTCCGCGACCGCATGGTCAACGCCGAACCCGCCCTGCTGATCGTTCATCCAGGACGTGACCCCAACTACCCCGACTTCGAGATCACCGAAGCGGGGCGTCAGCTGGTGCTGGACCAAGCCAGCGGCCCGGCCGCGTGACACGGCTCCGATAGGCCCTCGACGGCAAGCCCATCCTTGAGCGGGCGCCCACCCTCGGGCGGCAAGGGACGCTTCGCTCTGAAGCCCTTGCCGCCTTCGGGAGCCCACTCCGTCCGGCTTTTGCCGCCAATCGGGCGGTGTCGGATCGGAGCCTTAGATGTCAGCGGCGCAGTCGAGCCTACCCGGACTATTTTCTGCAACAGCCCAAGGCGCCCACGTCGCCAAGATCGAGCCAGATCGGGCCACGAACGTCCTGGCCAACTGCCTTCTATCCGTGGCTCAGAAGGTGGCCTGCGATCCAACGAACGACACGACCGACAAGAAGCTTCAGGCCGACCTTCGATATCGCGCCGCCGTCGCCCAGGCGATCACCGTCTCGCTCGGATTGACCGAGCAGTCCCGTCGCCATGCCAGCGACCGTTGCGCCTTCCTCGCCAAGCATCTGCGTGATCGCGGTCCGGCCGGCATTGCCGGAAAGCTCGCAAAGGTCGCTCTCCTTCTCGGATATGCCGCCCAGCAATCCGACCAGGTCACCGACTTGACTGAGGCCTTCATCCTCTTGGACGAGGCTGTGGCAATGCACGCTATCGTGCACCGTCTCGACGTCACGAACGCCCGCGCCGCTCAGCAGCTGTCCTTCCTTCACACGATCCAGCCATCGGTTCACTGAACCGACGCTGCGGCCGTCGCCTAGATGCGACGGCCTGTCGTGTCTCAGGATGAATCGTCTCGCATTGGAGACTTGAGACTTGAGACGAGCCAGCCGTGATCGGATATGCGCGCGCCCTAAGCCGTGGGCCAGGACTGACCAGCCAGCGTGACCGCCTCGTCGCGGCCGGCGCGACGATCGTCCACGAGGATCTTCGCGCGGGCGGGACCGTGATCCGGCCCGCCCTTCGCAATGCCCTCGATGGCCTGACGGCTGGCGGCGTCCTTTGCGTCACCAGCCTCGACCGATTGGCGCGCGCCCCGCGCGACCTGTTCACCCTTGCGGGCGAGGTCGCGGCGAAAGGCGCGCACCTGGTCGCGCTGGATGATGGTTTGGACACCCGAGGCGACGTCGCGTTCTTCCGGTTCGCCGGCATCCTGCTCGCGCATGATGATCGTGCGGCCGAGGATCGCCGCGCTGAGCGCGAGATCCTCGACGCGCCCCGTCGAACCGGGCCTGCCCCCGCCATCAACGAGGCCGCTTGGCTGACGGTCTCGCCCCTCCTGCGTCAGGGCGAGATTACGCCAGTCCAAGCCGCCGAGCGCCTGGGCGTGAGCCGCGCGACCGTCTATCGCCGCCTCCGAGATAGCGGCGGCTGAACGGAATCCTCTTCCCATCCGGTCGGGTGTTCTGCATATGTTCCGCCGATGGGCTATCAGGGTGACGAGACGACGGGCTTCCAAAGCCCCGCGCAGGACCACGTCGAAGGCGTCGTGGACCTTGCTGCGATGCTGGAGCTGCGTCGTCCTGGACGATACCCTGTGCGCGTTCATGGCGAGGGCCTGGCTTCGCGTGGCATCCACGACGGCGACATCCTCGTCGCCGACGCGGCTGCGTCACCCGCGCACAACGGCGTCTGTATCGCCATCGTCGGCGCTGACGTCGTCGTCGCCACGCTCACGCGGGCGACCGACGGCTGGACGCTGACGACAGGGCAGGGGGCCGTTGTTCCCGTCGATGATGCGGTCGAAATATGGGCGATGGTGGAGGCCCTGGTCAGGGTCGACATATGACCACCTTCGCCCTCATCGATGGCAACTCGTTCTATTGCAGCTGCGAACGCGCCTTCGACCCGTCGCTCCGCTCCGTGCCGGTTGGCGTCCTCAGCAACAATGACGGCTGCTTGATCGCCCTAACGCCAGACCTGAAGGCCCTAGGCGTCAAGATGGGCGATCCTTGGCACCTCGTCGCAAAGAAGCCCGAGCTGGCGCACGTCGGCATCCGGTCATCCAACTATGCGCTGTACGGCGACATGAGCCGGCGCGTCTATGAGGTGCTGGCCGAGCGGACGCCTCGCGTCGAACCCTATTCGATCGATGAGATGTTCTTCGACCTGGACGGCTACAGGGGCGACGCTGTCGCCCTGTGCGCTTCCATCCGAAAGGACGTGCGTCAGATAGCTAAAATCCCGACCTGCATCGGCATCGGCCCGACCAAGACCATCGCCAAACTCGCGAACAAGGTCGCCAAGAGCGACCCGTCCGCTTCGGGCGTGATGGACTTCCGATCGGCCGAAGCGAGGGCGATAGCCTATCGGGATTTACCTCTCAGCGCCGTGTGGGGCCTTGGCGCGGCGAGCGTCGCCAAGCTTCAGGCCCAGGGCGTCGAAACCGTCGCGGATTTCGTGGCCATGCCTGCCGACCATGTTCGCAAGATGCTCACGGTCACCGGCCTGCGAACCCACGGCGAACTCACCGGCCGCCCAAGCCTCTCATTGAGCGCCATGGCTCCGGAGCGGAAGTCTCTTGCCGTGACCCGGAGTTTCGGCGCCGCGGTGACAGAATGGCCGGCGATGCGCGACGCCGTCGCCGCATACACCGCCCGCGCTGCGGAAAAGGCCCGCCGTCATGGCCTCGTGGCCTGCGCGATCCAGGTCTTCATGCACACCAATCGCTTCAATGGCGATGCGCCTTACTCCGGTCAGCAAACATTTCCCGTCGAGCCGACGGCAGACAGCTTCGCCCTCATCGCTTCAGCTGTCCGCGCCGCACGGGCTATCTGGCGGCCAGGGTTCCGTTACAGCAAGGCAGGCGTGGTCTTCGTCGACCTGTCACCTGCAGCGGCCGTTCCTCCGTCTCTCTTCCCCTCCCGCGATCCAGAACGATCCGCGCGGCTGATGACGGCGCTGGACGCGGTGAATCTGCGCTATGGCCGGGACACGCTGCGACCGGGAGCCGTCACGCAGCGGCCGGTTTGGGCGATGCGCCGTTCGCGCCTTTCGCCAAGGTACACGACACAGGCCGACGAGATGCTGACGGCGAGGGCGTAGGGCCGGCGCTGGGTCTTGCTGCCTGGTGACATCCGGGCGCGCGGTCGCCGCAATCAATCACGCCAAGAACGTCGGGGACGTCGAAACCGCAACGGCTGCGCCGTCCTCCACTCCGTTTCGGCCCTTCGGGTGCGGCCCCGACTTACCCCCGACCAGCAAGGGGCGTGATCGCGGCACAGTCCGCGAGCCAGCCGGACAGTCCGGCTGGAAGCTGGAGACCCAAGATGCACCGTCCCGCGACTTCTCTCATCGCTCAGCAGATCCAGTCCATGCGTGACCAGGTCAAGGCTCAGTTTGAGGCTATGTCGCCGGTCGAACGGGCCGCCGCCGAGGCCGACTATCGCAAGGCGGCTGAGAAGGGCCAGCGCCTGTTCCACCCGCTGCACACCGTCTTTGCCTGACATGACCATGCAGTTCCGTCTCAAGGGTCGAACGACCATCTTCAATCAGGCCGCCCGGTACACATCCGGCACCGGCCCAGGCGCAATCGCCTGCGTCCACGGCGTCACCCTGGACGGCAAGCACGAAACCCGCGCCAGACTGGCCGATGTCGAGTTTCTGGACGCGGTCGATCAGGCCGCCGAGCTGGCCAAGCAAGACCAGCTGACCGCCATGGCCACGGCCCAAGATTCCTTTGAGGCGTATTGGGCCGGTTCGGCTTCCGCCTCTGTCACAGCCCACTACCGCCGAGGCGCGGTGCGGACCATCCACACAGGAGCAAGACGATGAACGACGCCACGATCGCAATAGACCCCGCCTCCCTGAAAAACGCGGTGCTGTTCAACTGCTGCACCAACTTCACCGCCCCCGACTGGACCCAATATCGCAGCCTCGATCTGGCTGGATGCCATGAGGTCGGCGAGGAGGGCATCGTCAGCGGCTACGCTGAAGACGAGTCCGACTTCTTCGCCGTCTATGCCGTCCTTCACGACGGTTGCTCCGACGCCATCACCGACGTGGTCGCGGGCGCGAGCCTCGACTTCGCCAAGGACATCCTTCGCCAGCTGGGGGAAATCTCCGGCCTTCCCACCACCATCCATCCCGCACTGGAAATCGCCCAATGAGCGCCCTTGCCCTAATCACCAGGCTCCAGGGCCTGAAAACAGACGCCGAGCTTGATGGCGATATGTCGGGCGACGACGCTGTCGCCCTTCTGTCCTCACTCATCAACGAGGCGCGATCCGTCGTCCTCACGGGCGGCGACCCTACGATCGATGCCGAAGGCGTCCGTCTGATCCACACGATGTCGGAAGCAATCAACGACGCCATGACCAACCACATCTACGACGAGGCCAACGGCGACGTAGTTCCGGACGATTGCCAATATGCGCTGCTTCACGCATCGGCCGAGATCTATCTCAACAACCGTGTCAGGGCCGGCATTTAGCGCCGCCGCCCTAGACGGGGGCGGCTTGCGGCCGTCAAAGCTGCCCCATGTCTTCCACGTCGCTCCATCCCGTCTTCACCACGCGGCTGATGCTCGATGTCTTCGGCGCCGTCGACGGTCAGTCGGCCGCCGTCGCCTTATCGGTCATCCGCGAGAAAACAGGCGCTAATCCCTCGACCTTGAGCCGCGCCGTCAACGCCCTGGAAACAGCGGGCTATCTGACGATCGCCCGACGCGGTCGGAGGGCGTTCCTCGCGCCAACGTCGCGAGGGTCCGCCGCTTACGCCCGATTCAGTCCGATGCGATCAGCGAGATAACGAGACGGCGCATATTGCCGGGCCACCGTCCCTACAGCCGGCTCTGCAATCGAATAGCGTTATTCGGACATCGAAGTTCCCGCGTCCCGCGACCGGGCTGGGCGACCAGCTGGCCTTACGGCCTCGCGGTCGCTTGCGCTTGGTCGCTCCCGACAGGTGCGCCGGCGACGGCCTCGCTGCGCGCGCCGCTCCCTATGGGTCGCGCCAACGGCCTGCCGGGGGGAGGGAAGGGCGGCGGGGTCGGCCAATCCTGCTGCAAGGACACCGCCGGTTATCCCGTCAACGGCTGCGCCGTTTCCCGCTCTGTCGTCCTGACGGCCGCCTTCGCGGTGACGGGCCGGCACCTCGCACTGGATGGGCGCCTCCCGCCCGCTCAGGGCGGTCCACTCAGGAGGACCCGATGGCCCACGTCACGATCAACGAAATGATGCGTCAGCACGAATTCGACTTCACCGCTCCCGCCATGCTCCAGGCCAACGAAATCCCGTTGGCTTCGTCGCGGCTGCTCATCCTGGGATGCTCTGCATCCAAGGCCGAGGGCGACCGCCTATCGGCGCTTGATCGCTACACCGGCCCCCTTTGGCAGACCCTTAAGGCCGTGGATCCTGACGGCTCACTGGCTCAGGTCGCCTACCTCTCCGCGAAGTTCGGCCTGGGCGACGCGCGGGGCCAACTGCCGTTCTACAACTCGTTGCTGACCGGCCGATCCGCCGATGCCATGCTGAAGCATGGCCTCTGCGGGGTTTACCCGCACTACGACACCGGCTTCCGGTCGCAGTCCGCCCGCGATCGTCATCTCAGCACACGCCATCGACTTCAGACGCCCGCGGCCGAAATCGTCCGACTGGCGCGAAGGGCCGGGAGGCCCCTGGACGATGTCGCGATATGCGGCGGCAAAGAATACGTCCGCGTCGCTCAGGGCCTGGTCGCCGAGATGAAGGCCCACGGCTTCGTTGAGCCAACGGCCGAGGTGACGATCATCAACGACCAGATCGGCTATATGCGGGCGGGTCTCCGGCGCTGGCTGACTGACAGCTAAGAGCCGGGCGCTTCCCGGGCTTGGCGACCAGCTGGCCTTTCGGCCTCGCGGTCGCTTGCGCCTGGTCGCTCCAGACAGATGCGCCGGCGACGGCCTCGCTGCGCGCGCCGCTCCCTATGGGTCGCGCCAACGGCCTGCCGGACTTTGAGAGGCGAGCACGTCTCTTCGCATCGTGTCACGGGAGCCCGGAAGTCAACGGCTGCGCCGTTCCCCTCCGATCGCGGCGAGCCGCTCTCTTCGGTGACTGCTGGGCCCCACCCGTGGCCCGAAACGTCAGGACCGCTCGCTGTGGGCGGTCATCTTGGAGATAGCTATGCAAACCGCACCCCAGCCCTTCCTGGTCGATACCGCCGCATTGGCGAAAGCCCAAACCATTGCGCGGCACAACGATGCTTTCCGCACCGTCCTGACCAGCGTCAGGACCGAGGGCGTCAGCATTTCGGGGCGTGTCGGCACAACGCGGAGCATCCATATGTTGCCCCGCGAGGATCTGCTGAAGGTCATCCGTGCGGTCCGCACGGACGAACCCGCGCCGAATGGCGACAACCCCTATGGCGAGAACGACTTCGGCTCCGTCACCGTCGGTCTGAGCGACGGCGAGGCCAAGGTCTTCTGGAAGATCGACTACTACTCCGACGCTCGATGCGAATATGGCTCCGAGGATCCGGCGAACCCGGCGCTGACGTTTCGGTATCTGACGATCATGTTCGCCCACGAGTATTAGTCGAGGGGGGCACACCCCCCCTTTTGTGCCCGACTCACCACGGGGCGCCGACCGTGGCGCTGGCGCGCACGGTAACCCGGCGACGGACAGGGCGGTGACCGCGCCCGGCTTGGCGACCAGCTGGCCTTGCGGCCTCGCGGTCGCTTACGCTTGGTCGCGTTTGACTGTTGCGGCGGGCGACGGCCTCGCTACGCGCGTCTCTCCCTATGGGTCGAGACGACGGCCTGCCCGATTCAGGGGTTTTTAGCGCGCACGTCGTTTTCGCATCGTGTCACGGGAGCCCGGAAGTCAACGGCTACGCCGTTCCCCTCTGCGTCCGGCGAGCGCCGTCCGCTCCGGTGACTGCCGAGCGCCACCCGTGCCTCGAAGCTTCATCGCCGGTCGCTGGGACCGGCCTCAGAGGAGCTTCATCATGGCTGATACGGTCAACGGTTTTCAGAAGTGGCATTGCAAGGTTGGCAAGATCACGCAGTTTGTCATCCTGACGTGGGCGCCGACCGAAATGGCGGCGCGGCGCCAGGTCGCCGCTTTCGAAGATGTGCCGCTCCATTGGGTCACCGCTCAACCGATGGGGGCCTGCTAAGATGGCCCGCTCCCGCTCAGATCAGACCGGCGTCGCTGAACTGGCTCTGCCGTTCAGCGGGTTCCTCCCGCGGGAGACCGTCTCCCCCTCGATAGATCGCGCAACCGCTCTATCGGATGTCGAACTGGTGGGGCGCATCCTGCGACACAACGGCGGCATGGGCGCCGCCTACATCATCCTGGATGAGTATCTGTCGGTGCAGGCTGCGGTTTCCGCCAGCGTTGGTGATTTCACCCATCGCACCGGCCTGGATGCGTCGGCGCATCAAGACCTTCAGCTGGCCCACGAATTGGGACTGCGGATGGCCAGAGGGGGTCTGGAAGAGAAATGCCTCCTGACTTCCTGGTATGCCCTGCTGGAATATCTCAAGTCCCGGCTCGCCAATGCGAAGACTGAGCAGTTTCGCGTCCTGTTCCTGGATAACAAAAACCGACTGATTGCCGACGAGTTGATGGGCGAGGGGACCATCAATCACGCCCCGGTATATCCCAGGGAGGTGGTGCGCCGCGCCTTGGAGCATCAGTGTTCGGCGATGATCTTGGTCCATAATCACCCGTCAGGCGATCCTTCGCCTTCACAAGCGGACATCAAGATCACAGCCGATCTTGTCGCCGCTGCGAAGATCTTCGCCATCACGGTCCACGACCACATCGTCGTGGGCGGATCGGAAACAATCAGCTTCCGTACAAAGGGTCTGATGTAACCAAAGGGGGGTCACTCCCCCTTTTTGTTCGCGCCGGCCGTGGCGCTGGCGCGCACGGTAACCCGGCGACGGTCAGGGCGGAGACCGCTCCCGGCTTGGCGACCAGCTGGCCTGCGGTCTCGCGGTCGCTTGCGCTTGGTCGCTCCAGGCAGGTGCGCCGGCGACGGCCTCGCTGCGCGCGCCGCTCCCTATGGGTCGCGGCAACGGCCTGCCGGATGGCTAAGACCTCGTGTGCTGAAATAAGGGCCGGGGCGAGAGTAGGGGGGCGAGGATTGTTCGTCTAATCCCAATGACCGTGGAGCGGAAAGGCCCCGCACGCTGCGCCCTCGCGGGCTTGCTGTTGAGTGCCCGCTAGTCGCGGGCACAGTCCCGCGCACGTCGTTTTCGCATCGTGTCACGGGAGCCCGGAAGTCAACGGCTGCGCCGTTCCCCTCCGATCGCGGCGAGCCGCGCTCTCCGGTGACTGCCGAGCGCCACCCGTGCCTCGAAGCTTCATCGCCGGTCGCTGGGATCGGCTAAATGGAGAACAGTCATGCAAACGATCGAACAAGCTCAAGCCGCCTGGGCCGCTCTGGATACTCAGGGCCAAATGGAAGCCTGGTCGGAGTTCTCCCGCGATCTGGACTACGGTCAGGCAGGCTGGAATCCCTTCTATCTGATCCTGATGCCCATGTGGGAGCAGGGTAAGGCCCCCACGTTCGATCTGGCGCCGGCATTCAACGAAGAGGATTTCGATGACACCGAAATCGACATGGACGGCTTCCCGATGCCGGCCGAAATGATGGGCTTTGAAAACTACATCCCGTGGTGAGAGGGGGGGTGATCCCCCCTTTTGTGCGCTCTTTCATCTTGCGCCGACCGTGGCGCTGAAGCGCACGGTGACCCGGCGACGGTCAGGGCAGGGGCCGCGTCCGCTCCAGGTCGGACGGCTGGCCTGACGGCCTCGCCGCCTCCCGTCGCGATCGCGTTGAACAGATGACGCCGGCGACGACCTCGCTGCGCGCGCCCCGCCCTGAAGGCGAGGCGACGGTCTGCCGAATCCTGCAGCGCCGATCGCATCCTGTGTTTGTCCGTAGTTTTGGAGGCAGAGTCCGAACAACATCGACGGGTTCTGAGCTGACGGACTGCGCATTTTAGAAGCAAAGGGCTAGGGGGCTACTGCCCCCTTACCCTACAACGACAATAAGTAGGACCGTGGCTCGCCAAGAGGCTTCGCCCGCACCACTCCTACAGATTCTCGTTGTACCCCATCCCCCGCTGCTCGCCGCGAGGCAGGATTGCAGCGCGCCGCTGCAACCCACATTCCAAAGGGAGACCGACATGAAAGATTATCGCGTAGCTAAGACCCATCAACCCGCACACAGCGCGGCGGCTTTCGCATTCGACGGCGTCGTTGCGCCTCGGTTCTCTGCCGAGCTGCGGGACTTCCCCGAGGGTTTATATGTCATCGACCCGGCCGTTCCGCCGTCTGGACCAGCTGCAATGTTAGCGAGCATCCGGCCAGCCATTTTGCGGGCAGGTCTCCTTACTGAGGGTTTGATCGCCGCGATGCTCGCTGACCTTGCTCGCCCCTGCGATGTATGGTTCGGCCGGTCTGACTACGATGTCCGCGCCAGAGGTTGGGAGTTCATTCGTTGGGCATTGGCTCTTAAAGCCGATCGGAATGCTCAGCCCTGGGCTGCACCGACTGCGACCCCGTATTTCAGCCACCGTTACCTTTCGCCTCAATAATCGAGTCTGGCCTAGCGCTGCACAGGGGAGGCGTCGCTTCCTCTGAGCAGGCTTGCCTAGCCAGGGTGGGGCGTCCCCGGCGCCGGGGGGTAAACCCCCGGCGCCGGGGCCACATTTCGCCACACGGTGGCGGGCGTGGTCGTGTTTTCTTCAGGCGCCGACCGCAGCGCAAGGCGCGCGGTAACCCGGCGAAGGACAGGGCGGGGCCGCTCGCGCTCATGGATGTCGGCTGGCCTGTCGGCCTCGCCGCCATCTGTCGCGCTCGCGTTGGCCAGGTGACGCCGGCGACGTCCTCGCTGCGCGCGCCGCCCCCAAGAAGGGGCGACGACGGACTGCCGGTTCAGTGCCGGTGATCGCGTCCGGGCTTGGCCGCCCAGCTGGTCCGCAGAGCGGACCTCGCGGGCGTCTTGCGCCTGGTCGCGTTCGACGGTGCGACGGGCGACGGCCTCGCCTTCGGCGCGTCGCTCCCAAGGGGTCGCGCCAACGGCCTGCCCGAATGAAATAGGGCGCGCGCGTCTCCCCATCCTGTCACGGGAGCCCTGAAGTCAACGGCTTCGCCGTTCCCCTCCGCTCGCGGCTAGCCGCTCGCTCCGGTGACTACAGGGCGCCCACCCGTGCCCGTCGGGTCCATCGCGCTCCGCCCCGGAGCCGTTTGTCAGGAGCCTCACAATGTTCAACTCGATCATCAACGCCATCCGCAGCATCCGTCCTTCGAACCACATCGTGGCCAATGAGATCACGGATCTGGACCAGGCCTACGAAGAACACGCTCGGGCTATGAACGAACTCTATGATGCAGAGCGCAAGGCTGTTCATGCGGAATGGAACGCCCTGACAAATACTGAGCAGCGCGACATCATCGAATGGATCGATGAGCTGAACTGGCGCGGCGATGCGGACAGCCATCGTTTCTACGCCTACTGGAAGGCCAGCCGTTGCGACTAACCGAGGGGGCGCTAGCCCCCTTTTTGCGCGTTCATCACATGATGCGCCGACCGCAGCGCAAGGCGCGCGGTAACCCGGCGAAGGACAGGGCGGGGCCGCTCGCGCTCTTGGATGTCGGCTGGCCTATCGGCCTCGCCGCCATCTGTCGCGGTCGCGTTGGCCAGGTGACGCCGGCGACGTCCTCGCTGCGCGCGCCGCCCCCAAGAAGGGGCGACGACGGACTGCCGGTTCAGCGCCGGTGATCGCGTCCGGGCTTGGCCGCCCAGCTGGTCCGCAGGGCGGACCTCGCGGGCGTCTTGCGCCTGTCCGCGTTCGACGGTGCGGCGGGCGACGGCCTCGCCTTCGGCGCGTCGCTCCCTATGGGTCGCGGCGACGGCCTGCCCGGTCAGGTTTGGTGACCGCGTCGGGGCTTGGCCGCCCGACTGGTCCGCAGGGCGGACCTCGCGGGCGTCTTGCGCCTGTCCGCGTCGAACGGTGCGACGGGCGACGGCCTCGAC